>Ga0307981_1001774_pt1 | contig 18580 bp, 14 predicted proteins | sample OrgLakmetagen987_FD_201849 | JGI IMG/M metagenome (GOLD analysis project Ga0307981, IMG submission 201849) | Saline water microbial communities from Organic Lake, Antarctica - #987 | ecosystem: Environmental > Aquatic > Non-marine Saline and Alkaline > Saline | place: Antarctica: Organic Lake... | reverse complement strand
TACAATAGACACATATAAACCGATATGACACGCTGTGATAGACAGTTTATACGCCGTAAAGCGCTTCGACTTCCTCGGTAACATCTATGTTGAAACAACTCTTAGTGTTTGCAAATGATATCAGCTCATTTTCATCGATATTGAAGTCAATTGGTTGCTGAGGGTTAATGGCATTTACCATCATAATAGATACAAGAACTTGCATGTCATCATGAATGGTAGTCTTAATGTCATCAAATATATGTGGCTCAGCAATGTCGAGGTTATTGCACAAAACATCTTCAAGTGTTGTTACACAGATGTTAAGCGCAGCCCAAGCCTTGGTAACTTCCTCCGACAAGATACGGTTGTTAATGTGTTGGCGAACATTTTGGATTTCATTATCAATCTTGACATTGTCAATGGTGTACCGGTTGAAATTAAGCGGTTGGCGTTCCTCAGGTCCAATAAACTTAAGTGTGTTTGTCTCAGGGTCACGTGGGTATGCAGAAATGAGACAATGGTTGATTAAGTTGCAAACCAAATACATTGTCTTGCTAGCAATTGTGGTGGTCCCGTTTTCAAATGCAATGTTCTGCTCATCACCCATTTGTGCGTTAAGCACAGTGGAAAGGTTTTGCAAAGTCTTGTGCATAGAGCCAATGGCGAAAAGCAGTGGGAATGGGTACGTATCTATCTTCATGAGAAAGATTGAGGCAAAAGCTGGTAGAAAGATGCAAGGAATCCGTGGGTGGCGAGGCTCTTGAAATTCTAGAAGCTCAGGGGGCTGTTGGGCCTCGGGTTCATCTTCGTGATTGACTGATACCATGTTGATAGGTTCAAATGGGAAGAGGCTGTGTGTGACAAAGTAAAGTAAATGTGGTGTTGCGTAGGAATGTATGGTGTGCGAAAGTAAAAGTAATATTTATAGTTTATTAAAAATGCTTTTTTGTATAAAAAGTAGTTTTTGCCAATATACGAGAAGATAAAATAAAATATATGTGTATAAAGAATATAAAGAATATATAATATAGACTAATAAATATAAAGAATAAATATAAAGAATATATAATATAGACTAATAAAATATATAAAACTATAATATAAGATATAAATAAATCTAAGTATATATATACTAAAATACATTAGAATACATTAGAATACATTAGAATACATTAGAATACATTAGAATACATTAGAATACATTAGAATACATTAGAATACATTAGAATATGAAAACAACTGGTATGAATGATTTTTATAATAAATATCAGTATTATATATTACTAGCCGTGGGGGCAATAATTATAGCACTAGTTATATATCGTACTATAATATTACCTGATCCTGACACGATAGATAAGCTAGCTATAGAAGGTTTTAACAGTAATACTACAAATCGCACTATTCAAGATCTACTAGATAAATTAACGGTTGATTTATATGGTAAAGTATCAGTATGGGATAATCAATTATTCCGTTCGCAAGATTCAGTAAAAGAACGTCCATTATCTATATGGAGTCCATTAAATGAAACGGGTGAAATGTATAGATTATTGGGACATGTTGTGGGTGATAGTGAAGAATATAAAATGCCACGTGAAACTACTATGCTAGTCCAAGGTGACACTAAACCACCGATAGATGCAACAATGGTGTTTGAATTTCCACATAATCAGATGACAAAACCGAATAAAGATAATAGCGCCGTAGTTAACGTATATAAGGGTATTAAGAATTTAGATGATCTATATAAGAGAAGGGCTACATTGCGAGAGGGTTTATCTAGGGTAGAAGATACATTTAATAGATTGGAAACTGATGTTAAAAATACAATGGCAAACGTAACAAATAGACAACTAACAACGAAGGTAGATTTATTTGGTCCTGAAGGTTATTTTCAAGCAGCTTCAGCAACAGTTAATCTAGATAGTGAAAACCGTGCTATGTCATTCCCGAATGGTATATATAATAGTATGCGTGTGCCGATAGGGTCAATAGTCACTCTCACATCGGAATCAGGAGGGATACTAGACGTTACTTTACCGTTAGATTTGGTATTGGATAATAATGGTGAATTAATAAATAATGGTGAAGGGCCAACAGTGGATAATTTTTATAGGTATATTGATGGTATACAGCCAAATGATTTTAGGGTAACAGGAAAGTTTTGTTTAAGAGCACGTGATTATTTTGGCGCAAATAATTCAAATAATACATTAAATGATAGAAAAAACAGCACAGTTAATAGATCGAATGCAAAAGATCCTAATAAAGTATTTATGCCATTTTTTAAGAGTCAAAGCCCGATGGTAGGACAGAAGAAAGATATTAATTATAATTATAATTATACGGTTAGTAATGGTATATATCCAATAGATAAAAATGGTAGAAGTGATATATATAATTATTTACTAAAAGATGAGTATATTGATAAGAGTGCGAATGGCATAATAAGTGAAGGTCGTATTGGTGTCAGTAAAATAAATTATAAACATAATGACAATGGATCTAGAAGTGAATTGCAGTTAGAAAATAGTGGTAGTAAACAAATGCGTGATGCTTTGTTATATAGGGTAAATGAAATAGTAAATATGCCGTCAACAGCACTTAATAGTTTATTAGCTGATGTAACAGAATTATCAAAAGAACAATGGGCAGAGGATGAATCATTATTTAGTGTTAAACAGGAACTAGATAATATAACTAAACAAACAACTATTTCGATAGATAAATATTATATGGACATGGCGTTTACATTTCGCACTTGGGATAAATATATTAAGAAAAATTTTGGAAAACTTAAATGGGGTAAATATGATAGCCGTGGTGAAAAAGCCGACACCGTTGAAATGTTATATCGTAGTGGCCCACCTAACTTTTATGGTAAAATGAGTGGTGGAGCAATACGTATGTTGGATGATAAACAACAAACAAAACAACCATCATTTAGGCAAATGCAATATATATCCGATACCATAAGTAGTAGCCGTGACAGATTAGTTGCTATATATACACGTATGATTGCTAGTCTAGATAGTATAGAAACACTAGTACAACAGAATCAGTTTTTACAGTTCCCATTACGTATATGGCGACCTGTACCACTTGATGGTTATGTATCCATTGGTGATATTGCAATTAATCATGAGAATATGACATATGATAAACGCCGACCTGAGTTGGGTATGGTGGCATGCATACCTAAACAATGTGTTAGGGAAATGCGTGATTGGCTACCTATAGATAGAATATATGAATATAGGAATACCGATGTATCAACAGGTGGCTATATGGCTATATATCGTAATCCATATATGCAAACATTTAAGGTTAGTACTCAACCGGGTATAGTACCTAGTGGAAAAGTCGAAAAAGTAGTTGCATGTGTTGAGCGTTGTAAAGTGTTAGATGATATTATTGAGGCGGATAAGTGTGCTCAAGAGTTCCATAAGGCAAATAAACGTGCTACCGAAAGTTATAACCTAGATAGTGAAAATGTAATACATAATAGAGAGGGACATATATATCGTAATCGTATTAGGGAACGTGAAGACAAACTTAATAGTATGCGTGAAGTGGCTAGAAGGTTACAAATTCAAGATGATAAGGCACATATTGTTAATCAGGAATACAACAGGCAAAAATTCCAAAAACTGGTTGATAAGCAGCGTCATAATATTAATGCACTTGCTGATAAGCTAGACCAAAAATCCCATAGTGTTGATGTAAATGTTCATTTTGATTATGATAAATTTCAAAGATTATTATATGCATTACGGGAAAGTGACCGTATACCCACAACATTACATGATCAATTACAAGAAATTGTTGGTAATGCTCTTAGTAGGCAAGATGCACAACCCGTAGATAATGAAACACTATTACAACAACGGAATAGTGATTTAGCTAGACAAATATTAGGAATATGTCCAACCCCAGAATCTCAGGGGCTCATATTGAAATCATTGGTTGAGTCGGGTTGTTATAATTGTGCAAATTTAATGTAATTATTAACATGTTATATAGATAGCTAGGTTAATCGGTATAAGTATCGCCAGGTGTCCCATCATATCCTTTGGGTCCAGATTTGCCAAGTGCATGACGTTTAGACATATAATATATAATTATGGCTATTAAAACGGTAATATTAAGTATAACAATGGATGCAAACCAGGCACCACCATAGCCACTACCAACCGGTGCTAAAAACCCGCTTCTAGATATAGTTTTTATCATACGTGTTATGCTATCTATACTGTAAAATATCAATGCAAAAGCAAGTGCTAGATATATTATATACATATTGTATTAGTGATAGTTTGCAAGTATTATAACAGGTTACTAGTAGTATTTTAGTAGTTATTTTAGTGTTATATTATTTATGTATATGGATATAGTTTGGGATTATTTATGTATATGCGCGACTATTTTGTATTATTTATTTTAACACTTATATTTAATAACATTAAATAATTTAAAAGTAAACATATTTAGAAATATTAGAAATATTAGAAATATTAGAAATATTAGAAATATTAGAAATATTATAAATGAACCAGACACGCATAAATTACCAACAATTTATAAACGATATATATACAAGTCAAAAACATGTATTGAGTTTAATAACTAAATTATCGGATAGATTTGATAATTTAGAGGCCCAATTAAGAACTATTAAAGACGACCAAAATATACATTTAAGTGCTGTTAAAAATTCACTACATCAGTTAAAAGAAGAAATTAACCAACAATATACTCAAGAATCAACAGAAATAGATGAGTTAAATGATGTACTAGCTGGTGAATTAGAGAATTTAGATGTAATACCTAAATATTATAATAATAAGTATTCCACTAATTTCGATAACAATTATAATGCTCCAAATATAAATATATTGCATACATCAGTGCCAATTGAACCAATACCATTAGATAAGGCTATATTGGACAATGGAAAACTATTAAATCTAGATAGTTTAATTGATAATACACCACTAAATGCTGTAAATTTTACACAATCTAAACCATTAATTTTATAAGTCTATAGCATAGTATATTATTTATAATTATATTTTGTATTTTGTATATTTTTAAAATGTTAAAATGTTAAAATGTTAAAATGTTAAAATGTTAAAATGTTAAAATGTTAAAATGTTAAAATGTTAAGTGTTAAAAATAGGTTTTATTCGGAACTATTTTGATTTTGGGCAGCTTTTTTGGCTTCTAATTTAGCTCGTAACCTATCTCTGGTTGTAGTTGAACCGCTGTGACGCCGATTATTTAACGTTTCTGAGGATTGACGTTTTTTGCCACTATTGTTACTAGATGCAGCACCAGCCATCATATTTTGTAACATACTAGCAATATTTGGCCCACCAGCGGCAGCATCAGCTCCGCCACCACCCAACATATTTTGCAACATACTAGCAATATTAATTCCTCCACCATCAGCTGCACCCCCTAGGCTATTCATCACCTCCCTACTAACTTCAAGTAGTTCCGGCATAGTTTCAGGACTAAACGCACTGCTAGCCATATGTTGGAATACAGCCGCTGGATTGTTATCATTTATACCATTTTTATCCATGTTGGCTTTCATTTTTTCTACAAAATTCATAACTTTTGGATTTTTAGCCATTGCTTCTAATGGATTAGCAGGTTTAGCACTGCTACTATCAGTATTTGTAGCATCTGTTGTATCTGTATTGTCACTTGCCGTATCATTAGTGGCATCATCAACATCGTTATTGACATCGTTATTGACATCGTTATTGACATCGTTATTGACATCGTTATTGACATCGTTATTGACATCGTTATTGACATTACTAGTAGTGCTAGATTCATCATCTAGGTTTTCAGAATTCATGCCAAATTTGCTAAACATATCAGAACCCATTTTGAATAATTGTGATAAATCAGGAACTTGGCCATTTCCGATACCGGCTAGACTAGCTAAACCGGCAATGTTACCTAACCCAAAAATATCAGGCGCACCTACTGTACCTTCATCATCATCCTCATCATCGCTACCATCATTTGTTTTACGATCATATAACGTTGCTTCTAATTTGGTAGGTGCTGTAATGGTACCCTCTGATACTTCATGTAACAATTGCCTAATTTCTTCGCGATTAGGTATAAATGAACGTGATAGCCGAAGTAACAGCTGTAGAAAACTCCATGTAGCTTTTTCAATATCGGGTGTATTATATTCCTGTTTCCATAATTTATAAAAGTTAATACCGGGTATAAACATATATTTGCCTTCGTCACCATCTTCAAATAATAAGGATGAATCGCGTTGAGCAATAGCATCTATGTGGTTGTTAGCTACAGATAAAAACATTTTAACATATTGATCAGACTTATTATCGCGACCTTCCAATAAATTACGATGGCTAGATAAAATTACACTTTGATTACCTGGAAAATTTGCATTGATATGGTTTAAAAATTGTTTGTAATAGTGATTAAATAAATCTAAATATGTATAATCCATATTAAACTTTTCAACTACCGTAGGTATTAAATGTATATTACTTTTATAATCAATGTGTATATATATGCTAGATTAGGTTAGGTATTATATGCTAGATTAGGTTAGGTATTACAATATTATATATTTAATGTACTTAATGTATTTAATGTATTTAATGTATTTAATGTATTTAATGTATTATGTTTAAATAAGGTTTAATTATTGAAAAAATAAGCGCAGGTAAATGCTAAGTTAGAATATTTATAATATTTAAATAATTTATATGTATGATATGTATAATATGTATAATATGTATGTTATATAATTATTTCATAATTATTACTGTGGTAGATAAGTATACGTTTTAGCTTGTTGTAAATGTTGTTTGTGCTGACTAGGTCGTATTTTACTATCTTTATCACGTTCTTGTTGTAATTGTTGATATCGCATAGTTAATTCATCTTTCCTAGCATTTTTACGAGCTTCACTAGATTCTTGGACAGCAAATGGATTACCTTCAATATAGCGTCCAGGTTCATTTAAAGGTTCTTGTATTAATGGTGGTGCATTTGGGTCACGCATCCGCTCTTTGTCACTAGGTCTAAGATCACCAGGTGTAACACTACCACCAGTTAATGCTTTTAATGATCCACCACTATGATCGTTGAATGATACAGTATTCAATCCTTTATCTATATCATCAAATCTAGATAGGGCACCTTCTAAAATAGTTGTATGTGAAACTTCATATTCATTGCGGTCATTAGATAATGGGGCACCCTGTTCAGTCATAGCTGTAAATATATCGTTACCATCGCCTGTTATATCACCTAGGGCACGTAAACCATCCATATTAGTAATTTGCGTGCTAGTTTTTTCAATAGTACGAAAACCTTTACTAGGTTGTGATGGGTTACCAAAGTGGGTAATTATCCATTTTTTAAGTTCATCTTCGGTATATTTTCGGCGTTCTTGTGGTTTATATAATGTAGGTATTACCGTCAGAAATGGTGGAATAGCTTTAATACGAGGATCAGCGATGTCAATAACTGTGAAGTTTTGGATAAGTTTATTATTATTTAAATACTCTATTATGGCGGCTGAATAAGGGCATTTACTAGGGCATATAAATAATACATGATTTTTGGGATCTAGATTACGGGATACTTTAGCTTGTTTATATTGATCATGCTGGTCGTATGATTCAACATTAATTTTTTGACCAGACCCATGTATACTAGTTTTCTGCGCTCTTAAAAATTCGGGTGTTATCGGATTACCTTGGCCATCAACATTAGATTGTGCTTGTGGTACCCATTCTGGACCACCAGGTATTACAGAAGGTCCGCCACTATAAGATGCAGGTGGCATGGGTGTATTTGCGGGCATCATACCGGGTCGCATACTATTATTTTGTGTATACTGTCTATTTTGCGGTTGATTTTGATTTTTATTTTGATTTTGATTTTGAAATTGAGTGGCTTGTTGCTGCATTTGTTGTTGTTGTTTATTAGCCATCATATATGCTTGTTGCTGCATTTGTTGTTGTTGCATTTGTTGCTGTTGAGCATATAATTGTTCTTGTCTTTGTTGATATTGTTGTGCCATTTGTGGTGACATTTGCCTTATATTTTGTGGTGTTTGTTGTCTGGACTGTTGACGTATATGATTACCATACATAGGATGTTGGTATGTATTATTATTGTTAATACCATTGTTTTGCATAGCTTGATTTGGCATTTGTTGTGATAACAAACGTGGATCTACACGTGATTGAAATTGTCTGTCCATTGCTGATGGCAACCCACTAGGGCGACCTTGTAAAGGTAATCCACTATTTTGCTGGCTATACATCCTATTATTTAGTATTTAATATATAATATATAATATATAATATATAATATAATAACAGACAACCAACGTTTATATCTAGATATACTTAGCGTGTTGTGTTGAGAGTATCTAGCGTGTAGTGTAGTGAGTATTTAGCGTGTTGTGTTGAGAGTATCTAGCGTGTAGTGTAGTGAGTATATAGCGTGTTGTGTTGAGAGTATCTAGCGTGTTGTGTAGTGAGTATTTAGCGTGTAGTGTAGTGAGTATATAGCGTGTTGTGTTGAGAGTATCTAGCGTGTTGTGTGATATATAGATATACTTAGCATGTAGTGTTGAGAGTATCTAGCGTGTAGTGTAGTGAGTATATAGCGTGTAGTGTAGTGAGTATCTAGCGTGTAGTGTTGAGAGTATCTAGCGTGTTGTGTGATATATAGATATACTTAGCGTGTAGTGTTGAGAGTATCTAGCGTGTAGTATATTTAGTCAATAGCTAGAGAAAAAAACAAAAGTATGTGACGCGCTATAATTAAAAGTGAAATGTATTATTTTATTTAACCTAAGTATATTATATATATAAATATATTATCATCATACTTGTATACTTTATTATCATTAACTTTCTAATACAATAAAATAAATCCTAGACAAACATAAACATAAACATAAACATAAACTAACATTTGCTATAAATAAAGACTAATTGTATATAATATATAAGACAATATAAGACAATATAAGACAATATAAGACAATATAAGACAATATAAGATAATATAAGATAATATAAGACAATATAAAGATGTCAAGAAAACAAACATATATAAGTGATGTAGAGTATCCGTATACAAATGAATGGAATAATGATAAAAACTTGGTACATTTTAGGTTATCGGGTATACATGTTAGCCTAGCTAATAGTTTACGACGTGCAATAACATCAGAGGTGCCAACAATAGGGTTTAGAGCTGAGCCGTATAAATATAGCACAATTAAGGTTAATAAAAATACAACAAATGTAAATGACCAGATGGTTGCAAAACAAGTATCATTAGTACCAATATATGTTGCGCACCCGGACAAATTCAATGTAGATGACTATGAATTTATAATAGACGAAATAAATGATACAAATTATATTAAATATATAACAACTGAGCATATTAAGATAAAACGTATTAGTACAAATACATATTTGAATAATAATGATTTGCGTCGTTTAATACCACCTGATAACATAACAAATGACTTTATCCCTATAGTATCAATGATGCCAAAATATAGGACATTAGTGCATCCTAACAATCCAGAAATGGAAAACGCAATTGGTGAAGCTATACAAATTGGTGTAACAGACGGTGTTATACTTAATTTAAAAGCCAAATGTGTTATGTCAACCGGACGTGGGGAAAATAATAGCCATTTTAGCCCATCAACTACTGCCGTATATGGTTATACGATTGATACTGAGTTGGCCAAGATTAAAGAAAATGAATACGTTGAAGAGATCCGCCAAAAAGCAATAGTAGCGGGGTTGACTCCTGATAGCGAAGAAAAGCTACGTAATAGATTTAATTTAAATATGGTACAGCGCGTATATATTAAGGATGAATATGGAGATCCGGCATCATTTAATTTCCGAGTGGAATCTATAGGTGTTATTCCACCATTAGTAGTAGTTGAGAGGGCATCTAATGCATTGGTAGAGATGGTTGACGATTTAGTGAGGAATTTAAAGGTTGGGGCGATAGATGCAGTAGAGGTAATACCTATTATGACACGTGGTGCAAATGGTTTTAATATTAAAATTATGAATAGAGATGATACACTTGGTAACTTGGTAATGTCATGGTTATCAAGGGAATATGCAGATTATGCCTTACCCATAGAAGAACGTAAACTAGAATTTGTGGGTTATCATAGATCGCACCCTATGCTAGATCATGTTAATATAGAAATACGTAGTATTAGCAGTCAAAGTCCTAGTGATTGTGTTAACGATGTAATTATTCCTGGGTGCCAAAATTTGATAAAACATTTAATGAGTATTGTGAATGATATTAGGGAATTGCCCGAATATTTACAAGAAGCAAAGCGAATTGCATAAATGGTATAATGATGTGGGGATATGTGGATAATATGTATGTGGATATAGGGATAATATGTATGTGGATATAGGGGATAATATGTATGTGGATATGGGGGGGAATGTTGGATATTTTATATACTAGAATAACAAATTGTTATATTTTTAATTTTTTATAGTTACAACATAAAAATAACAGGATTACATATAAAATAATAATATTAAAATATAAAAAGTATTATAATAAAAAGTATTATTATAACAAACTACTGCTAGACAACACCATATAAATATATAAATATATAAATATATAAATATATAAATATATAAATATAAGTATGTGGCGACCAATATTTTATATAGTATTCATATGTGCTAATTATTACATATATAGTATGGTAAATGAATTTAAAAAACAACCAGAGTGTGGTTGTGCGACAGGATGGCAACCCGAGAATTTGCTATTATTATCACAGCTAGCTATGTTATTAGGAATTATTAATTTATTATTACCGCTTAATAAATCATTGTATAAAATTCCGCTAGTTAGCAATTTATTTTCGATTGGTTTATTATGTGTGGTATTTATTCAAATGTTTACATTATCTAGATTTGTTAGAGCATTAAATAACCGTGATGATTGTAATGAATCAAAATGTAAGCCTGGACAATATCAACCAATTGTAAATAGTATATCAACATGGTCATTATCAACCGTTGGCTTACTATCCTTAGGTATTACAATATGTTTATTATATTTATAGTCATATAATTGTGTAATTTTATATTTTTGTGCATATTTTAACCAATTATTACAATTAAATAATCTAGCTTAACCCCAAAAGTGAATTATAATTATATACTTCATATTTAATTATTAACACATATTTCATATTTAATTATTAACACATATTTCATATTTAATTATTAACACATATTTCATATTTAATTATTAACACATATTTCATAATTTAATTATTAACACATATTATATATACACAACAAGCTAGATATACACAACAAAACCATGAGCAATACTACCGAACATGAATCCGATAAAACAGCTAATGTAGTAAAAGATAGCACAACTAATGTGACGAAACCCCAACCATTATATCTATCACAACAAGTCAATGCATTTTATCAATTCTTATACTTATGTATGATGGAATGGCGGCAATTATGTAGTGTGCCAAATACTGATATTGATGGACGTAATAAGCTAGGTGTTCCTGAATATGTAAAACTAGTAGATACTAGTCGTTATCGTGCATTTCTAGATTATTGGTCATATAGATTGTATAATGAATTTGGAATTAAGCGACGTATTTTAAGATATGGACCCGATAATATTAACGCAGTAGATTCGGTTAGCTCAGATAATGATGATTCTACCGAGGCAACAGAAACAACGGAAACAACGGAAACAACGGAAACAACGGAAACAACGGAAACAACGGAGGCAGATGAAGTAGAGGAAGTAGAGGAAGTAGAGGAAGTAGAGGAAGTGGAGGAAGTGGTAGACGAATTAACAGAGGAGCAAAAAAATTTGGAGGAATTTTATGGCAAATGCAGCAAAATATTGGTCCAGTTCTTTTATGATAAGGCATTAAGTGGTTATAACAAGTGTCATCCGATTACACAACTATGTAGACATATGGTATTTGATATGGATAGTTTAAGAATTATTAGTTTGGGTGTGACAAAGGCATTTGATTTCAAGTGGGTAGTCAATGGTATAACATTAGAAAACACGCAACCGGATGCACCGTGTGCATTTAGAATAGAAGAATTCCTGGAAGGGACAATGGTTGTATACAATCCAATGCTGGAAACATATGGACAGCAAGCATTGGCTAAATATGTGGATGCAGATGAAGCCGAAGAACAAGCTAGAGAGGACAATATGAAACGTAATGAACTAACTAGTGTAGATAGTAAACCTAGTGTAGATAGTAAACCTAGTGTAGATAGTAAACCTAGTGAAGATAGTCAGTCTAGTGTAGATAGTCAATGTAATAATGATTGTGACGGTGATGAAAAGGACAAAGACAAAGATACGGAAACCACTGAAACACATGTTAAAAAGAATAAACATAAGCATTTGGGTATTAGTACTAGAAAGAAAATGGGGACAAGTTATTTTAATAATCCGGGGATGACATTTGGGGACATGTTTACGGATAATAATAAGAAATCGGGTGTTGAATTGGAATTATGGCCGGATGAATTTGCAAAGTCGCATTGTTTAGTATTTAATGTGGAGCACAAAGAGAATAGGATTGTTAATCCAGATCCGAACAACCGTAATACGCTAGTGGCTATATATAAATTATGTGACCCATCATTATCAAATAATTATATGTCACCGAAAGCATTTATAACGGCATTTATGAATGAGAACCCGGTAAAATTCATTACAGATCAAGAGGTACAAGATAGATTAAATATGGTATGGAATGGATTATGTGCATATGGAATGGCATGTATATATCAGATTCCGGTGCAATTTATGGAACAATATGTATTAAATATGTTGATGTCAGATGGTAAAAATATGCCACAGTTTAACAAACAAATTGTATTTTGTGACGAAACAATGTTGAAAACAAAAACAAAGGTATGGGAGCTAGTAAATGAGCAGACAAAATACCAACCAGGTATAATGTTATATGATACATTGCGTGGTATCCGTACTAAAATCCGTAATCCTAAATATACAGTATTGATGGAGCTAAAAGGGAATGCATCTATAACGGTGAGTGAGATGAACCGACGCAATCTATTTAAGTTATATTGGCGTTTGAGACAGAGTAATACTGGACAAATAGGAAAATTCTTAAAAGAGTTCGATAACGGTGATAATGTATATAAAAATATATTTGATTGGTTTAGGTCTTTGATACATACAATGACTGAAAATTTATATTTAGAATATTTTACGGTATTTGTAGAGCATACTAAACCAGCTCAAGAAATTCCATATGAATTTAAACCATTATGTGGTGAATTACATAAGGCATATATGGTTAATCGCAAACCAACAACTAGGCATGTTGTTATGAATTTTGTAAATAATATGCCATATTTCCAGGTATATTGGCGTTTATTTGGTCTTAAAGATGGTGTTATTACTGAAAAGCAGTTGCAATCATCTATTATAAATACTCAAATTAAGCAAGACAAATCAGGTACTATAGATGTAAATTCATACGCAAGTAAAGTGGCTAGCATTACTCTAGCACCTATCTCTATAGATGAAATAGCGAATATAAACATTGAGCAAAGTAATAATACTGGAGGTGGTCGTGGCAGGGGTCGTGGTCGTGGCAGGGGCCGTAAATAAATGAATGTCATAACATAGTTTAATAATAGGTAAAAATAATATGTTAGGTATATTTGAAAATGGGAACTAATATATGTAAAAGCATAACTTTGAATATGACTTTAACTTTTTGATTTTAGATAAAATAATTTATAATTATAATATTTTTTTTATATGTATAGTTTTTTAGTAGTAATTAATATAACAATAAAATTAGTCTAGCTTAAACTACTACTAGATAGCCTATTAAAGTGACTTACTTTATCACTAATTGTATGATGTTCTGGAACACTACAATGTAAGACATGTTTATTTTGACTAAATGGCTCAGTTACAGGTAATATATTATCATTATTAGTACTATTAGTGCTATTGGTATTATTAGTATTATTTTTATCATATTGAGTATTGATATCATCCCAAGCAGCATAAGGAGTCATATTGATAATAATATCATTATCAAAGGTACCTATTGTATTGCGTTTATTGTGATATTTATTGTGTTGATACGGAATATATTGTGTGTTATTTTGTGATTGGGACTGGGTTATAGTAAATCCAGAGCGTAATTTTGTTATAATTTCAGTAAAATTTGTATCGCCGGTGGCATGCATTTTAGAGTGTGCGAGTTCAATAGCTTGATGTGGTTCAAATAATATTATATTTGGGTTTGATTCTTGAATATCCCGAACACTAATGCAAGTTAAATCATCAACTAAATGATAGCCATTATCAGAACACAAGTATAATATGGCAGCGGTTTGAGCGAAACAATCAAAAGATTGATGTCGTTGTTGATATATTGCAAAGCGTTCAAAATTACTAGGTTTGGGTAAGTCTTCAAGTGGATTTTCTATTTTAATTGCACTATAGGCGCGTTTACTATGAATATACATAAGTTGTTTATGATGTTCAAAATGACGTTGCCATATTGCTTCATTATACTTATCATATTTTTACATTTTTTACCACCAACATCTATTAATAGATTATCAGGGACAATAATATATCGATCTTGGTAGGCTAGTCTATCACGTAATGATAGTGTATCTTTTTGTTCTCGTCTAATAGTAGATAGTGTATGTTTCATTTTAATAGAATTTGTGACGCGAGTTATTATATTTAATCTAGGGGCTTCAGGAATAACATGCGTGGTAATATGTGGTGATGATAGGTTATTATTTATCATTGTGGATGAGGAATTATTATTTGATTGATTAGTTATGGTATTAACTGATTTATTATGATGTGGATTATCTGACATGATAGATGGTATATATATTATTATATTATTATTTTATTATAATAATATATATTATAGTTATATTTAAAATATAATAAAAATATATCATTATAGTAAATAACAAACTAAACAACAAACTAAACAACAAACTAAACAACTGATATACATAATTAATATTACATAATAACAAAATATAAATAATTAATATTACATAATAACAAAATATAAATAATGGCAGATATACAATCTTCAAATGAAGTTACTGCATTAGAATTTTTACAGGACCCTACATCATTTGAAGATTATATTGCTGAAGATAAGCAAAAAATGAAACATCATCGTAAATTACCTGAAAAACCAGAATTAACAACCCATATAGGTGCGAATAATGATAATGATACAATATATATATTAGATAACGCTAGTGAAAATATTACAAATATTGAAAATATAGATAATACTAATACTAATACTAATACTAATACTAATACTAATACTAATACTAATACTAATACTAATACTAATACTAATACTAATACTAATACTAATACTAATGATGAATTAAGAAATGAGTTATATAATAAATTAAAAACGTTAACATTGGGGACATTATATATAGAAAATAATTGGTTATTATTGGTACATAAGGTATTAACAATGGTTACGTCATCTAGCTTACGTGAGGTTAAGGGGATGGATATGTGTGATAAGTTAGAATTGGTATATGAATTAGTGATTATGTATTTGGATAAAAACACAAGCGTGAGTAATGAGTTGTTAGTTATGGCACGTGATACAGTACCATATATATTGTCACAATGGATAAATTCATATTGTACAAATAAAAAGGATCATAAAAAAGTTGTTAAAAAACAGAATATAATTCATAAAAATATAGCACATAAAACAGCAACAGTAATAGCTGAGGAAATAATTACACCAGGGCGAATTGAGGAAATATTGATAGAGCGAATTGAGTATATGATTAATAATGGTGACATTTTTGATTTTAAAGAATTACAAAAATCATTACCAGAGATTATAGTTATGTGTGTTACGGTTGTAGATAAATATAATTATTTATCATCAATAGAAAAGCGTAATTTAATATTACAGACAATAATACATGTATTAGATCGTAAAGTGCCAATATGGTTTAAATTAAATGAAGAAGACACAAATAAAATATCTTTACTAGTTGATAGTATGGGGATTTTAATTGAAACCACAACGAGTTTGATTAATGGCGAATTACCAGAAAAATTAAATTTGAATGATGTAATGCCATTAGCCAAATTATGTTTTTCATACATGGGTAATATTTTCAAAATATGTCGGCGTTAATAAAACATATCTAGCTAAATATTATATCTTATATCTTATATCTTATATCTTATATCTTATATCTTATATCTTATATCTTATATCTTATATCTTATATATTATATATTAGGTCGTATATATTTTGGTCTAGACGTGTGTTGTTATTGACAGGGCTTTGCCCCGTGACCCCACCGACTTTTTAGCCTTAAATACACCACAAACCCCGATTTATATTCCAAAAAGCCAACTAACGTATTTACACCGTATAAAATGGGTAGAAAAGCGGTGCATTTTTAGCGTTTAACTACCCACCATAGCGGTGTTTTAGCGGTATATAGATATTTGGGGGTTATGATTAATCTAATTTACAACATATAAATTCCGCAACATCAGTTGCCATAATCTGTCTAAATATAGGTGTTTTACCATCCAATGTTACTGATCTAGTATAACCAGATTTAAATATTGCCGATATTTGCCGTTCATTATTGAAATCAGGTTTATATTTAGTTGATACAACTAGACGTGGGTATTTATCACGATAATGATTCGGATAATATTTAAGCACCCAGCCTTTACCAAAATAACATTTGGCGCCTGTATTAGGGTTTGTTTCTATATATAACCATTGGATAAATATACCTAGCCAATCCATATTATCCATATCTATGCGATTATATATAGGTATTAATTGAAATTTTGCAACACTATGTTTTATAGTATCTATTTCTAAATTATCAAATAAATAGTAACCAGCGTTATTGGCCATAATACACCAACATTTAATAGTTTTAATATTTTTATCATATTCATTATTTATATATTGTTTAATATCAGTATCTTTTAGGTTATCAACTACACTATTTAACTCTGGTGTACTAGGTCTTGTCCTAATTATAGATAAGTGTGGATATCTGCTCTCATCTATTTCTATATCTGTGCTATCATATTCGCTAATACTTTCATAATCTTTATAATTACTGTCTTCGGTATCTGATAATTCAATATCGCTTGTTTCTAAGTCAATATTTTCTAATAATATCTTTTTATATTGTTCATTATTGGTATCATTTTTTATTGGAGTTCTAATAGACTTATTTTCTATAGCATTTGCTAAAGATGTTTTGCCATCACGTAATATTAAACGTTGGGCTTCGGCTTCATAATCTATTTTTGGCATGGTAGCCATAATAGATGATATTAATGCATCACTAACATGTTGTTTATTTAATTTTATTTGGGCTTGTTTTTGCTTATCAATAATTGGGGCCATCATTTGTGCACGAATATCTTGTCGCGTATCATCATCATTATTGGCTATAATAGGTGTGTAGTTAGTTGCTGTAGTTGCTAGCTTCGTTTTAGCTGTTGAGACATCTTCGCGTAATTTATTTGTTTGTGTTTTTAATAATTGTAGCCTTCTTATCTGTTCTGCTATTGATGCCATTTCTATATATGTTTACTATATACTATATATACTATATATACTATATATACTATATATGTTTATGTCTAGATTTATAATATAAATTAAAATTAAAATTAAAATTAAAATTAAAATTAAAATTGTTTTTATAATATCATAATAATATTTTGTATCTTATATATTTCAAACATCTATATTACATACTATTTAACCAATCAACTATATTTAAAACTATCCAGCTTTATATATCCTAAATATTGACATCTATCTTAATAATGGCATCTAGCTTAAATAATATATTCTCATATACAACATTTCAAAATCTAGAACCACAAATTATTAAAATGCTTTTGGAACAATATTGGGATGCTATTTTATCTGAACTATCAGATATCAATAGCCCATTATCTAATATCCTAGATGCAAATGATGTTAAAAATATTATAAATAATGGTGGTATATCATGTTATATTACATTTATACATGAGTCTACAGACCTTATAGAACATATTTCAACTTTTACTAAAGCGATTGGTACATAATTGTTAACTTAGCCCAAGATAGAAATATATTAATACTATAAATAACATAACTCATAACCCATAATCCATAATCCATAATACATACCCAATATATTGTAATATTAACTATTAACTGTTACACCTAAAACCTAAAACCTAAAACCTAAAACCTAAAACCTAAAACCTAAAACCCTATAAAGTTTAAATAAATATGGCCGATAATACGATTGATATTAGTGAGATGGCTAGTGTAACTGATGGTAATGATATAATAACTGAAGATTATTTTAAATCGTTGGTTGCTGAATATATTAAATTAAATGACGAAATAAAAACATTCAGTGCCGTACTTAAGGCAAA
>Ga0307981_1001773_pt1 | contig 18587 bp, 12 predicted proteins | sample OrgLakmetagen987_FD_201849 | JGI IMG/M metagenome (GOLD analysis project Ga0307981, IMG submission 201849) | Saline water microbial communities from Organic Lake, Antarctica - #987 | ecosystem: Environmental > Aquatic > Non-marine Saline and Alkaline > Saline | place: Antarctica: Organic Lake... | reverse complement strand
TCTCGCAACAAAAAGTCGTCTTTTTCGACACACGGACAATTGTATCTTACAAATTACAATGAATAGTCCGAGGATGATGCTGCAGCGATCGGCCCTCCACACCGTCGCCGCTTCTAGGCGAATCGCGGCACGACCAATGCGTAGAGTCCGGATTGAGTCATTCTTCTCTACTGCCGCATCACAACGTCCAAACGCAACGGCAGCTGACGGTCACGACAACAACGAGCCAGCACACGAAAATGAACCATTGCACGATTTCTTTCGCGTCCTCGGCCTCGAGCCTTCCTTTGCCATTGATCCTCTGCAATTAAAAGCATTGTACAAGAAGCTAATGACAGAATTTCATCCCGACAAGCACCGCTTGGCCAGCGCCGCGCAGCAATTGGCGGCGCAACAGCAGGCGGCCGCCGTTTCCGCCGCCTACGATACCCTCCAACGCCCGCACGAACGCGCGACTCACCTGCTGCACGTATTGGGACACGCGCTGGACGAAAAAGATGCCGCGGCCGCTACGGAACTGGTGGGACCCGAATTTTTGATGGAAATCATGGAGCGGCGCGAAATCATCGACGCGGCCACCGCGGACGCGGCACTGAAACCCTTGCTGCACGAAAACCAGCAACGCATGACCCAGTGCGTGCAGCGCTTGACGGAGCAGTTTGCGCAGTCCAATGTCTCGGCTGCTCGGGAACTCACGGCACAGTTGCAGTACTGGCACCGCATTGACGAGACGATTCGTGATAAAATGACGAGCTTGGAATAAACAGTAATATCATGTATGATTGAATAGTAGTCTAAATTAACAATAATTAATGATAGTATAGTAATACACGTTTCTGCTTTTAATAGAAACATTAAAGTGTTTGGGTCGGTGCTAGTGTGTGTTTGCACGGACAAAACTGTCCCTGTTGAATAGCGTAAAGTGTCAGAGAGTGCTGCGGTGATTGCAGCTATCGACCGGACTGTACGGGCACAAACAGTCCTACAAATTGACTCTCATTCATAATCTAGCAATACTTTCTGACCGGCTCCTAGCAGTAAAGTGCAAGTGGAACCGGAGATACAGTTGCAAATTCTCTTGTGTACACAACAAACGCGTACCTTTTCGTCCATTATTCAACAGCAACTCCAATACTTGTTTTGGTACGGATGCTCCCACCAGTCCTCACTGTCGCGCACAATCTTGCCCGGCGGATGCCACACGGTGGGTGTCCACGTTGCCATCTTTTTGGTGGCAGCAGTGCAGCAGGAGCAGCCGCAGGCGTCGCGTCCCAAAAAGAGTCGCATGTTTTCCAATAGGCCTTGCCGCCCAAAGGGAAAGTCAGTGACTTGGGTGCCTCGCAAGTACTCCAAGTGCTGCGGACCCTTGGTGCATTCAAACGTGTTGGAATTCACCGCAGCAAAAAAGGTGTGAATCGCCACCATAATCACGGCAAACAAGGTGAGGGGATAGAGGTACAACTTGGCCAAACATACGCGAGCCATGTCCCGGCTGAATGCTTGGTGAATAGCCGACGTGAATCCCAGGGACGACGATCCTGTGATCGAGCTCAAGACCAAAAAGGCGAGGGCTTGGAACCAAAGAAAGGCTAAAAAGCGCCCGTGGTTGCGTTCGCCAATGCACGTGCCGACAAAGCCACAGTGATGATCAAAGGTGGCGACGCAACGGTTGCAGAGCTTGCAATGATGTGCGCGCAAGGGTGGTTGAAAGAGGCACGTCTCGCACGTCTTGCGGCGTAGACCCTGCCACGTGGGTGAAAGTACGGCATCCTCGGCTCTTGGTGGAGACAACGGATCCAGAGTCATCGTTTGCTGGTTCATCGTCGTTGAAATATTACGTCGCATGGAAGTAGTGGCTTCCACATAGGGATCTGTATAGATGTCGTCTTGTTCCTGCTGTTGAGCGATAAGAGAAGCTCCGTCTTCCAGAGCAAGATCCTGGACCATGTCGGCCGAAAGGTAGCCAGGATCGCTCCCTTGCAGAGCCCAAAAGGCCACCAACGTCAAGACTGTAACAGTCACAACCTGCCACACATGTGGCCAATCCAGCACGACTGTAGTTTTCAGTTCGACGCTCTCACGCCGCCATATAGCAGTCTCGCCGGGACATGTAACGGTCAAACCGACCGCCAGAGCGCAACAGCCAAGATAGCGCACAAGAACATACCAGAGCGCTTCGGGCGTCTTTTGTATTCTTTGGTTGGTTTTCCTGTGCGACTCTTGCAGTTCTAGCGGCTCCATTGAATGCTTTGTCTCTTCCTCTGCATCGTTACGGATCCAGTCGTTCTCGTCATCGTCAGGACGCTCGTCGACGCTCTGCATCTCCATTGTCTTCACTCATGACTTGTGTTTTTGTTCGATTATACAGTAACAATGTGCGGTTGTGAGAAGCCTCGCCACGATTCTTTACTGGTTTCCTTCCGTCTTCATAACCTATGTAACCGCCCTTATTGGCGCGAACTCCAACCGCCAACCAAAAGGCCGTTTCACTCTTTTTTTGGTTTTGTTCTTTGCCAGAAGCCAACTCAAAGATCGACCATGGGAGGTACCAGAACAGGAGTTTCCACCGGCGCTGGCGCCCGCGTCGATGTCACGCTCAAGCTCCCACAGTTACAAAACTTTTGCAAGCGCGATCCTGTTGGTTACAAGGAAGATTACGATGCCCAGGTCCGCCGCCTCGAGTCCGAAGTGGGCATTTTGGCCTTGCAACCCTCCCAAGAACCTTCGCCGCGCTTGGTGGAACTCATTCAGTTTTCCGCAGCAGTCTCGAGTAGTTCCTACAAGGGTGTCGAGTCCAACAAGATTTCAGAAATGCTCATGAATCTCTTGTTGGGGTCGTCTGCCTCCATGTCTGCCGTTGACAAACAGCAACCGCAACAGCAGTCGGTCGCATCCACCAATGTGATACACGTCAGTACAATGCCGGCGGCGGCTCTCCAGTTGCACCGCGATGTGCGCAAGTCTTGCGTGTCGGCACTTATTCTGATGCGCAACAAAGGCGCGTTGGAACCTCTCAAGCTCTTGGAGCTATTTTTTCGCCTCATGGCCGTGGTACCCGACAAGGGACTCCGCGAGTTGCTCTACAAGCACATGGTCAACGATATTCGCAATCTCAACAAAAAGGGAAAACGGGACGACAAGGTTAACCGCGCGATTCAATCCTTTTTGCATCGCGTCGTTGCTCAACACGGACAAGGCGGTACTGCCGCAGGCGAGGAATCGGCGACAGACATTGCTGCCAAGCGTGCGACCGACATGGTCTGCGAATTGTACCGGCGCCACGTGTGGACGGACGATCGCACCGTGGCCATTCTCGCGTCGGCCGTACAGTCGTCAAACTCGACCGTCATGTGCCGCGCCATGCGATTCTTCTTGGGCATTGAAGAAAAGATGGCATTGGATGCCAAGTCCAAGGAAGAGGACGAGTGGGTCAACAAGAGGAGTATTGATTACCATTCGCATTCCAAAAAGACGCTCTCACGCACGCGACACATTAAGCGCCAGCTAAAAAATCGTAAAAAGGTTCAGCTCAAGCGTGAAAAAGAAAGTGACTGGATGGATTCCACGCCAGACCAAGATGAAGGTATCGAAGAAGCGAAAAAGTTGTACCCAGCCCTCGAGCTCTTGCGTGATCCGCAAGGACTGGCCGAGTTCATCTTGAAGCGTCTGCGTTCGACAGGCAGTTACAAATACGAAGTCAAGCTACTCATGATCAACTTTGTGACGAGATTGGTGGGAAACCACGAATTGATGCTCTTGTCGCTGTATCCCTTTTTGCAAAAGTACATGGGTGGTCACCAGCGCGATGTGACGGCTATTTTGGCCTACACGGTCCAAGCCTGTCACGAGCACGTTCCACCCGACGAAGTTTACGGAATCTTGAAGACCATTGCTCATAATTTCATTACGGAGCGGTGTTCCGAAGAGCAAATGGCTGTTGGTATCAATGGTGCCCGCTGCATTTGCGCTCGCGTACCGGCCGCTCTTTCGTTGGAGGACAGCCAGCAATCGGCTGGAACCTCGGCCATGGACATCGAGGCCTTTTCCCGTGATTTGGCTGCGTACTCGAACCATCGTGACCGCAGTGTCTCGACGGCAGGAAAAGCGTGGACTAACTTTGTGCGTGAAGTGCATCCTGGCTTGTTGGCTGGTAAAGACCGTGGTCTCAAGGGATCGGCCTTGCACCGGTCTGGAGCCAAACCGCTTCGTTACGGTGAGCACAATATTGCGAGTGGTGTTGAAGGTGCTGATCTGTTCTTGGAGTATGAAGCCAAGAAGGCGGCGCACAAACTCAAAAAGGCGCAGCAAGGTGGCGATGACGACGAAGAGGATGCCTCGGATGGATGGGAAGAGGCTGACGAGGACGAAGAAGAGGACGAGGACAGTGATGGTGAGGCTCCTGAGCTGATGAACTTCGATGGTAAAGCTACGGTGGAAGGAGAAAACGCCATTGACGTGTCCAAGATGACCTCGAAACAACGTGATCAGATCAAGCAGGACGTTTCTTCTACCCGTATTTTCACGTCGGGCGAGTTTGCCAAGATGCGAAAGCTTGTCGAACGCGAACAGCGGGCGAAACGCGACCCTCGTGAAGCGGCCCGAGTCAAGCGAGCCAAGGCGAGAGGCGAAGACTTCCAAGAGCTCAGTGACGACGAGAGTGAAGACTCGGATGCCGAAGAAGAAGCTATCCGCGTTACTGGTGCCGTCAATCCCAACGATCTCTATGCCCTGGCCAAACGAAAGCGTCAGTCAAAAGCTGAAAAGCTTCAAAAGATTATCGCTGGTAGAAACGAGTTTGAAACCAACCAGCGAGCAGGTGGTTCGACGAATGTTGAAAAGAGGCGAAAGAAGAACTTCGTCATGGCTAAGTTCAGCAGTGCAGCGAGACACAAGGGCAGCACGTTCGGCAAGGGTACCATTACAGCACGAACGGATCTCAAGAGAGGCCCACAGAAGACTCAAATGGGCCACATGGCAAAAAAGCGGAGACGAAAGACGTAAGACTAGTAATATCAGCTCTATCGCGTTTATATCTACTTTTTTCTTCGTCCCAATGTCTGGTGTTGGGCCCAATAACCGTCCCCGTAGGATACGAAGAGCTCCTCTCCTGGTGCGATTGTCCGTGTTGCCACAACCGCGGCTCGAAAATGGCCTGGGACAAACTTGCAGTTGACAAAGGTCTCGTTTAGCGGATCATTTATGAACCGGGCTTTTATATGTGGTAACGGACCAGGATCCACCAACGTGTCTCCTTCGACTACCATAAGATAGCTCCTATCTTGTAAGCTTTTGGCGGAATGATAGTTGTGAAGGTGGCCAGTGTAATAGCAAAGGGTTTCACCAGCGGGTATGGGGTCTATCGGCTTTCTCGAAGGCTCGCAAAAAAGGCCCAATCCAGCTTCGGGAATGCCGCTTTCTCTCGGAACGAGATCTTCGTCTCGAGCTTTTTCAACGGGCGGAAGGTTTTCATTCATTTGCGCTCGCACCTCCAAGCATCGTCGCATCAACTCTTGGCAATCGTCAATTTCTCGATTGAAAAGGTCCGAATCTTCCATCCAGTCTTCCTTTTTGTCGGGTCGAATCGCCAACTCTCTCCACCGCTCGAGCATCTCGAGTCGACTGGAAAGGCGTTGGAACGCAGACTGCGAAGTAGGTTGCTTTAAGGTCATCTTGGTGATGAAAAAGTCCATGGTCGGGGTGGGTCGGTCGAGATTTGTGGATTCCAATTAGACATTTTAAAGTCATAGCGACATTTATGACGTCTTTTAGAGCTATCTACAGTACCCTACCCTTAGTACTGTAAGCAATAAGAGCGCACGCACGTCGCACGTCGATGTCGATTACAGTATTCTTCAAGCTTCACTCTACAGTATATACCTAGAGCTATGTTATCGCAGTTAATAGAGAGCATTGTGCATTGTGGTCTACTTGTCCATGCAAATTAAAGAGCATGGCGTTAGAGCTCACGCGTTGAGAGTTGAATCGCACGCTCTAAATCGGCCGCCTCTTGATCGTCCTCAACCCTACTAGTACTGCTATAGCTCTCCGGAATAGTAGTATTGGAACTACTACGAAAGGCCGGTGATTCACTTGGAGCTCTACCACCACTATACATCATGGTCTGCTCAATGTCATTGTTGCTTGCTACAACACGTCCGAGTGCACTCATCCATTCGAAATAGCTCGCTTCGTTGGTCGCCGCCAGGTACAAAATGACTGCTGTATTACGATAATCGCCAGGTGCGACCAGGAGCGTAAAGGCAAACGGCTGTTTGGGACAAAGTTGAAGCTGCGAGGTACCCGCGGGTGCCGAATACGTCTTTTCAGCCGATTGTGTATCATTGGACAAGACCAAATGATAATGCGTGAACGAAATATAAAGAGCCGCGTGCTTTTCCTGCTTCCATGACATTCTCATCAATCCAGAACTTTGCAGCAGCAATGTTCCCTCCATGACACAGTCTCCCTTGGGCGCGGTAATTGGAGACACAAGTGGCTGGGATAGGTGTCTGGGCGACGCCAAAACCGATCGGCGAGCAAAATTTGGAGCCGGAGATGCCACAGGAGTCACTAGTGATGGCTTTTTCATTGTTGCAGGAGCTGCCGGTGTTGCAGCCGTTCGTACAGTGCTGGTCCTAATCTTTGCACCATGTTGACCGATATCGACGTATTGTGCCACTTTCAGATCAGCGGAATTTAGATTCGATTCCAATGCTTGACGGCCCTCTTGTTCTCTGTCACGCTCTTGAGAGGTAATGTGAAAGGCAGTGTACAGCGAGGATAATTGCTGATCGAGATCAATGAGGCGTTCCTCGAGCACGTAGTTGCGTGCTTTGAGTTGTGCTTCCTTGAGCTGATGGGCTTCTTCTGCCGCCCCCAACTGTTGTTCGGCAATGGCGCGTTGACGTTGTTCTATCTGGTCCTCGACCATAGCAGTTACTACCTCCTCGGGTTGCTGGAGAGGCGATGGTATAGATTCTTGTTCAAATACCACCAGTTGCTTCAGACTAGTTTGATACTGCTCTTGTTGTCGATAATAATTCAGTTTTTTTTGTTGCTGACCGTACTGCGCTCGCAAACGAATCCAGGAAGTAGACTGTTCCTTAATGTCCGCATACAAGTGCTCACGTTCTTTTCGTTGCTGTTCTTCCACTTCTTCCAACTCTCCAATGCGTAATTGGAGACTCGCAATCTCGTGTTTGGTCGATTCAGACGAACCTTTGTTTGGATGCGATGACTTTGTTTTGGTTTGCAGCAAACTCGCGGCTTCAAGCTGATTCTGCAACCGGGCAATGGTATTTTGCAGTTCTTCGTGGGCTTCCCCCGCGCAAGCACTATCTAGAGCCGATCGCAAATCACCCACGGAAACATTGCTGAGGTCAGCCAGGATGCGAAGCTGACGTTCCAAGCGATCAATCTCGAGTAGTTGTGCGTCGTTACGAGTTTGCAGCAAGCGCAATTGCTTGGCCAGTTCGGATAAGCCCGTGGCCGAAGTGCTAGGCGTTGCCGCCGTCGACGATGGCGGTTTTGAGTCCTCGTTCGACAGAGGTGCTTTCGCTGCCTTCGGCGACGGCGGCTTCGCTGTCTCTAGGATATCATCACCCATGAAATGATCGTCAATAGCATTCCATGCGGTTGACGTCGTCATGGTGAAGCAAGCGTTCAAAAATGAATCAGTAAATTAACGAAGGACAAAGTATCAGTGATTTTGAATCGTGCGGACATAATATGCCCCGCGGGCTTATTATAGTTGTTCTTTTTCAATTGCATGCTCTTCTGAAAAGTAGTTACGGTAGATCATTCATACCATGACTACTTTCCGTCGAAAGTATGTCGAAGATAAAACGTACACGGACGATACTCTCTCTAGCTATTATAATAGTAAGAGAAGTTGGTGTGCATTAGTATCTAGCTTAAAGCTTGGCCTGAGATGTCGACTCGTAGGCCGTCGTGATAATGTGTGGATAGCAGACCGACGTCAAAAAGTCGTCCAGCTCGTCCTTGGTCAGCATGGATTCGACGAGATTTCCCGCCAAACGCCACTTGCCTTTCGATCGTCCTGCTCCTCCACACTGCTTGTCCATTTCCTGCTCAACAAGACTGGCGATGCGCTCCGACGAGATGACTTGCGCGTCATCCTGTGTCGAAACACCCTGACTACGCCACTGCCAAATCTGGACGCGGCTAATCTCGGCCGTGGCGGCATCTTCCATGGCATTGTGGAGGGGGATGCAGCCAATACCACGTAACCAGGCTTCGGTATACGCGAGGACGATATTCACACCCTTTTGGAGTCCGTGGCTGGTGATGGCTTGGCCGTGGGGAATGTTGGGGAGACGAAGGAGATCTTCTTCCGTCACTGCCGATCCAGCGTATCCATGGTTGGACTGAATCTGGTTCGGTCGAGGCATGTGTTCGTCAAAGACCCTCTTGGCAACTGTCACAAGAGCGGGATGCGCTACCCAGGTTCCATCGTGACCGGCGCGAACTTCACGCAGCTTGTCGGCTTCGACATTGTCCATGGCATTCTGGTTGGCTTGAGGGTCGTTCTTGATGGGAATCGCAGCCGACATTCCCCCCATGGCAAAGGTGCCACGCTTGTGACAAATAAAAATCAAACGCTTCACGTAAGACTCCATGAGGGGAGTCGCCATGGTAAGGTGCGAACGGTCAGGGGCAATCTTGTCGGAGTGTGTCTTGAATTTCTTGATATAGCTGAAAAGATAGTCCCAGCGACCACAGTTCAAGCCCAAGGAATGATCACGCAGCTGGAAGAGGATTTCTTCCATCTGAAAGGCCGCTGTGATGGTTTCCAACAAGACTGTTGCGCGGATGGTTCCAGTTGGTAATCCCAGGTACTGCTGAGCGGTTACAAAGACGTCGTTCCACAAAGCGGCCTCCAAGTGCGACTCCAGCTTGGGAAGATAGTAGTAAGGACCCGTGCCCTTTTCCAACAAAGCGTTCACGTTGTGAAAAAAGTAGAGCGCAAAGTCAAAGATGGAAGCCGAAGCCACGACGCCATTGACAGTCACATGAGCCTCATCTAAATGCCAGCCACGAGGTCGGACAAAAAGAGTCGCCGTCCTGTTCTTGAGTTCGTACACCTTACCGTTACTGGGGTTCGTGTAGGAGATAGTGCCATTGACAGCATCCCGGAGGTTCAGCTGTCCATCAATCACATTCGTCCAAGTTGGACTCGTCGAGTCCTCAAAGTCTGCCATATAGACAGAAGCCTCCGTGTTTAGCCCGTTGATGACCATTTTGCGGTCGACGGGACCGGTGATTTCGACACGACGGTCCTGAATGTCGGCAGGGATCGGCGCACAACGCCACGTTGGATCTTTAGCAGCTGGACTGTCTTCCAAAAAGTGAGGAGAGTCACCAGCATCAAAGGACGTCGCCAGAGTCTTACGAGCCGCCAAAAGAGCCCGACGACGACCGTCAAACTTGTGGCAGAGCAACCCGACGAAACGAAGGGCGTCGGGTGTCAAGAGCTCGGTGGCAGCCGCGTTGGTCGGTGCATGCACCTGAACAGTGAAATCCTCAGAACGAAACTCCATCTTGAGTAAACTTGTTTGTTTGATGCTTGATAACTTGATCCGGATTGCAATAATGTTGTGAAGAAGCAAACGCGATTAGGATTCGCTTGTTGTGAGAAGATGGTGTCAACAATATCGATGATGCAGAGTCTTTCCAGGAACTTCAAAATTAGCCCGGCGCGTCGAAACGGAGGTGTCACGGAATGTCGTCATACTCGTGATTGGTGACTGATCTCGGTAACGCCGAGTGATCATACTGTACCGGTACGGTATTGCCTAGCCGTCTACGACTACGAATCTAGATGGAGTACTGAAGAGGCAACCATTGGCGGACTTCGGGCTCAAGCCAACTTAACTAATAGTAGAAACAAAGGCAAGATTTAGACGACGCCTCGGGTGGGCAATGGCGGCTTAACCGATATTAGCTATTATGCCTGTACCATCGCAGCTGGAGGTAACCGTGCGGCAGAATAAAGCAGCACGATATCTCGCAGTCTGGGCGGCAGCATGCGAACAACATGAAAGACGAAACGGGCGTCACTCCCAATGGTTACTTCGCCATTTATCTGTTTCGTCATCAACATCTCCAGTACTTTCTCAACCACGACCTCCAGGCCCCACATACTCAGCTTAGGGCCTTGCGAGGCGACCAGATGGTATTGTTCAAAGTATTCTGGAGTGTGAAAGGTAGAGTGAGTCGATCGCATACGCTCGATCCAACAAGCAAAATATGCGAATATAGGCAGAGTTCGTACCTTCACCGTATTCCTTGCGTTTATCCTCGGGCAGGTTATTCCAGACTCCGCTCAGGACATCCCCTATTGTATCGACAAGTATGGTTCCATGAAACGTAGGATTCACAGCCGATACTTGAATACCAAAGCCTTTCAGCTCTAGTCTTAGCCCGGATGTGAACGCAACGGATGCGTGTTTAGATGCCGTGTATGGAGTGCCACCAGGACCAGCGATGATCCCCGCCATTGAGCAAATGTTGAGGATACGACTGTCTGTGTGTGTCTTTTCAATGGCCTGCTTCTTCAGTATCGGTAGGAAACCCTTACAGCATCGAACCATGCCCAGAAAATTCACTAAAGACGAAGATAGAGCGGGTGCAATTTACAATTGTGAGTGGCAGACCTTCCAACGAAGAGTGCCAAAGCAAGACGATTGTCACAAAATTTTACCTTCCATGTTCTTTTCAAACACCGAAATGTCCAGCCAATCCACTTCACCAAGAAAGCCGATTCCTGCATTATTGATCACAGCGTGAAGGACTCTCGTGGGCCTCTTTGCGTCTTGTTTCGCTTCCGACTTCTCGTCGGAGTCAACCTCGCCAAGCCAATTGGTAAATTGCCCCACGGCGTTCGCAACGCTGATATCGTTGGTTACATCCATCACAAGTGGGTGGATACTGGGCTCTTGGTCGAACTCTTTCAAAGATTTTCTTTGCAAACAGGCCGCAAAGACGACGAACCCTTCGTGGGCTGCACGAAACGCAATTTCTCTTCCAAAGCCCGTATCGCACCCTGTGATCACAATAGCCAGCTCTTTATCCACAACCTTCCTGGGACTACACGTGTCGGTCCCAGTCTGTCCAGTCAACCAAAGAAGCAGATTAGCGGCGAGCTGGACTTGCAGAAAGATTATAACGCAAGGTGTTGCAATCATGAACACGTAGGTCCAATAGATAGCATAGGCGATCGACGCAATCGGCTCCTTGTGAAGGAATGCGTTGATATTTTGTACAAATGGCCCCGGAGGACTGGGGGCGTTCTTTATAACAAACAGCATTGGTTCAACTACTAGCTACTACCGGTACCAGTGATAGACAGTAATCTAGAGGAAGAGACCCACACAACAAAAGTGGTTGATCAGGCCATCGGCCATCAGCCATTTAGGGTAGCGTAGTGGCGGCGGGTGAGAGTAGGATCAAGGATCTATCATCAATCGCACGGGATTGACTCACTCATTGTGTTGACGCCATGCCACGATTCCCGCCGATCCGTGAACAAATTGGCCAATCATTTCGAAGCGATTTGGCGACAGCCCCGGCGGCCACTAATATATGGTAAAAGAAGTGCTTTCGCCATGGCGCTTCAGCCTCCCTTGCTTCAGCTCGACAGGGGACGATGGCAATAAAAGTCATGACGAAGATACTGGAAAGGAGTGAAGGATTAAGCAAATGTCATTTTTGCAGATCCTCTTCATAACATGATTTTAATAGTCGTAGTACTCGGTATTCGACATACCAGTAACGATTATAGGCACCATGAACTAAATCTCGATTATAGTCTAGGTCCAGTGATAACGGTCGGATTAACTCAATCAATTTAACACGATCTTCATCGAGCTGAATATCGATCGACCTCGGCTTTAAACTTTGCATTAATCTCATCCCTGAGAACGTGCGCTTCGTCGACACCTTCACGGATGATCTTATCGAGATCTTCAATAGCACCTGCCATTGCTATTGGATTGACACAGAACGAAATGTGGCTTGCTCCGTGGAAAGTCGCCTTTGCCCGACGCATCAAACTCTTGATGTGTTTCTTATCAATCATCAGAGCATCGTTCGCCTCCGACCCTGCTTCAAAGTATTGTTTCAGACGAAGGTAGCAGGCAGCTTAGTTCGAAAGTATGTTGACCAGTTCTTCTCTCAGCGTTCCATGAAGAAAGATGCCCATCACAACTCCCCCAAGGCCTCTTTCGGCTTTCTCGTACCATTGAAGAGCCATTCTGTATCCTTTGGTGTGCCCCCTTCCGGCACGTAGAACTTCTCTATTTCCGGCTTGCTTGTCTTGAATGATCCTCGCGAATGTAGCCTCGTCTACATTGCGATTCCGAAGCGTTGGCCGAGGAGGACGAAAGTGCTTTGGTTCGTCGGGAAACTTCCGCCAGTACCACAGACCAGACCAAAGACCAGGTCGGACCTCTTCAAAACGATTGTCTAGGCACCATTGCACGTACTTGCCTTCCCACTCGAACTCGCCCGACTCCTCGATCCATGTCGGTCGAAGAAACGTGACTTCTTCCCCGAGCTCCCGACGTGTATAGCCCGGGTATCGCTGGTTGTATTCATCGTCCTCAGATTCGATGTCATTGTAGTCGTCGACGTAGTCTGCAAAGCATTCGTCGACGTCGAAACAATCCTCTTTACCATCGTGATAGCCACCACTTAGCCCGGGGTTGCGTATCCGTCCCATGGGCATGGACACCATGTTTCGACTGCGACCATCTTCGTCGGACTCTTGGTCGTTCGATAACATGGGTTTATCGTCAGAAACTTGGTTGATGGAAGATGCTTGTTGCTTGTGAGCATTGGCAAGCCGCGCCGGAGCCCACTGGAGCATTGCATCTTGTGGCGTAGTCTTCTTTTCGTCGTTGGCGTTTCCGTCACGAGAGCGAGGAGTGCTTTGAGTGCTACTGACTGATCTCTCGCGAGGTTTGAAGAATTTCCGAATATCTTGGAGTCCACTGGTAGGCAGTGGGGCTAATGGCCAGTCATCGTCACTGGAGGCTTAGGGTTCTGATGGCGGCGGCGGCGGCGGCGGCTCATCGCCAGGCCGACCAAACGTTTCCCAGTACCACGAACCGGACCATACACCGGGTCTTACCTCTTCAAAGCCATTGTCTAGGCACCATTCCACGTCTTTGTTTTCCTATCCGAAATCGCCCTTCTCTTCGATCCAATACGGTCGAATAAACACAATCGTTTGCTGCAACTGACAGTTGGTATAGTCAGGATACCGATCGCTGCGTTGGTCGTCACCATCCTGATACCATGAGCGATCATAATACTGGTCGCCTTCGTACTCAGGATACATCTGAGACCACTTCGTAACGCTGGGAGGGGGCAAATGCTCACTATGGTGCCAGAGTGCCGTCGCTGGGCCATTGTTTGCTGTTATAGCGGATTGTAAGGTATATTCTTGCTATTCTCTATTCTCCAACCTCCGCCGCCAAATCCCTACAGTAATACGTTTTTGTGACTTCCCTCCATTTTTCCCTCCCTAATTTGAATTTGCTATTTAAATAGCTCGAGTACCGGCTCGATCGGACAAAAGCCTCAAAAATGACTCACAAATCCAAGCCCTTCACCATGACGATGACGAACGCCACCAACACCGCCTCGGATTCGATTCGCTACCAACGCCTGCTGGAGGTCATGGATAAAGCCTTGTCTAATAGCAAGAGCCAGTTTGATTTCGATAAGGCCGTCAAGGAGTGCTACGGCGACGACGCTTCCATCTTTCAAGGCGACGGCGCTGACAATATGTTACAGACGGTGCTAGAGAATCTCATGGTGGGTGTTCAAGATCAAGTGGCGACTGACATGCACAGCCACTTGAAATCGTTGGAAGTCGAAAGTAAGCTGTTGAAACTCGAAGCCATTATTCAGACTTTGGAGCAACAGGACGCGGTAAAACAGTTGGCCGAAGACGCCGACAAGCAGTCGGCCCGACAAGCTTTGGAGCAAGTGCGACTTCCTGTGGGTCTCTCGCCTTCGGACTTAATGGAATGGACGTCCTTTCAAAAGATGACGCAAGACCGCGATGCCTTGCAGCAAGACATTGCCTCCATTCAAGGCGAAATCCAACTCTTGTGCCAGGAAAAGGAACAACAATCGCAGCAAATGAACGCGCGGCTCTCGACCATGAAGGAGGCGGGCAAGGAGCTCGAAAAAGCGGCTGATGTCTGTTCCATGATGTCTTGAAAGTCTCCTCAGTGGATGGAGGTCGATACACGCGTGGCTGGGGTGGACACTTTAGCATTGACCTTGCTTTATGAGCATTTTATATTCTAGTAAATTCTCGCTGTCGAATAGATTAATTACTATTTCCTCGAGTGCTGCCACTACTACTTTTGAAAGATGAGCTTGAACTCATCCAGACCGAGCCGTGCGCTTCCCATTTGCTCCCCACGTCCGGCATCGTTGTAGATTTCTTCCGCAATGTACTTCTTACGGCTCTGCAATTCCAAAATGCGCTCTTCCACACTGTCATTCACCACAAACTTGCGGACGCGCACTTGGGCGGCCGTTTGTCCAATACGATGCAATCGAGCGATGCACTGGTCTTCTTTCGCAGCTGTCCACCATGGGTCCACAATGAAGACTGACGAAGCCGCAACTAAATTCAGACCTTCGCCTCCCGCCGACATGGACATTAACAAAACGGTTCCCTTGTTGTTACCCGCTGCCGTATTTTCCAAGTTGGACTGACGGCTCGATCGAAACTGGTCCAAGACGACCATGCGCTCCTTCAAGGTCAGGCTTCCGTCCAGTCGAAAAAAGGGAATGCCATTGGAACGGAGCTGTGTTTCCATGAGATCCAAGAAACCCAGGTATTGCGAGAAAATGAGCACCTTACTGCCGGGATCAAGGATCCAAATACTATTGAGCTCTTTCATAATGGCCGTCATTTTGGAGCTTTCTTCGCCCTTGACGGCATTCTCGAGAATCTGACGGGCGACTGCGTGCGGGTTGCCTTCTTGTGTGTCCAAAATCTCCCTCTTGAGTTGCGCGGTCGACGAAGACGACGTTGCACTCCTCGCAGACGGCTTGGTATCCGTCAAAAAAGACGAAGTCACAGTGCTACCGTCGCTTCCCGACTTGGACAATATGATAATGCGCTTTGCATCAATTTTTTCGTTGCAACACGGACACTCTCCATCTGGGCACTGCAACGCATTACCAATGTGATTGCGCCTGTTCTCATTGGTAGTTGAAGCCTTGTTACGAAGAAAATCGACAAGACAAATGCGGCAAAAGACATGTGCGCACGGAGTTAATACGGCGTCGATAACCTTGGGATGTTCAAGACAAATGGGGCATTCTTCGTTCACATGTGTAGAGTTCTCCTTGACGCAGGTGGTCAATGCGTGAGCCATTTTGGAAACGTAAGTCTCGTCCTTGGGACGCTTGGTCGGGCTATCGATTTCGGACTTGCGTTTCTGCTTTTTTGGAGAAGACTGCTTTGAGCAAAACTTTTCCAAGAGGCCAGATAGGAACTGCTTGCCCAAGGCATCCGAACCGGCGCTATTGGTTTTCGTCTTGGGAGAAGTGGCAGCCACGTGGGCGGGTGTGGCTTGTACATCTTGGCTGGCGGAAGCGTTCCAGTCATCACTACTGTCAAGCCTCGATTTGACAGTGAGAGCGATATGGTCACAAATCTGTCTTAGCCGTTGCAAAAGGGTAAATATCTGGAGGTAGGACTTTGCCGCAGTGCCAGATTCGACAAACCCTTCAAAAACTTCCAACGAGCGAGAGAGGACAGCATTGTAGAATTCGCGCTCGCCCTCAGATAGGTCCACTTTTATGATTTTAGTCTCGACCGGGGGCAACGTCAGAATAGGCTTTCCGTCCTTGCTCAGCGAATCTTTTGTTCGGCGGATCATCAACGGAGCAAGCAGTCGGCGGACGCGATCAAGGGCTGTCTTGACGCCTTCCTCCTGCTTCTCTTTGTTGTCGCCGTCTGGGGCGGTCGTCATGGGCTTGGTAATTGCAGCTTTCCAGAACGGCGGCAGGCACCACGGCTCGTGCGCCAGGAACTTCATGATTCCGTAGACATCGTCAAGTGAGTTATTTACAATGGTACCCGATACACACCACCGATGTTCGGCTTTGAGAATGCAACAAACTTTCGAAGCAAGTGTCTTTTGATTCTTGATGCAATGGGCTTCGTCCAATATCACTCGAAGCCAGTTGCTATTGAGAATCGCTGGGTTCTTACGATTGAGGTCACCTTGAACCGTTCCGTAGGTTGTAACAACAACATCTACGCCTTCCATTTCTTCCTTGGTGGGAAATCTGGAACCCTGCTGTCCGTAGTAAATCAAATGCGAAAGATCCGTCTTGGTCTTTAACTCGTCCTCCCACTGCGGAAGCAAAGAGAGTTTCGCCACCACAAGCGTCGCAGCAGGTTTAACGGCTTCTTTTGGTGGTGGAGCGGGTAGCTCTTCTTTCGTCTTGAGAATGAGAGCGAGCAGCATGACAGTCTTTCCAAGACCCATGGAATCGGCCAAGATGCCTCCAGAACATGGTTTTGGAGGATCTGGAGGTCTGTGGGTCGCCACGCCCAGCAATTCGCTCACGTAAAACGAAATGCTTTCGTTAAGGTGTTCCGACGCAAGATAGCGTCTTTGCCAGAGCGCGTGGTTCACAGGGTCGACTTGCCCGTCCACAGTCTTGGACCTTTTTCGGGCTGCTTGAGAGACCAAGACAGGACCGCAGTCGCAGACAATCTCCTTTCCAGAGGGCATGTTATCGTTATGAGATGTCGACGCTCGAGGTTTTTGGTTCGTGGCAAGCTCTGACAAGAGGGTCAACTGCTTCTCCAACTCCTCCCGACTTTCACCTTGCTGCTCTCGTTTCATCATCCAGTGGAGAGCTTGACGCTGGTAAGGACGGAGAGACACGTCCTTGAACCCTTTCGGGTCGGTTGCCTCAGGGAGAGTCATCATCCAGCTATTAGCACCGTTAACTTGCTGATCCCACTCTTTAGCTTCGGCAGTACTTTCCGCGACGGACGCTTCTTCAAATTCGTCTTCGTTCAAGATCGCGTCTTCATCTTCCTCATCTTCTTCCGTATTACCAGCACTCTCGTTAGTGTCTGCTGCATCGCCTGGTACTTGGAATTCTGGAACATCACCATACTCGGCCCACTGCAGCAAGTCAAAGGCAGCTTCGGTAATGGGCAAGCGTCTCTTTTTGGACTTGCGCTGCTTGTTGAAAAACATGTTATTGTTATTGCTGTTGGCTTCGCTGGCCCCGTCAAAGACTTGAAAGAATCGTTTCGGGTCGATAATCGACACGGTCAAGGCAATTGGCACCTGCGAGCCAATCTGCATCCTATTCTCTTCCATGAGCGCTTGTCCGTGGAGTGCAATAAGACTGGTAGCAGCACCGTCGTTTTCCATGCGCAGCAGGGGCGTGAGCATGCGAGCCAAATTCTCGGGCAGTTTGCCCTCCACGTGTGTGCCACGAAAGCGTACTACAGCGTGTCCCGTCAAGGAGTGCGTGAGCTGCAATTCTTCCTTGTAACCAACCCGACCATTCTTGGTGGTACAAACAGAGTCCGACAACCATCGCTGGCAGAGCAACCAACGTTCCGAATCGTCCGTCAAGTCTTGTACAGGAGAACGTTTGGATGCCGCGTTTTGCAAAGGAGGACTCTTTCGTTTCTGTGGGAGCGGAGCACTTTTGGTCAAGGAAGCCGTGAGATTCTTTCGTCGCACTATTGTAGAAGATTCTTGGTCCGTCGGTTGGGAGGGCGAGGATACGAGCGAAAGAAAGACCGACTTTGCCTTGGATTTCTGGTCCGATGCGGTATTCGCCACGGCAGTAGCAGCTGCAGCTGCTGATGAAGCTTTGTACTGCCCCGTCATGAGTCGCTCGGCAGCTCGTTCGACGTTGTAACCGCATTGTCGCAGACAATCCGTCAGCTCGGGCTCGGTCCACGATCCTGCGCCCGTGCAAAAGTCACGCAACATGTTTAGCTGCTGCACCGGATTGGCACTAGGATTAGAAGCAGTCGCGCTGCCCTTGCTCGCCCGACGTCCCATGGTGAGACTCTGCAGTGCGTAGTGTAGCGGGCGGTGCTTGGATGTGGGTCGTCGTCGTTGGCTGATGGTGTTGGTTGGGTTGAGTGATGGCGAAACGGAAATGGCGCGCAGCGCAAGCCAGCAAGTTCAATTGGCCAGCGTGCTATTGATGATGCGTCGTAGGATAGCCACGCGAGCGGTACAGGTACAATGTACGGTACAGCGTTAGAGTAAGACGAAACAACTGCTAGAACCCATCATTGGCTATCCTATCTCTGCTAGTCTCGGCTAACATTGTCCCGGAATAGTTGATACGAAATAGCTAGTAGATTTGCAAACAGAATGCATCGCATCGCTCAGCATCCGTAACGACTCTTGCTCTCCTCCTTCGCAGTCTCTAGAAGTAGCTGCAGTATCGAACAGTATTAGTTGCTAGTGTATCTCTTTCTCTACTACTACTAGCAATACTATCGTAGCGGCACCGGTAGCTAATAATCAACACGCCCT
>Ga0307981_1001769_pt1 | contig 18599 bp, 14 predicted proteins | sample OrgLakmetagen987_FD_201849 | JGI IMG/M metagenome (GOLD analysis project Ga0307981, IMG submission 201849) | Saline water microbial communities from Organic Lake, Antarctica - #987 | ecosystem: Environmental > Aquatic > Non-marine Saline and Alkaline > Saline | place: Antarctica: Organic Lake... | reverse complement strand
ACTATGTCCCCGAAGCTGACATTAGAATCGGAGCCGAAATCGGCGATCTTGATGGAGCTACCGGAGCCGAAGATCGAGAAGGTGGTATCGAAGAAGAAGGTATCGAAGAAGAAGGTATCGAAGAAGAGTAAGAAGAAAGTATCTAAGAAGGGATAGCCATGGCAACGCTGAACAAGAAAGCTAGAGATAGAAATATAGAAAAGCTTATTGCAAAAGATATGCGAGGGAGCTTAATAGAAGACCACGAAGCGATCACGCAAAGAACAGCAGATCGTAAGAAGAAGTTTCAAGAAGCTGATCAGATAGTTGGAGCAGCTGAAAGAAAGTCTGAACAAGACGCAGCTAGACTTAGGAAAGGTTTAAGAGGACAGCCTCAAGATTTAATCGATAAAGAACGTCGCAGGTTTGAAGCTACTGAAAAAATAAAAATAGATGCGGCTAAAGAAAAAAGCAACGAGATTAAAGAGTCATTAAAAAGTAATCCGTCACGTAGACCTGCAGACATTAGCGATGAACAAGCAAACAAGCTACGTGAGCTAGTAAACAATCCTGACGTGTATAGAAAATTATCAGGAGCAGAGCGAATTAGAGCAAACAGAATACTTTCCGTTAATGAAGTAAACAACGATTCTCTTGTACGTGAACAGGTAAACATTCTTGCAAACATAGCAGAAGAAAGCCCTGAACTATTTAAGAAAACTAAAGAGCAGACTAACTTAGTTTATCCAGAAGATGAATTAGAGATAGCCGAGAGAACTGCTTCACGTAAAAAACAATTCGAGAAAGCTGATAGGATAGAAGCGAAGATTGAGAAAAATGCAGTAAAGCTTTACAACGAATTTAAGAACCTACTTCAATCAGACAACACGCGAACGCCTAAAGAAAAACAAGCAGAAGAGGAGAGCTTTTTAAATCTCCTACAGAAAGAGGGTAACGAAAAACTAAAAGAAAGCCGTAGTATCCGGACTAAGTTAGTCAACACTCTAGAGGTGTTAAGCTAATGATAAACAACCCACACAACCCGCATGGTAATCCATTTTTACCTAGCGGAGAAACAGAAAAGTACGAGAACAGTAAAGAGATTGACTTAGGATATACACCTCGCCCATTTCAGGCAAAGCTACACAATAACCTAAAGCGTTTCAATGTTCTTGTATGCCATCGCCGATTCGGTAAAACTGTTTTCTCGATCATGGAAACGATTGACAGGGCTTTTAGAAATGAAACAAAGAACCCACAATATGCATACATTGCACCGACGTATGGCCAAGCTAAACGTGTGGCGTGGGAATACTTCAAGGACTTCACCAAAGGGATTCCGGGAGCAAAGGCTCACGAGCAGGAACTGCGAATTGATATTCCAAGACCCGATCGTGGAGATAAGATTAGATTCATGCTCCTTGGGGCAGAAAACCCTGACTCCCTACGGGGAATCTACCTTGATGGGGTTACTCTTGACGAGTATGCTCAATGTGATCCTACGATATGGGGTCAAGTTATTCGGCCTGCGCTTAGTGATAGACTTGGATGGGCTATCTTTATTGGGACACCAAAGGGGCAGAACCACTTCTACGATATTTATAACACCGCACTCGGCTTACATAACTGGTACGTCAGAATACACAAAGCTAGTGAAACTTTAGTAGTAGATCCTAATGAGCTACTAGAGGCTCGTCAGACTATGACTGATGAAGAATACGAACAAGAGTATGAATGTTCATTTGCGGCGGCGCTTACAGGAGCGTACTACGGTAAATATATGACAGAGTTGGAGCGTAAGAAACAGATAACGCGCGTTCCATATGATCCTGCCGTACCTGTTGATACATTCTGGGATCTCGGTATAGCGGATTCTATGTCCATTTGGTTTATTCAGTATGTAGGTAAAGAGGTTCATGTCATTGATTATCTCGAATATGCAGGCAAAGGACTAGAATATTATTCTAAAGAGCTGAAATCAAAGCCATATAGTTACGGTGAGCATTATATCCCCCATGATGGAGCTGCTCGGGAACTAGGAACAGGAAGAACAAGACAAGAAACTTTGCTTGATCTAGGATTACGCACTACTATAGTACCAAGACAACAGATAGCAGACGGAATCCACGCAGTCAGGATGGCATTACCTCACTGCTGGTTTGATCGAGGTAATTGTGAGAAGGGCCTTGCAGCACTTAAGAACTACCAGCGCAAGTGGGACTCTAAGAATAAGATGTTTCTTGATCGCCCACTTCATGACTGGTCTTCTCATGGTGCGGATGCTTTTAGAGTATTCGGAATGATATATAACCCACAAAGAAGCGGTAGGAAAATGGTATCATTGCCGAGAGAAGTTGAATCAGAGTATGATATTTTTTAGGAGAACGTAATGGCGATTAACTTTAACAGAATGAGAAAGAAGATTGGGAAGACTCTCAGTCAGACATTCAACCCCTTTAGTAGTGACTTTGATAGCAAGAAAGCGTTAATGGCACTAGGTACTCTGGGCGGATCTGCAGCAGCAGAAGTAGGACTAGAGGCAAGTGGTGAGGTTCTTAAGCAAACTGGTACCGAGATAGGTAGAGGCTTAGGGAACTTTGGACAAGATGTTAAAGCAGGGTTAGACCTATCTGGATTAACAGGAAACAGCCCCTTAAAAAGTGAGGGAAACACAGAGAAGAAAGTCTCTGAGGCAATCGATCCTAGAAGAAGATTAAAGAAAGGCAAGACAGGTACAGAGAACTTTGGAACACTTACAAACAATGAAGGCACTCCAAGCCTAATAGGATAATAGGATAATAGATATGCAAGACACGAATAGTATTGCTGAAATGGTTTGCCGCAAACACTCTCGTATGAAATCTCAAAGAGTTAATTGGGAAACACACTGGGACGAAGTTGCTGAGTACATTATTCCTAGAAAGGATGACATTTATGGAAGCAACACAAAGGGTGAAAAGAAACATAACAAACTTTTTACAAGCGTTAGTGTCCACGCGAATGAACAACTGGCTTCTGCACTCCACGGTATGCTTACTAACCCTAGTAATGTGTGGTTTGGTTTATCTTCTGGCGACAAAGACCTAGACCAAGACAAGGAAGTAAAAGCTTGGCTTCAGAAAGTCGTGTCACAAATGATACAAGTATTTAACAACTCTAATTTCCAGACTGAAGTACATCAGAACTATCTTGATCTAGGTAGCTTTGGTACGTCTGTTCTTAGAGTAGAAGAAGACTCTGATATGACTGTCCGCTTTATGGCACGCCCTATATACGAGGCATATATAGACGAAAACTATAAAGGAATGATCGATACAGTAAGCTACGAGTACAAGAAATCTCTACGCTCTATTCGCCAAGAATTTGGCATGGAGCCGTTTGAGGCTGACCCTGATCTCATGAGCGATCTTATGAATGATCCACAGAAAGAGATGAGCGTAATTCATTTAGTTATGCCAAGAGAAGACTTTGCATTACACAAGCTTGACGGAGGCAACAGGCCCTATATGTCTGTTCATGTTCTAAAAGAAAAGCAACGATTATTAAAGCAATCGGGATTCTATGAAAACCCATATATCATAAACAGATGGACTAAAATCAGTGGAGAAGTCTACGGCAGAAGTCCGGGAATGAAAGCACTATCAGATATTAAGATGGTAAATGCTATGCATAAGACTGTGATCATAGGAGCACAAAAAGTAGTAGATCCACCGCTACAAGCACCAGATGACGGCGTACTACTACCTTTGAAAACTGCTCCGGGAAAAATTAACTACTACAGAGCAGGGAGCAAAGATAGAATCGAACCACTCCTCACAGGCTCGCGCCCCGACATTGGTGAAAACCTAATCGGAACCATCGTTGATAGAATTGAAAAAGCATTCTTCATTGATCAGTTACAAATGAGACAAGCCGATCGTATGACAGCAACAGAAGTCATGCAACGTAGAGAAGAGCAACTAAGAATGCTAGGCCCGATACTAGGTCGCCAGCATTTTGAGTTCTTGAAACCGCTTATAGATAGAGTCTTCGGTATTATGTCAAGAAAGAAACTATTTCCACCCGCACCAGCATCGTTACAGGGTAGAGATTTAGAAACTAAATACACATCACAGATTGCCAGAGTGCAAGAAACAAGTGATGCTGATAGTATAACAAGAGTATTTGGACTTATCTCACCACTGGCAAGTGCCAAGCCTGAGATGCTAGATAACTTTGACGCTGACGCAGTTTTACGCCACTTGACTCATAAGTTTGGATTACCTGCAGAGTATTTAAAAAGTATTGAAGAGGTAGAAGATATGAGACAAGCAATGGCTGAACAAGCACAGCAGGAAGCTCAAGGCGAGCAACTAAACGGAGAACTGGACGCTTTAGGTAAGCTGACTAATCTTTAGGAGTAACTATGCTTAACAAGTTTAAAGAGAAACGCGATTTAATTATCACGTACAAAAAGCTATTCAGTACAGATGATGGCAAAAAAGTTCTTCACGATCTTATGAAGAGCTGCCACATTATGACCTCAACACTAGAAACAGACCCTATTCTAATGGCACATAACGAGGGTGCGCGATCTATTGTATTGCGTATTCTTAGAACAATACAGACTGACCCCGACCAGATGGAAGCACTCCTAAAGCTGGGACAATCAGAAGGAGAAGAAGATGAGTATCAAATTGTTTAACCGTATGTTACACGAGGAATTACCAGAAGACGGCCCAGAGGCGGGCTTAACAACAGAACCTCCAGTTGAGCCAGATTTACCCGACGAACCTCCAGTTGAGTTTTCAGGGCCAGAGTGGATGAAGGGAATTTCTGAAGACCTTCTTGAAGATAAGAGTCTCCAGAATTTTAAAGATGTGAGCGATTTGGCTAAGAGTTATATTCACAGCCGTAAGCTGATTGGTAAAAACAAGATCAGCCTGCCTGATGAGCACGCAACGACAGATGATTGGAACGAGGTTTATAAGCAACTAGGCTTACCTGAACGCGAAAAGTACGAAGTAAAGTTTGGCGAAGCTAAGTATAGTGATGATTTCAAGAAAGGCTTCTTGGATCAAGCTCATACTGCGGGAATTCTGCCACAACAGGCCGAGCAAATCTTCGGTTTCTTCAATGATCAAGTTACATCAGCAAACGAAGAGTCAATCGCAATGGGCGACCAGCAAATGAAAGAGCAGTTTGAAAGTCTTAAAACTGAGTGGGGGTCAGGCTACGACAAGAAGCTAAAGACTGCTCAGGTAGCTTTCGGCACTTTCGCTGACGACGAGACTACTGCTTACCTGAACGAAACAGGACTAGACAAGGATGCCAATCTTATCAAGCTATTTAGCAAGATCGGTGAGAAGTTGAACGAAGATACGTTCGATACGAACACTGTTAAGCATCTAGGTCTGACTAAAGAAGACGCAGACGAGAAGAAAGCCAACATGATGGGTGACGAAAACCACGCATATTGGAAAGATGAGCACCCTAATCATGCAAAAGCAGTAGCGGATATGCTTAAATACAATAAAATACTAGAATCTTAGTTGACACGGCGACGGATTGGGTTATTATTTTAGTAAGTTCCTATAGGATAATCCATCCGGACCCGTTTAATCGACTGGGAAGCAGAAGAGCCCCGCATAAGTGGACAAGCATTTCGTAAAACAACTGTTACAAACCCTTATGCTAGGAGCATACAATGTCATTTCAAATCGAAACAGCATTTGTGAAGCAATATTCTTCAAATGTTTTTCACCTTTCACAACAAAAAGGTTCTCGTTTAGCGGGAATGGTTCGTAAAGAATCTCAAAAATCAGAAGCAGCTTTTTATGACCGTATCGGTTCTGTTACTGCTCAACGCAAAGTTGGTAGACATTCAGATACAACTTACCAAGATACTCCACATTCAAGACGTAGAGTTACACTTGAAGATTTTTTCTACGCAGACCTTTGTGATAAAGAAGACAAGCTTAGAATGATCATGGACCCAAAATCAGAATACGCTCAAGCCGCTATGTGGGCCCTTGGTCGTGCAATGGATGACGTTATTATCGAAGCCGCTCTTGGAGCAGCCTACGGTGGTAAAGAAGGTGGTTCAACTGTTAACATGGCAAATGCTAACAAAGTGTCTTGCTTTGACGGAACTACAACTACAGGTGTTGGTCTTAACGTAAAAGTTCTTAGAGCTGTTAAGAAGAAATTTGGTCAGAACGAAGTAGAAGAAGGCGATCTTTATTTTGCTGTAACTTCTGAGCAACTAGACAACTTACTCGGCGAAACAGAAGTAACTTCACAGGATTTTGCAAGCGTTAAAGCTCTTGTTCAAGGTGATGTTGATACTTTTATGGGCTTCAAGTTTGTTAGAATCGAAAGACTAAAAGTAACGTCTGCCGCAACTACTTACAACGTAACTAACGGCATCGTTGGTAGTGGTACAGGTACTCTTCCTGCTGGAGCAAGAAGATGTTTTGCTTGGAAACGTGATGGTATCATGCTTTCAGTAGCAGAAGATGTTAAAGCAAGAATCGACGAGCTTCCTGGTAAGCATTATGCTTACCAAATCTACGCTTCAATGGGAATTGGCGCTACGAGAATGGAAGAAGTAAAAGTTGTTGAAGTTCTTTGTAACGAATAATAATAAAATGGGGAGCATTGCTCCCCTACTTTAAGGAGTAAATTATGGCCACTTTATTTAGTACAGAATACACTTCGGCTTTCGTTACTGTTCCAAACAGTAAACTGAACCCTGAAGATTTTAACGGTCGCGTCCGTAGAGCTTATGCTGAGATCACTCTTGGTGCAGAACTCACATCTGGCGACATTGTTAAGATGATTAAATTACCTGCTAACGCAAGCATCATTGATGCAACTTTCAACGCACCTGCAGCAACATCTGGTAACTTAGATATTGGTGTAACTGATGCTGACGAGTCTGGATTAAATGCTTCTGCTGAAGCTCTTTTTGCTGATCAAGATATCTCTTCTGCAATCACTCAAGTAAAACTTGCGTGGACTGCTGCTGGTCACAATCTTAAGATCAACAAAGAAATGGACGTTCAGATACTCGCTGAAGGTGCTAACACTGTTGGTGCAACTGGCGACGTTTGGAAACTTGAGATTCTTTACGTTATCGACTAACCTTCTCCATTGGTTAGGTTTATAAAAGAAACGGGGGGTCGCAAGACCCCTTTTTCATACGGAGAATAGATGGCGACTAAATTAGAAATTTATAATTCATGCTTTATCAAGTTGGGTGGGGAACCTGTCACAGCTATTACTGATAGCAATAAACGAAATAACTTGTTAAACGCCATCTACGATACAGTAAAGTCAAGGGAACTAAGGCAACACCCTTGGAACTTTGCAATCAAGAGAACAAGATTACTCCCTGATACTGTAACCCCTACATGGAAATGGGGATCAGCCTTCAAGCTCCCTGCTGATTATATTAAAATAAAAGAAGTCAGACATGACTATCTGTACGCTATTGAAAACAATCTTCTTGTTATAGAGGATACGCTCGTAGCTACCGATGTTTCAGGTCTTATCGAAGAAGGCTCCACTACAACAGTAATAAACGCTACAGCTCACTCAGTTCTAGTGGGAGATATAGTAGAAACAGGCGGAGAAAAAAGAGTAGTAGGAGCAGTAACGACTGATACCTTTACGCTGCTTGAAGCATTGACTGTATCTCCACGGTCTTTTGTAACCAATACATCAATAGCGAATGGATCAAACACAACCCTTATAAGAATAGATGCTCATCCTTTTCTTATAGGAGAGCGTATCACTATAGGTACAGAGGTTAGAACGGTTCTATCATATATCAACGCAAACTCTTTTAGATGCACACCCGCGCTCCCTTCAAACCCCCCTAACGGCACAGTTGTTTCTCTATTCCAACCATATACTACGGAACGTGCTTCTGAGGTTTATGTTGAGTATATAGCGAACGTAGACGAAGCCGACTTCACACCAGATTTTGCTGAGGTTCTCGCTTACATTCTAGCAGCCGAAATCTGTTATGCATTGGTTCAGAATAGGGAATTGAGTAATCAGATTCTTGAAAAAGCAGAACTGGCTAAACGCCTCGCTAGAAGTATGGACGCACAAGAAGGTACACCTATCGAGCTTATGGATGACCACTATCTTAATGTGAGGTTATAATGGCTAGATTTACCTACATGCTAAACAGCTTCCGATCTGGGGAGCTTGGTCCTAAGACACACGCCCGAACAGACGTTTCTCAGTATGCTAACGGACTAGATACTTTAGAAAACTTTCTCCCATATAAGACGGGAGGAATAGGAAGAAGACCTGGCTTTTACAAGAAAAGCGAAAAATCAATAGGCCCTGGAAATATAAATGGGGTAGTGCAAAGAGGTAAAAACTATAACATCGTATTTGAACTAGAAGACGCTGGCGTATACTCGATGAACCTAGGATACTTCTTACCAGCAGCATTAAGAACTTGGGATATTACAAACGTAGAAGCTATAGGCACTCCTAAATACCCCGTATCAGCTACAATCCCTGGAGGCTTGTCAGCAGGTGCAGTTGCTGCGTTAGATAAAATACCTAACCAAGACCTTTCTGGACTCACCACTGTTCAACTAAAAAACTGTGTAATAGTAGTCGATAAAAGTAGCAAGATGGAGCCTTTAATATTATCCCCTTTTCTAAGCGGAGGAGATATTACTTTTTCACTAAGATCGTGGACAGAAGGAGGAGTTGCCACCTCAGGTCCATTCATAACAGACAATCACTGGAGCACGCTGCCTTTAATATTTAGGACACCGTTCGAGGATGCTAACATAGGATTTACAGAATTAACTCCTAGCGGAACATCGGGAGCAATTACCATATCCTCTGACACGCCCTTATTTGAAGCAGGGCATGTTGGAGCTTTATTTATAATAGATAATTCATCAAGCTCAAACCCTGAATCATTAAGCGTAGTAATTACAGCAGTTACAGATTCGCAAAATGTTAACGCTAAAGTGCTTGCCGCAACAGCAGGATATGCAGCAGGAGCTACAAACTATTGGTTTGAGTCTTCGTGGTCAGACCTAAGAGGCTATCCTAGATGTGTAGAGGTTCATAATGGCAGACTACTGTTTGGAGGAAGCTCTCAATATCCTGACACAATATGGGGGAGCGTGCCTTTCTTTTTTGGACAGTTCAACAGAAACCTACAGTTCGGAACAATCACTAAAGGTACATCGGCAGAAGGTATAGGAGAGTACAGTCGAGACGCTGGGCAACTCCTTGGAGGAGTAGCTTTTAACTTAGCCAGCAATAGAGGAATAGAAAGTGTAGAGTGGATGAAGTCATCAAGAAGTTTATTCATAGGAACATCTAATAGAGAAATCATAGCCTCTATCTCCCCTGCGAACGTAAGTTTTTCTACAGAATCTAACAATGGATCAAGGAACAGTAACGCCGTAGCAGGCTTTAACTCTGTGTACTTTATAGGCAGAGACGGAAGATCTATTTACGAAAGCACGTACAGCGAAGAAAACGGCGGATACCAAACAAGAGATTTAACAAACCTTAATAAAGAAATACTACAGAAAGATATTATAAAAAGAGACGATAGGTACATTCAATTGGAATGGAATAACTCTTATAAAACATTATTTTGTAGAACAGAAAAAGGAAAAATAAAAGCTATAACAATCGAGAAGTCAGTGGAAGTAGCTGCCATCTCAAACATAATTATGCCTGATTCTTTTATAACAGACATAAAAACAATAATAGATCCGAGAAACGGGTTTGAATTTTTGTTAGCGTCAGCCTATAACACGACCACAAGTACTGCCTCAGAATTTAACTTAATTCTATTAGACTATTTTGAAGGCGACGCGGCTTTCGCAAATAACAATCTAGCTGAGTTTTCTAATTTTTGTTGCTACGTAGATTATGCCAAAGCTGTTCTTACAGCCTTTACAGCTACTGCCTCTATATCAATTGGATCAGAGTACAACGGAATGACTCTAGACTTTTTGTGTGAAAATGCAGCAGGAGACTTAGTTGTATATCAAGGGATTACTGTAGCATCTGGCACCGCAACTTTACCCGCTTCAGTGGTAAAATACGTAGCAGGCGTGGGTTATACCAGTAAACTTAAAACATTGACCCTTGAAGTTGGGCCTAATAACACGTTCAATAGTCAAGGCGATATTATTAGGATAGACCGAGCAACTGTGAAATTGTTTAAGTCATGGGTCGGGAAGTATGGCACAGATGAAACCTTGTACGATTTTGAAAAGCTAGGATTAACTGGTTCGTACACAGGCGAAGAAAGAGTAGACGTTCCAATAGGGCCCGGAACTGAGAATAAGATTACAATAGAAACAGATCAGCCCCTTCCTTTGAATATATTAGGGATGGTGCTTAGAGGTAATAATAATCCATAGGAGTAAGTATGGCAGCAGGGGGCATGTTTGTAGCAGGAGCGGCTTTATCTATCTTTGGACAGATACAGGCAAACATTAGCCAAGCTAGGGCGGAACGTGAAAATGCTGAATGGCTCAAGGAGCAGGCGGCTTTTATTGCGGAATCTACCGAGCGTAGTCTCGGCATATATACAAGACAGGCAGGACAGTTTAAAGAGAGTCAATTAGAAGCGTTAGGTGGTGCGGGGGTAGAGCTTTCTGGTTCCGCTTCTGATATTTATGATGATACATTAAATAGTATATCTGATGAAATTACAGCAATCCAGAGACAGGGCGAGTTTCAGCGGCGAGAAGCTTTATTGAAGTCTGCATCAGCTACGAGAGCAGGTGAAGAATTAAGTAGTTTCAAACTGAACGCGCTTCAAGCAGGTGCAACAGGTTTAACTGCAGCGGGTACCGCGAAGAATCAGGGTATGTTTGAATAAAGGATTATAGAAAATGCCAAAAGTTCCAGTGATACAAGAGAATCAAAGACTAAACGCTAATAGGCCTTCGGGTTTCCAATCAACTGGACAGTTCCGCCGGATGGGGGACGCTGTTTCTGGTTTCGGTAAAGGGGTACAGAATCTAGCTGTAGGTTTAAATAAAGCTAAAAGCGTTAACAAGACGCTGGCACGAAAAGATGCTCAGAATAGAGTTGATGATGCTTTAGGGGAACTATACACGGAACAAGAGCGTAACGGGTTTTCGCCAGAAGCTAAGGCTACTTACGAGAAAAATAAGAAGAAGAAGATAGCGGAAATAAACAAAGAGCTAAATACAAAATACGGAGATGGGTTCGCTAATGATATCGAAGTATTCGGTAGAGATAGAGAAGAGGCTTGGGATCAGAGATTCGGAACTTTAGATAATGGTCAGCTTGTTAATCATACTAAAAAAGAAATGAAGAATGTAGAGGCGCAGTTCGTTACTAAGGCTTTCTCTTATCCGGGAATGTTAGATGACGCTGTACTTAACGCTAATGAAACATTTGAAATGATTGGCAGCAATCTTGGTATGAGTAATGAAAAGAAGGATGAAGCAAGTAGAGTCCTAACTAAAACTATGGTTCTAGCAGCTATAGACGGACACATGGAGAGCGGAGACAGAGCCGGCTACACGATGGCGAAAGCTTTGGTTAAGTCGAAATATTCTCAGCTATTCAGTCAGGAGGAAAGGAAGGCTATATTTAAGGATATAAAAGACACTCAGCGAAGCTCGATTCGTTGGGAAAATTCTCAAGAAGATAGAGAGGCTAGGTTGGAAGAAGCGGAGCTAAATAAGTCACAAGAGCTGGCCACTACAAACCTAGCTGTTGAGATGCAACAGGCTTCAGAAAGTGGACAAGTCCGCAAGATAATGAAAACAGCCGCCGCCTTAGCTAAGAGAGGAAACCTTACTCATAAGCACTTAGGAAAATTAGCTACAAGAGCGGATAAATCATACAAGGTAAGGGATAACGAATCTAAGTTTAGCATACGTTCTGCTGTCTACAACGGCGACTTAGATAAAGACTTTGTAAAAGGTAGAGCTATGGTTCAACGGGCTGTAACTGTTAACGGGACAATGCTACCAGAGACGGGCGCGGCTCTTATGAAAGAGTTCGATCAAATGCAAAAGAAATTTGATAGCGACCCTGTGTATAAGCAAAAATATAAGGCAGCACAATCTCTTATGAAAAAAATCTTAGGCGATGAGTCTATGATTGAATCTATAATTAAAGAGATTGATGTAGCTGCGGGTAAGACCTTCATGAACAGGATTCATGGAGCAAGACAGCTGTTCCATCAAACTATAGCTCAGATGGGGCAGTCAGGTAGACCTGTAGACCCGATGCAAGCAGCCGTTATTGCGCTAGATACCATCGATTATGACAAAGTTCTGTCACAAGTTGTTGTGCCTAATGCTCCAGTATTTGCTCCCCAAGCTACGGGAGGCAAGCCGTCCATGCAAGAGGTTCAAGACTATATAGCTAAAGGGGAATACTGGCTCGAAAGTGGTGACGCTTTGTTGATGAATCCTGTAGCACGCTCTATGTATGAAAGACAGCTAAACAGGTTCAGAACAAGACTAGAGGTTATGAAAAAAATTGGGGAATATGAGGACATGAAGACCCAGCAAAATATAGATAATACGCTAAAGATTCAAGGACTCGATAACCAGCCTCCTGCGAATATAGAAGAAGACGTAGATGGTCTTAGCGAATTAGACGAACATGGTGTACCTTTTATGCTTAGACTACAACCTCCGGAGTATTAATGGAAATCGCACAAGATAACGTATCCCTTGAGAGTGGGACTTCTGAACTACCAACGCCCGCAGTTGGCTCAATTCAGGATAATGCCCCTATAGTGGAGCCTATAAGCAACGAAGCTATATCTCAAGCACAAGCTCCTGTAGCACCAGAGATGGATAAGGCCAAGGAAGAGCAGAAACTTAAAAATATAGCACAAACTGTTGCGAAAGCAATGGTTGAAGAATCTTCTACCGAAGTCAAAGGCCTGCTAAACCTGACCACATTTGGTGCCGGAGCTGTAGAGGATATGTACAACTTTGGTATAGATGCCGTGAACTATGCTGATAGAAAGTTCGGAGATGGCAAAGACCTCTTAGAGTACAGCGAAAGAATTAGTATGTTTCAGCCCCAAGACACTGGCAGTGTTATGGCCCGATCCTCTTTGAAGTTACTGATCGGCTACTCTCAGCTGCTTAAAGGCATGACTGCATTAACTGGTAAGCAGGTTGGTTTAGCGCGTCTTTCTAATGAGGCTGCTGCCGGGTTCTTCTCTGAAATGGTACTACTAAAGCCTCAAGGTGAACCGCTACTAAAACAATTTCTTAAGAAAGTCCCTGTTAAAAACGAATGGATGGATTTTATACATACAGACGGAGATGCCTCTGGAATGGAAAAGCGTCTTGAAAATTCCCTTTACGGAGTCGTTGAAGGAGGCCTTGTCGGCGGTCTGATGAAGACAGCTAGATTCATGCGTAGTGTTTACTTAGCTGATAGCTCAATGATTAAGAAAATGGTTAGCAACCAAAGAGGTTCTGCCGGAGGAAATCTTCCTCCAGAGGTTCCTTCAAGCACTCCCCCAAGTACTCTCCCGTCAGGCGCGAAGCTCGATGATGCAGTTGTTTCTCCAGAGGCGATGGCTGTAGGTGTAACAAAGGGAATACGTGACCTTGATCTTCCTCCAGTTATTGATAGAGAGCAGTCAGAAAGTATCCTTACTAAATATTTAATGGGAGAAGGTAATCCGAACACAGCGGCTGTTGGTAATAATCGCCCAGCTATGGACCTAACTACGATGAACGTAGAAGATGAGTCTAGAAAAATGATCAACCTTGTCGTAGAGAACAACCAAGAGTTTTTTGAAAAACTGACAGTCACTCAGCCTGAATTAGTAAAGCTAGCAAAAGAAATGGATCTTACTCCACAGAAGCTTCTTGATATGGAAGTGTCTCTAGGTATTCCTAAAGGGACGATCTTAGCTACTAAGGCTGTAATCAATGAGGCGGCGGCGGAGCTAAAATCCTTAGCGAAAAGAAAGAAAGAAGGAATGATCTCGATGGATGATTTCCAGAAGGGGCAGTTCAACTTTGAAGAACTTCTAGGTAAGTTTGACGAGATGAGAAATCTTAGTGGTTCTTTACTTAGAGAAATGCAGGAATCAGTGGGGACTCTAAACAGTGTTCAAAAGACTAAAGACATGGCTAGACTTTATGGAGATGATTCCGAGTCTTTGGTTGAGGCTTTAACAAGACCTGAAACAACAGTAGATCAAGTTAAGCAGGCGTTTAAAAACGTAATGATGGACGTGCCAGCGGCTCTTACTCAGATAAGGTATGCTGGATTACTTAGCTCACCAAAGACGCATTTGAGAAATATATATGGAGGCGTTACTACTACACTCACAAGACCAGCTGAAAGCGTATTAGCGGCCACTATTAATAGTATCCCCGGAATGAGAGCAGGCGCTCGCGGTACTCAGTTTGGAGAAGCATACCACGAGCTTCTAGGTATGGCTCACGGCACGTTTGAGGCATTAACACTTGCCTCTAAAAAGATGCGAGGACAAGATGTAACCTTCAGCGGAGTAGACCCAAAAACGGCAAAGCTTCCTCAGTATTTAAGTTCTAACAAAACCGCACCTAAGTCAAAAGGCGGAAAGTTCCTAACGCATTTAGTGGAGACACTAGGCTCAAGTAAGGTCGGTAGCCTTCTCCAATTAGAAGACGATATTATAAAGCACGTCAATGCCAGAATGACTTTAAGTAGAGAAGCTTTCCTTAAAGGTAGCCGCGCGCGAATGGCTAAGGCATCCCCCGAGGAAGTGGCTGAAATTATCAGGAAAGAATTAAACGATCCCAGTAAAAAAACACAAGGGCTAATGTATAGAGACGCGGAATACTCCACATTCACTAACGAAATTGATGGTCCTATGTTTAAGCAGATAGAAGCAGCAACAAGTAGCCCGTTAGGTAAGCTAATTGCTCCTTTTGCTAAGACCAACTTAAACGTCATGTCGTACACATTAGAGAGAATTCCCGGCGCTAACCTCTTAGTCGCTAAGTCTAGGCGAGAATTAACGAGTAAAAACCCTGCAATAAGGCAGAGGGCTATAGCTAAGTTAGCCTTCTCTTCCATGACAATGACAGGCTTGGCAGCACTTCTCCATAGTCAGGACGCTCTTATAGGCTCAGGATCAGCTAACCCTACCAAGAGAAAGTTCCTAGAGGCGAATGGTTATCAACTGAATTCAATAAGATTTGGCGATGAATGGGTAGAATTTAGAAGAGAGACTCCACTAGGAGCGATACTAGGTACTATAGCTGATATAGCTGAATTAAATGATGCTCTGCCTGATGATGAAAAACAAGTAACCGCAGACCTAGGAAACTTATTGGTAGCCACTATTGCTCAGGTTTATAATCCTGCATACCTCACAGATGGTATGGCAAAGCTAGGGGAAGCCTTCGCTAATCCAAGCAAGAAGGCAGGGAAAGCTGCTTTAAATTACGGAGCAGGTTTAGCTTCATCATTCCTACCTTACTCAGCGTTGATTAGAGAGGTTAATAGGAACATCGGAGACGGAACCAAAAGAGAAACATATGATCCGTCCAGTCTACTAAACACAACAATGGCCAAGGCTATGGATATTTATGCTCCATACCTGAACGCTAGAAAGAGAACAATCCTTGGCGACCCCATCCTCCACAAGCAAGGTCTTGGGTCTAATCTCATTAGCCCCTTTGGATTAACTCCTGAGAGTAAAGATCCTGTCCTTAACGAGCTAGCACGTCTTCAAGATGTAGGCAGCATTTCATCTGGACTTGTCAAAGAAGAAATTAAATTAGGTTCAGATTCTACTATGGTTGTTCAGAACTTAGAAGAGGGGACGTTCCCTATGCCTAGTAAAACCATCATTGATCCGATAGCAAAGCAGCCGACAAAATTAGGTCCAATGGACTACGAAAAGCTATTAGTTCTAAGTGCGGGCTTAAGGTTTAAGGAAGGCGATAGCGGGTTAGAGCTTCTTCCTGAGCCTTCCACGAGTCTAAGACAAACGCTAAAGATGGTAATATCACAGGATGCATATAAGAATTCTTCTGATGCCGTAAAGATTGATATAATTAAGCCAGTAATTAGCAAGTATCGTAAGATAGGGCAGCAATTACTCTTCTTTAAGGATAAAGACTTTAGCAGTAAGTATAGAGAAATAGCTAAAGAGGTCAAGATAAGAATGAACGAAGTATATAAAGACTAGATTTATTGCCTCTGTAGGCTATAATAAACACATTGTACGAAGAAACCCTCAAGGAGTTGAGACATGAGTTCACCAAAAGGCTTCCCCATAGAAGGGCGAAGAGAAGATTTAACAAGCGACGACATTAAACTGAAAGCACTACACTCTACAGTTACCCCTTTGGGGCTGCGGAGACGTGCATTAGACGTAAATGGCGGTGGATTCTACGAAGTGGCTACATTAGTAGTAGTTGAAGCAGGCTCCACGTCTAGTCAAATAGTCCTTACGGGACACACGATGAAAAAGGGTGATCTTATTCGCCCCATCGTTACGGCTAACGATATCGAAGAAGAGGAGATGTTCGTTAACGAGATCATCGATGCCAACACAATCCGGCTTGCAGGCGATTGTTCAGCGGCTTTTGTAGCAGGCGACACGTTTGATATTTATCGTTACGTGACTCAGAAGCTTGCTCCAGATGGGGGCTCTACCGCTACTCTAACCGCGCCCCCGCTGCAGATTGATGTAACATCTGGTGCTGTTACTACAGCAACTACCATACTCGATGACCAAGATAATCCAGCAAACACGGTTCCTATTCCAGTTAGGTTAATGGGGACAACATCTAGTATCAGCGTAACTTCTGATGAGCTTAACGTACAACTGAACCATGCAGGAGGGACACCCGATTCGGTTAGAATTGGTGGACTAGGTGCAGACGTTGCCGCAGTTAATGCTAGTAATGAGCTTTCGGTTACAGATGCCGACGCTATCACGGCTCTTGGTACGGTTAACACGAGCCTCGGAACTATTAACACAACAGTTGGAACAGGGAACACGTCACTAGGAAATTTAGAAGGCGCACTAACGTCTGTCGGAACTGACACTCTTGAAGTAAACATAGCAGCATCTGCGCTACCTGCAGGAGCAGCCCTTGAAGCTACTCTTCTTGATATTAGAACATCAGCGCAGTTGCTTGATAATGCGTTATCCTCGATTGGTACTGATACGCTTGAAGTAAACATAGCAGCCTCTACCTTACCTACAGGGGCAGCATTAGAGACTACACTTTCAGGAGTGAGAACAGCTGTTGAGCTATTAGACAACACTGTTAATGGCTCAAATCAACTGGACGTAAGTCTCGCAGATATTGGATTAGCCGCTACCGAAGCGTCTATGGCGGCCGCGGTTACTTCTCTACAATCATTGGATAATGCTTTAGTTAGTAATGATACAGATAAGATAGCCACTGAGTCAGATCAACTGCCTACGGCATTAGGGATTCAGACTTCCGCTGCCTCTATGTCAGTGGTTCTTGCTTCCGATTCAGAGACTACGATCAAAGGCAATAATGTATTGGCTTTTGCACAGCTCGATTATGCAGCCAACAACTTAGCAACCGGAACCTATACTACACTAATTGGGGATATAGGAGCGACAGCAGGTAAAAAGGTTATCATTTTTCACAGTTCAGGTACTCCGGTTAAGCTTGCGACAGGCGCAGCGGCGGGCGAAGTGGATAGAATGATCGTGATTCCGGGTGGATTTAATCACGCAGTAGAGATTGAACTAGCAGCTAATTCTAGGTTAAGCTTACAGTCGCTTGGATCAGCGGTTACAACTGGTCAAATGATCATCAACGTATTGGGGTAATAATGAAAATCAGATCACTAGGAGCTTTGGCTCTAGCATTAATAATATCTTTAAGTGTGTGGGGCGCGGCTGTATGGGTCGGCTCCAGCTATATTGAAACATTTCAAAATGGTTTCTTGTTTGGGAACTTCAATATTCTCAAAGTTGAGAACTTAGTACCAGAGTTTGAAGACGCTTCTGGTAATGTAAAAAGATTAGACGATAGAAGTAAGCAGATCATAGCTCAAGAAGATTTCGAGTCAGACATTAATAGTGCAGACTTTCTTTGCGGAAGTGGTCTTAGTATTACAAACGAAACTACGGCACCCATCGCTGGAATCGTTTCTATTGACATAGATCAGGGTGGCTCGGCCGCGGCAAGTGGGGTACTTTGCGACTCTCAAGCTTTAGTTTTAAGCGACAAGGCTCAAGGTAAATTTGTAGGATTATGCTTCTATACAATGTGGGATGGCAACGACAACGAAATGGCTGTTAATGTTGTAGATAATACAAATTCAGTAGAGCTGGCTCAAGTTGCTATTAGAGCTTCAAGCAATCCTTTGGAGCATTGTGCTTACTTTAACACCGCTACTGACACAGCTTCTATTGATTACGACATTGAAGTACTTACTGGAAACAACAACACTACACTTAGAATTGACGACTTAGAAGTTAAGGTAGATCCCCTTACCCCTACAGATGTTTATGCTAGTTCGGAGTGGGAGTCCTATACTCCAGTCTTTCAAGGTATAGGCACCCCCTCCCTCGTCGCAATCGAGTGGATGAGAAGTGGCTCTAATATGAAAATAAGAGGGAC
>Ga0307981_1001768_pt1 | contig 18599 bp, 15 predicted proteins | sample OrgLakmetagen987_FD_201849 | JGI IMG/M metagenome (GOLD analysis project Ga0307981, IMG submission 201849) | Saline water microbial communities from Organic Lake, Antarctica - #987 | ecosystem: Environmental > Aquatic > Non-marine Saline and Alkaline > Saline | place: Antarctica: Organic Lake... | reverse complement strand
TGGCAAAGGATCGTGTAGATGCTACGGTGAATGTGTCCGAAATGATTCAGGCTCGAACTATTGCTGACATGGTGGCAGTCATCGATACGGCAAAATCAAGAGCGTCTGATAGTGGTATTTAATACTTCCAACGCTGAAAATGCAGGAACAGAAGATTGAGAAGTAGATACTTTCAAAGGGAGCTAGTTCTATTTCAATATAATTGCGTATTAAGAAGTCACATCCTTGTTAATATCTTGTGAGTGAACGTTTGCAGCAGCCTCGACTTCTTCAGTGACCTTCTATGCCCTTGCAGCAGCCTTCTTTTCCGTTGCAGTAGCCTCGGATTCTTCAGTAGCCTTCTTCGCAGCAGCCTCTTCAGCACATTTTTGTTTTGCCAATCTTTTTTCTTCTTCCTCGCAATTCTTCTTTTCAATTCTGGCATTGGAAGCGAGACAAACGTTCTTTGCCAATGCAGCAGCCTCCGCTTCTTCAGTGACCTTCTTTGCCTTTGCAGCAGCCTTCTTTGCTGCCTTCTTTGTATTTGCCTTTGCAGTAGCCTTCTTTGTCTTTGCAGCAGCCTTCTTTGCCTTTGCAGCAGCCTCGGCTTCTCCAGTGACCGTCTTTGAAGTAGCCTCTTCAGCACATTTTTGTTCTCCCGATATAATATTTATTTTCCTCGCGTTTCTGCGTTTCTTCTTTTCAATTCTGGCCTCTTCACGTTGCATTCTTGAGTTCTTCTGGTCTTTGCTTTCTACATGAATCATTCCATCCTTTTTGGAGATGATGACACCTGTACCGCTGGAGATGATGACACTTGTACCGCACGGCCTACAATCCGTTCTTTCTTTTGCAGAACGTCTTCCTAGCGCACCACAACCACTGCGATCGTCTCCATATCTTCCACTTCCACCGCCACCCTGATGATCGTCTCCACCACTTCTACCTTGACGAGCACCTCCATATCTTCCACCTCCACCGTCTCCACCCTGGCGATCATCTCTATATCTTTCACCTCTAGTAGAAGCTGCCTTGGCGACTAGTGTGTCGGTTGCGGTATGCACAACGGACGGCGATATTCTGCTCCCCCTATCAGCTTCAATTAGTGGCATGAAACTTGCACTGTCCGTTATAATCAGCGAATCTTCCCAGTCATCAGGTACAATATTTAAGATTTCAACACCTTCCGTATTTGTTTCGTGATCACCAATATTTAAGTTTTCAAGATCTTCCGTAATTGTCTCTTCGTGATTACCAAAATATTGCTCATCCAACTCGGCGTATCTTTTTCTTGAAAAACGATCAACGAATACTCTTTCCTTGATGTCTCTCATCGTAGATTTTTTCCAATCAAACACAGGAAGATCAAACCACCTAGCTTGCGTGCCCTCCTTCACGAAAATAGTTGATTTGAACCTCATCCCAGACGTTTTTGACATTGTTTCGTTGAAAGTATTTATATATGCTTGTGGTAGAACATGCGCAATCTCTGCGATGTGTACTGGGTACCCTCTCTGCCCTTTACGACGATTTAACGTCGATGTCCTGGGCAAGATTACTAGAAACATCTTTTGACCTGGACGCTTTGAATTATTTAACTTCCAAAACGATGAAAAGGATCCACCTGAAATTCTATTACGATCGAAGCTTTTTGACACCTTTTCCATGTTAGCTTTTGTCTTTACTTCGTACATACATTCACACATTACGCAGATGAGATCCTGCCATGATGATCCGGAACCTCCATTCCACCTTAGCGTGTTTTGACCTTCACAGTTGTAACATGACTCATGTTGAAGGGCATGGCAGGCGATTGCGGTTTCAAACACCATTCCGAGATCAGAAGCGTTACCACCAACTTCTGTCACGAACCATCTTTTGAACAAGAGATCAGACTTTGTCGTTGGTCGAAATTGAAATCGTTTGAGAGGATCGAGGCTCGCATTGGTAAAGTCATGATATTCTGGAGTTCGCTCATAAGTCATAAATTTTAACCGTCGGTCGTATCGTCGCCAGAATGGATTAAGGAATCCTTCCATTTCAAGTGTATCTATATGAGCATAGATCTTGTCATCAGGCAAATCTTCTTGCCGTAGTATGTGCTCATATGCCTCATTCATATCTGTTGGAAAATTTTCCGTTCTCATTATTTTGTAATTGAACGGTTTCTTCTTGACATGTAGATTCACCAAAGCCTCTTCAATGGCTATTCTTTTAAATTTCACATGTCCATCACGAGTACCGACTGACATACCCCACTCGCCCAAAGAAATTAGTAACTCTTCTCTAACCTTGCTTTCCATGCTCACTTCCATGTTCACCTTGTTGTTGTTATTTGTTGATGCCTTGTTTTTCTTGGGTGCACTTGCGATCTCGAGCGGTGTTTTCCCAGCCTTGTTAATTGTTTTCGTGGTGGGAATAACCCAGTCATCATCACCTGTCATAATTATTTAATTTCTGTTGAAACAAGAAATGCCTGCAACCTAACCTGCGTGGCAAGAAGATTAATCGTCAATCGTTAATCGATAATTGCAAATGTATTGTTGTAAGGACCTACCACCTACCATACTTACGATATAATAATATGGGGCGTTCCCAAAGAAGATGATGATGAGAGATGAGAGGAAGGAGAAGGCACTGACTGGGCACTGGTACAAATAAATCTCTTCACAATTGAAATGCAACAACTAACAAGAGTGGGAAGATATCGAAGGGCCGTTCGGGTCATTCGTACGATCGATCCCTTGGAAGCATTTTTGCCGCAAAAACTTGGGCTACCTCATTGCAATTCTACATGGTGCAAAATTTATCTTTGACTTTGACGACGACAACTTTATCAAACTCGACAATGATGGTACCCCTATGGAGATTCTTCCAGAGGGCGAGGATATGGCTCAAATGAAACTAAACAATGTTACAGTCGTCATGCAGGGACCGAACGCGTTCAACCATCATCCTATCATGGGCGCATAAATCGAAGATACGTGGGCGAGAGGGTTTCCGCTTGCATTGATCCAGAATAAACATACACAGGGTAAGGTTGCATACATTGCTGACCTACCATTTGCTGCGAATAATAAGTATATTGGGGTCATCCAGTTCCTTGCCGACGGCAATCCTGATATTGATGCAATTCACCGCATCGCCAAGCCATTACCCATGACATATTCTCTGGAGAAGGCCAAATCTGTATTGGTACCAGCGCATGCCTACAGTCCGTACAACGCACAAGCCACAATTCATACCAAGAATGCTTTCTGGGCAATGCTGCTGCCAAGTACTGTACCTGGGCGCGTGTCTGATATTTGGCGCTCTTACTTCGCACAATGCATCTTTGCAGACGCAGGATTGCAGCTCATATTTCGCCTCCCAAGATTGTGCAAGAAAGAAATGAGCACAACTACCTTGGAGACTTCAACGCCGAGCAAGATTTGTATGACAAGAGTGGAAAAGTGATTGAACATCTGAGCCAGTGGGATACAGACCATGATACTATTCCAGAGCGTATGTTAGAGCTCTGGATTGATATGATATATTGAGATCGATGATGTCTATGCAGTACAGATGTGGCTTGGTGCCCTGGCTCAGGTAGGATACGAGTTTCCACCATTGAAGAGACGTCATCGAAATGTTGCTGTTATGGGTCAGTTCAACTATGCGGATAAGCCATCAATAGTTCGAGACGTGATTTATTGGACGCAAAAGAATCGCGAACGTTTCGACACTGTGGTGGCTGCTGGTCCGTTTTCTAGGAGGCAAATGAAGGAATTTGAGGATAATTCCATCATAGCCGTGAGCAGCCACATCGATGGAGACGATAATGTTTTCTTAGCCCTCTTGATAATTTGAAGAGCAGATTGCTTTCATTCAAGGATTCATCCAAAATCGAGGGTGTTATTTACACTCATGATGATGGTATTCTGAATGTGACAGAGCTATCAAGAAGCGAGTACCCATTCCCAACAGATCAAATCATTGCGATAAACTCCTTTCATTATGCTCGTAAACGTTATCGCATTTTTCCTGATGGTCACTTGGAAACGGTAAACAAGCAAAAGTCTTTTGATTCGATCACTGATATGTATGACATTTTACCTCTCACTCCCTGGGACCACACCGTGCAACCACATTGTGATGGAGGACAAATCAAGCTGGCCAAAGATCCAGCAAGCACAAAGTATCAAGAAAATGATGGTTCGATCCTCTTTTTGCAGTGGGTGCAGTCAGACTTTATGTTCGTCCCTACATGAGTTTGCAGAAGCTGCCGAGTTGCGTTTGAAGCATAAGATTTGGATCGAGTGTGCATTTAATACTGTTGCGGACACGGCAGAAAATCCTCAGGCCAAAGAACAAGACATACTGACATTCGGTATTTCTTTATAAGATGGGTGATGGTTTACTATTTACATGATTAACATCTTCCATTCTATATTAAGTACCTACTATCAGCGTTACCTCGTTTCATCTATGCTAGGTGCAGCAGATGCGCTGATATCATTATTGCTTTTTGAATCTACTAAGAACGACCCCGGATCGACAAACCAGGAGTAAAATCCCAGCACGGTGACGATGGAGATAATCGTTCCCTCTAGTTTATTAGGCAGTTTCGTTCCTCCCTTATACGGTGCCATTTTTTGCATCCACTTTGGAGCCTCTTCTTTCTCAGTCCACTTCAGATTCTCATGTGATTTCGGTGCGTCCTTGATGGAAGAAGGAGGATTCTCACTGCTTCTATTTTTACTGCTGCTTTTCCTTTTCGTTCCAATTGACAGATTTTGAAACGGTTTTCGTCTGAGGTTGTCGAGGCAGCGCCGAGAAATGGATTTCCGAGTACTGGTTTGAAATAAGAGTGCTTGACCTACTACACGAATCATTGGCAAGTTGTGATCAATCGGGATGAAAATGTTTTGGGCAGGAAGGAGGGCAAAGTAATAAGCGCTTTGGGATAGTGACAAGATGATTTAATGAACGTGGCAATTACTTCCGCTTCACTGCTTGATAATTGTATCACTTTCTATGTCTTCAATCTTCTATCTGTGCATATTACGGTTGGTAACATGCAATATAGAAAGGGTCACGAATAAGCTTGTTACTCGCTAATTGCTCTGTCTTCAATCTTCAATCGGCTATCGATTATCGATCGACGGTCGTCGGTCGTCGTCGTGTGGCACTACGATACGATACGATACGATACGATACGATACGATACGATACGATACGATACGATACGATACGATACACGATACCTACCTACGATACTATCGTACAAATACTCGAATTATGTTAAAGATCGTAAAAGATCGTAAATATAACCGTTATCTACCTCCTTCTCAATTTACCTCACCAAACCGTTGAATCCTAAAAAGTGAAGAGGAGAGAACTCTAGTAGAAGATAACCACGTCATCATGATTATTCATGTCCGTCAAATAATAACAAAGTAAAAACACAATAAGCACGGAGTTATAAAAGTATTAACCATGATATCCTTAATCCTACTACCTCTTTTCATTACCGTTCTCATCCTCCCACAAATCGTACCATGCGCATCCATAGCAACCAAGACATACAATTACTTCGCTTATGGAAGTAATATGTGCTCTTCCACGATGACAAACCTTCGATCTCTCCATCCAATTGCATCCTCAGCGGCCATATTGCCCCGTCACAAACTATGCTTCAATGTACCAGGAACTGCATGGATAGAACCCTCCTGGGCAAGTGTCGAACCCATTGAAGAAGATAAAAATGATATCAATGCTAATGTCAATACTGATACAAATACCCATGGTGTATTGTATAAATTGACAGAAGAAGATTTTCTCCGAGTGTGCAGTTCGGAAGGAGTGCCATTCGGTTACACCCTTCATAGATGTCGAGTTGTGCCCTATATGGGGAATCAGGAGAGGGCAGGGTATCATGCGCTTCAGGATCAACTTATTCCCATTCAAGACAATGATAACATTACCGGTAATGATAATGCAAATGATAACGGGAGCACTAAAAGTCAAGAGATGACATTGGCAAGGTCGGTATTTGCGTATACGCTCCGAGCATCGAGGAAGGAATGGAGGGAGGCAAAGGATATTCCGCCAAGTAGAGCTTATCTAAACGTTCTCATTCGAGGAGCGGAAGAATTTCAACTTGATGTGGATTATTTGGAGTATTTGAAAGGGATCGTCCCTGGGGATACAATTGGGGGTGGTATAGCTGAACTCATGCTTGAAGCTGCAGAAAAAAGGGCTGGTGTTTGATCATTGGACTTTAATAGATATGATGGTTACATGGTGGCTGTTCGAATGATTGTCAAGAACCGTTAGGTTTGATAAATTCGATTCGAAGTGCATGGTGTTGGTAATATAGGTATGGATATCATCGTGAGGTCACCCAGCAGATTAAATTGATGAAAGAATAAGCATTCGGGGACAGTTAGGGAATACAATCAAGAAATTTCACGAGCGCTCAAAAAAATCTACCTTAATACCAGAACTAGAGGGGGGCTCACAATTATAGGCTTCCAAATTACCTCCAAGATCTAGTTGACTTTGGTGAGCCCATTGTTGGGAACTTTAGTAATACCCTAAAGAAATACAGACATATAAGCATCGGCATCTTTTAAAATTGTCATGCTAACGCTCGCATCTCAATACCTCCGCACATCAGTTTGTCTATTCGAAAGAAACGGTGCACGCCAGTCCTTAGCTGTCATCGGCGACCATCCTGATGGGAGACATAGTATTTGAAAGAATAATAGCTTGAATATTAAAAGCGGAGTATCTAGCTTAAGGTGCTTTCACCAGTCAATATTCTTGTGTTGCCTCTTGGCAGGGAGAATGCATTAATTCAATTTTTGACAAATCGTTGGTCAGGAGACAGGATAAGCAGGAAAAGAAGAATCTGCGAGCAATCTTCCACGATTAATGTAGGGTACTCGTGCCTGGATAATAACGGACTTCTCATCTACTTAGGGCATCAGAATGTGACTTGATTGGAGTAATTATTTCAAAACGTCTTGCAACGATTGAACTTATGGCATCAGAAGATCGGCGAAAATGTAAACTAAATAATAATGGACCCTTCTCAAGGTGTCTCGGTGTTACGATAAAGGCACGCAGTCATTCCAGTCACTATAACAAATCAATCTATCAGACCAAGTGCTCCATCCCTCTTATTCTTCTATCAATCTTGCCCATTTCAACATCATATTAGTTTAGATCTACCATGAGTCGAGCTGATGCATTCACCTATCTCTCCAATGGTCCATTTTGCCTCGTGGCATTAGACCGAGTTACTGGAAAAGCAATTCAAACGAACGAAACATTCAACAAAATCATTGGGCCTTTCTTCAAATTCGCTTCGTATGAATTCTCCTCTGCCGCTACTCCAGGCGAAAGTCGCACCAAGTTTAGCAAAGCCATTGAGCTGGCGCTATCGTGTTCTTCTACGACTGTGAGTACTAGTAGCACTGCTATAGCCGGTAGTGATACCGATAGTATCTGTGCTCGCAATGTTGAAATTCTTACCCTGGCAGGCGAAGCTGGAATGCCCGTCAAGCGATATTTTGATTGGACGATTGGGACATCCCCAACAACCAAGACTAAGAACGGTGATAGTGATGATGATGTTCTATTACTGTTTGGATATCCTTGTACCAATCAAGATGTCGAAGCCCGTTCCAAGGATGCCGAACTAATCGATTTCTTTCAAAATGCTCCTATTGCTCTTCACTGGCTGAGCGGAGACGGCATTGTGCTCTGGGCAAATCAAACCGAGCTCGATGTCTTGGGATATACAGCCGAGGAGTACATTGGTCAGCCCATTATGAAGTTCTGTCCCGATGAGGAAGAGTTGGTCCTCGAAATATTCAAACAACTCGGTAGCGGAAACACCATCCGTGATGTTCCGGTGCGCTTTCGGACCAAAGATGGCCGCATTGTCGATTTGCTGATTGACTCGAATGTTAAGTACGACTGCCTAACTAAAGATTTTTCGCACACACGTTGCTTCATTCGTGACGATACGCAACGCAAGATTCGAGAGGCCCATGCGCAGACGGTGTTGGAGGAGATCAAGCACTCGCTACAGATGTTGGACAATTTCATGAGTCGATCGATTCATCACATGCGCACACCATTGCACATGATGCAGAACACGTGCGAGCTCGTGACGGACATTTTGATGAAAGAGTCTTTGACTATTACCGACGGCACTCCTACTACTAACAAAGCAGCTGATACGTCAAATGGTATTCAGGAAGGCATTGCCTTGTTGAAGGAAGCAGCTTCAAATATTGGCGGTGCGGTTGGTTTGACAGATGACCTTATTCAATTGAGTCGATTGGATCAAGGCGCCGAGTTGCAGCTTAAATCTACAGTTATCGACCTTGTCACGATGGGAGAAGACGTCTTTGCGGCAGCATCTAAGCTTTGCAACAGCAAGTTCGAGTTTTCTTTGGAGCTACAAGGCGGTAGTGGAACGCTACCTCGCCATATTTCTTCCGACTTGCCGGTTCTCCATCGCATCATTCGTGCTCTCCTCGAGCACACCATGAGTGTGACGCATCAAGGAGTTGTCAAGTTTCAGATTGGGTATGAGCATGATCGTTGTACCTTCACAGTAGCCCATAGTACTGATACTAGCACCGACAATCACACCTCCGAGGAGATGACGCCATCCAGTAATACTACTAAAACCAGCAGAGGAGCTCCTGGCACTCTACCGCCCATTTTCCAGCGTTATCAGCAAGAATTCATTCCGGACAATCTAGTGGACTGCGAACAAGCGGTATGTCTACGTTCAAAAATCGAACTGGGTGTAAATTCCTGCAAAGACAATAACGTCGGTATTGGTCTCAGTCTCGCCTACTTTCTAGTACAAGCCCTTGGATCGGAGTTGAGATATTCGCCCGGTGCAGACTTGTCAAGATTTTGGTTCTCACTTCCCAAGCAAGTCGAGTCATCCAGCAACGAATGCGATGTGCTCCCGTCCTTGACACGAGTGAAAAGCTCTACGTCTGAGGAAAGGAGTGACTCCAATGAAAGTCTCTTTGGAAAAAACCTTCCTGGCGCAAAATTCAAGGAACAGCCGACCGGATACAAGGCCCAAGTACCGAAGGAGAACATTGCTCTGCACGGTCTCAAGTCCATGGACCCGCCACACGTTCTCATAGTGGAAGATACGGCCATGTGCGCCAAACTTTTGCGAATGACATTGAGCAAATTTAATTGTTCTTCTACATGTGTGGAGAATGGTCAATTGGCAGTCGATCTTCTTCGCCAGTCGCCACTCGACACGTTCCAGCTGTGTCTAATGGATTTGCGAATGCCTGTTATGGACGGGCTAGAAGCCACCAGAATTGTCAAGACCGAACTGCACCACCTAAGTGTTCCGATCATTGCAATGACTGCCGAGACTGGTGAAGGCATCCAAACGGACTGCGCCAAGATTGGCTTTGACGGCTTTCGTAGTAAACCGCTCAAGCGAGCAGCTCTGAAGGAGGCCTTGCGCGAGTACACTGGATACTGTGCAGAGTAGTATTATATCATTATTTCGATATTTAATAAAATGTAACACAGAGTTTTCTTGAAACCATCTTTTCAAATGGTCATGTGGTTCTCTTTGATCAATCATGACTTTAGCTTGTAGGTAGCTTGCGAGCTTGCTTCTTGCTATTATTTGCTCCTTCTTCAATCTTGAAGATGAATCATCGTCTAAGATCATCGGTCCGTCCCGTTTGGCACTATTTAGTACAATAATACAAATATTTACTCGAATTATCATAAAGATCGTATCAACGACACTATAATACCCGTTATTTACCTCCTTCTCAATTTACCTCACCAAACGATTGAATCCTAAAAAGTAAAGAGAAGAGAACTTGAAGATAACATTACTCATGTCTCAAATAATATTGTGTTTTCATGAAATAGACAAAGGAAGGCACAAGACATATTAGCCTTAATCCTACTACCTCTCTTCATTACCGTTCTCATCCTCCCACAATTCGCAACTTGCGTATCCATAGCAACCAAGACATACAATTACTTCGCTTATGGAAGTAATATGTGCTCTTCCACGATGACAAACCTTCGATCTCTCCATCCAATTGCATCCTCAGCGGCCATATTGCCCCGTCACAAACTATGCTTCAACGTACCAGGATCTGCATGGATAGAACCCTCCTGGGCAAGTGTCGAACCCATTGAAGAAGAAAAAAATGATATCAATGCTAATGTCAATACTGATACAAATACCCATGGTGTATTGTATAAATTGACAGGAGAAGATTTTCTCCGAGAATTTCTTTCTATGAATTCATTTTTTACGAGATATGTTCACGTCACCGCTTTAGAGAAGTACTATTTACAACACGTAGTTTGTGATAATATTGCTACTGCTACTACTCTCTCTAGACACTGCGCAATCTGTTACTAGTTACTATGTGAATCTTTGACCTTACTATGCTTGAATTGAGCTCGAATGACTTGTATTGCTTTCTTCTTTACTCTATCCCTCGAAATTTCATCATCATCGATATCATTGTAACCTACTTCTGCCGTGTGATCATTCTCAAACAAAGGATCCCTTGCCGATGGAAGTTTGATGCGTTGGTTGAATGGCCTCGATCCTTGTAGCTTTACTTCATACTCAAGTGAGGTTTCTAGCAATGACGATTCGGTCGTTACGTTGTCCACATCAATGTCATGAAGATTATTCATTTCTGCTTCTTGGATCCGTGCCATCAGCTCCACTACAGTATCTCCAGTTGACCAAAGTATCGAGGCCAGGTCGCTTTCATTAATGACATTATTTTCAGTGTAATCTTTACTTTCTTGTCCTATCTGTTGCTGCAAATACCTAATACCTGATTTAGCGCTCATTAGTATGCCAGAGATATTATCAAACTTACTTCTAGCTCTATCCAAATTACAAGTGCTGGATAGAGAAATATCAAATGGATTCAGCAAAGGAGAGACTCAGTGCAAATCCATGATCATATTTCAGAAACATTACGTCACGTACCTTTCCACAAGGAGTTCTTCCTTGTCTTCAATTGTTGCCCTGCTGATATTCACTATGCCCTCTTCGTAATTCAGCTCTTCCTTCCTTTTCGTTAGCTCCTCTTTTTCTTTTTTCAAATAGTCAAGATGCATTTTGTTTTGCTTTGTAAGCATTTGTAGATTGGCCGTCGAAGCCTTTTGGCTTTGAATTTTAGAAATAACATCTTTCATATCACTGACACCTGTTGCATCTTTGATCTTTTGAAACGTCTCCTCGTTTCTCTTGACTATCTCCTCTTGTTCTTCCTCTCGCTCTTTATTGTATGGCATGGAATGTGGATTGAAACCTGCATCAATTTCATTCTCGTGCCTTGTCCTTTCCATTTGCTGGTCTAGCGACTCCTTCCTTTTCATTTCTCGCTGCTCTTGTTTCTCTAGCATTTGCTTTCTAATCTTCACCACCTGCTGACGTTCACGCATCTCACCAGCTCTTCTTGACCTTTTTTCTTCATATGTATTTCTTGCTTGTTGTAATTTCTGCTGAGCTATCTCTTTGGCATGGTTGGCATCGTTCGATAACAGTAAAAGTTCGTCGTGATCCCTTTCCTTTGCCCTTAATGTTCTCTCTAGAGCTGTCAACTGATTGTTAAAACTCAGGCGTTCTTCTTTCAACCTTTTGACAATGTGCTCATATGTGCTACGTATGCTTTGAGCTTCGTTAAATTTAATCATTGCCTTGTCGAGTCTATAAAGATAGTAACACATCAATTTGTTTTTGATTGATAGTATAGTTATGCAATGAACGATACAAACTTACTTGTTTTCCAGCACTCGAATCTTCTTCACCAAGGGACCATTGCCTTGGATTGAAGGTTTCGCTTCCAACTCACATATCTTTGCTTCGTCGATTAATTTGTTCATCTCTTGCTGACGTTTGTTACTAATCACCTTCATCGAGTCATAATCTGTTCGTAAATGGAGGGCCTCTCGCTTGAAGGTGACTAGCTCATGCTGTTCACCTCTCTCACTTGACAACCTCTTCTGGAGCTGAGTGAGTTTTAATCGAAGCTCTTTATTTTCGTCACGGAGAGATCGAATTTCTTCGGAATTCGTAAATTTGTTTGCTTCAAGCATGTCAACATTTGCTCTTCGATCTTGTTGGAGTAATTGCATTCGATCTCTGAGATCGTCTACTTGTTGGTCTAGCACATCTTTTGCTAGAGGCATATTTGCAATGTTACGCAAAATGGAAGACCTCTTCAAGTTAGAGTTGTTGTGTTTACAAAATGTTGAAAGGCAAAAGTAAAGAATTTCTCGTCTTTCATTTATACTATTTAACAGTGACTGAATTACAACTCTAAATAACAAATAACATTCTTTACTTATGATAATGATGGCGGATAAGTGAATAGATTGTCTAGTAATGCAAATTTTCGAAGTATTTTACTTTGTCATAAAATACTGTTTCACTTATGTTTATCGTCCTCTACTGCGCATGGTTCCATTTCGCTTCGGCACAATTGCTCTGATTATGGAAAGTCGGATGACATTTTTAATCTGAATCTGCATTGAGTGAGAAGTTAAGATGTTTCAGCTAAGCACGAGTTTTTCTCTCAAGGAAGATCGGACTGGTTGAAAATGGCGCCACGAAACGAATACAATAAAGCAGCTCCTGCACATTTAGCAGTAGAGGTTTACCCCCTGATACAGCCAGCCATGAAGCAAAGCCTTACACATATCAAGACATTTCAAGTTTTTAGAATCATTACAACCCCTTAATAGAATAGAAGGCCATGAAGCTGGATAAAATTGGCGACATAGGGGCTAGTAACAGTAGTAGAATGAATAAGCATTATTATTGCATAGCAAACATTCAGGTTTAGAAAGCTCGCAACGCAGATACTCAGCATTTATTTAGACATGATATGATGCAAAAGCAACTGGGTATAAAACATATATGATACAATATTTTTCATGGTCGATCCACATTCACAGATAGCTCTGTATTTTGTTTTTGATGCATAGATGACATGTAAATTAGTTTACTCGTACGATAACATCAACACTAGTAGACACAGCGTGCTGTGGCAGTATCGCTGTAGTAGACAGAGATCTATCACGCGTTCACTTTCTTAATGTCGAAGCAACCAGTTGCTATCATTGAATACTTGATACTCTGCTCTGATAGATTTGCGGCTTTGACGGTAATGTTGTACCGTCTTCTCTTTTTCATCATGACTCGTACCCTTTCGACATTATTTCTATCGTCCCCGTTAGCGTTGTTATTCCCCTTGAACACACTCCCTCTAGCCTTTCCTTTCCATGTAACTCTTTGTACTGTGACATCCAAGTCATTTAACAAACATTTAACACAACCATTTACAGCGCCTTGGTCATACCAAGCAACTGTGACGCTTAGCTGTGGATTCGGACACGCCGAAGTCTTTGCCCTGATCTTGAATGTGTGCTCTTCGCCATCGTTGATGATGTTGTTATTTTGGGCAAGAGCATTAAAGTTGGTACCATCGTTGAGAGGAAGAGAGGCAGCTAAGTTAACAAGACCCATACCCTGACTGTTGTCATAGGGCTTGAGATCCTCTCCGATGACTTTGTCGTTAACATTACCTAGTACCTTTTGTACGCGTTCAAGGTTCTGCCCTCCATTCATCAATACTGCTTTTAGTAATGACCCGGAAGGTTGTATAGAAAGACCGCAACCAATTGTTCCACAAGGGAACCAACCCTCCTCAAAATATTGTCTAATTATAGCTGCGCTTCCAGCAACGATAGGAGCAGCAAAGCTTGTACCAACGACAGCTTTCGTATCTTGACCATTCTCAGCAGAATATGCATTGCCGGTCAGGACTGTGCTCCCTGGAGCAACAATATCAGGCTTCATGCGATTGTCTGCTGTTGGACCACGCGAGGAGAACATTGCCATGTAATCCGAACCCATATCCCCTTTATTCAATTTGCTGCCACTGCTCTGTGAAGCTCCAACTGCTAAGGTGTTTTTGCATGCCGCTGGGTTGCCAATTGTATTCATCCTTGAAGTGCCACCACTCGACCCCTCGTTACCGGCACTGGCAACATATAGGATGTCCTGATAATCACCATACAAGTAATTGTCATATATTCTGCAACTGGTCTTGTACACACTATATCTGGTCGAGAAACTTCCGTTTGCAATCTTTGCACCATTTCCGTTGTTGTACATTGACTTGAAAAGGTTACGGGGATCTCCTGGAATAGTCAGACTTGATCCAGATACAGATAGATCGTTCACGTGAAGCTTCGCATCTTCTGCAATGCCATTGGCATCACTATCACCACTGAGCGCTCTTCCAGCAATAATTGTTGCCACTGATGTACCATGGCCACCAGATGCATCTCCACCATCCCCATAAGTAGTATCATAGCGAACAATTTTTCTTTGTTTAGTGTCCCATCTGTTCATGACTTTAGCATGAGTAGGTCCAATGAACCTGTGGTCAAGTTGAACTCCAGAATCCCAGATAGACACAATCTGTCCATTTCCAGTCAGCCCTATATCAGAGAAAGGTGTGTGGCTCGACTCTTTACTTTCTATTATCCAAGAAGCTTCGAAGTCATCAGGCGTTACAGGTGTATCAACTTCAACATTCAGCACCGATGGATGTGTCGACAAAGCAATAATGAGGGATGTGACGCAATTTACGTTTGAAGCAGAGGAATCAATACCACCTTTTGGGTTTTCGTGATTGCCCTTAAATTCGGATTCATCTCCAATAGGGTTGAGCACGATATCAAATCCTCTTCCATCAGATTGAACAACTATATTCATATCCTTGAACATTCTTTTGCAACCATGAGAAGCCTCTAGCCCGAGCCCTAGAGATCGAGATAGAAACTCGGATCTACCTTTCGCTTCCTTCTGAAGTCTTCTCGACCATTTCTTCCTGGAAGTCAAGGAGAATGCAGCAGATATAGATGTTGGCATGTGGTTATCAATATTATCGATCGATTCATCAGCAAGCCGCCTATTCTCAGCACCACTCTCGCCTATTGATATTGTGTATAAAATAATATCCTTGGCTCTCGCCTCTGCATTATCCTCTGTAGCAGATTCTTGGTCACCAGTAGTGAAGGTTACACGAATCATGCGCTCCCATCGGTCGTCTTTCTGAACTTCAGATGATTTGGGAACCCAGTAATACTCGTTTACTTCTGTAAATGTATTAGCTGTAATTTTCATTATATCTGTCATGGGCACAAGCATATAACCAGAATCTGCTTGCGTTGCTATCTTCTTTAATTTGATGGCTTCGGCGGAATTTGCCCCTGCATGGAAACACGTTTGATTTTTATCATTGTAGACAACAATCATGCCGCGATGAATGTTTTCAAGATCTTTCTCGATGGCGCGTTTCCTTTCAGCTCCACTTGATAGATTTTGATTACAAATTAGCAAGGGAAAGGCTTGTTCATGTCGGCCTTTTCTAGAAGAGGCATCAGTTTTTAAGTTATCAGCATGGAGCATAGAGCGTGCTCTGGTATCTAGTATTTGAGATTCATCAATTGCGGACCAGCCATGCGCAATGATATCAGTCCAAAGGTCTTGGGCATCCTTCGACGTTTCATTATTTACTACTAGCATATTCCGATTGCTGGTGCGCCTTTCATTATGCAGAGCATCAACCTCATCATGAACCTCAGTGTAGAGGAGGCCTCTGAAATAATCCACATCTATAATGGGGCAGTCTTGACCTTGTTCTTGACTTGCTCCGTCCACTTGAAAAGTAATGAGACATATTATTAGCGATATCGTGAGCAAATTCTGCATGTTCGGTTGAAGCTGGAAAGAAAACTCTTTGACAAAATTATGCGATCTTGTTTCTTCTATGACTTCTACCGTATGAAGAACAGTCATTATTGTCAGCTAAATTTCTTATAGTCATCATGACAGGCATTGGCGATAGTGAATATGTGATAGTACAGGAAAAAAGTATGAAAAACAGTCATTATTGTCAGCTAAATATCTTATAGTCATCATGCCAGGCATTGGCGATAGTAAGTAGGTGGTAATACTTAGGAAAAATTGGCGATAGGCAGATAAATAAATAGACACGAGATCAGACGCGAGATGGATAGTTGTACCGAGCGCGCAAACATGGTTTTACCATGTCAACAAGGGACAGTCAGTCAATAAAATTTGATTTGAGCAACAAGCGAAAGCAACAAGCAAGCAACAAGCTACCTACGTACCTACAAGCAACAATCAAGAACAATCATCAAAGATCCAAGATTCGAGAGCCCACAAACAAGACAAACGACTGCGCATATTACATACTCGCTCGCTATAGCTATTTACTTAATCACTGATATCTACTACTCTACCTAGATAGAGGGTTAGAGTAATGGTTATACGGTGCAATATCTATCATAGCTACTAAATAGTCCATTAGCCCTGCTTTAAATAAAGACACAACCAATCCGAACCCTAAAGGCAGATGGTTATCTTGATCCACTATGGAAAGTGACTTTCCTACGAAGACAAATTACGAGGGGGGCTCTACGTATTCATCAAACGCATCGAGAGAAGCGAGGGAAATTGAAAATGTTTTATCCAAGAAAAGATTTGCGGTGCACAACAATTATTATTGGACAATCATTTTGGGCATTGCTGGAGCACTTGACTTTTTTTTCTACTACCTCGTAGAATTGGAATTTGCGATAGAGAATGATCCAAATATTAATGATTTCAACACCAAGGGAAGACGAAGCATTGAGAGGTTATCACTTCACTGGAAAAAGGAAGAGGATCTAACAGTGCAACTTCCTACGAATATGCTGGGAACATTTCTTGATTTGTATGCCCCTCTCGTGGATAACTTGTTTTGCATCATTTGGGTAGCTGAAGCTTTTAGAAGAGCATATTCATGTACGGGCTCGGCACCAGCGGGAACATATTATTATCAAAAAACTCTTGAAAATCTCATTGGCATATTTGTGATATTCATTCTCTTCCTACCATCGTCATATTGGTATCCAACAGGATCGTCTTCAGCGGAGTATTACGGCAAACTGATGTTATTAAGCTTGAAGAGATTCTTCGCTCGCCTCGGAAAACGATTGACATTCTTCGCAATCCGGCATCCGAAACATTTCAAACAACGCACGGCAGTAGTTCTAAACTTGGTTCGATGGCTGCGTTATTATGTACCCATCTTTGCATCTGCCAACAAAATCCTTTCGAACCTTCGCAAGTTTCTAGTTACGTATGGGCAGCACAAAGCTGCAAAGATAACGCGGAAAGTGAAGAATATACTATCGGATAGACCCGGACCGAAAGCAATAGAGGAGAGGGCTGCACTGTGCCTCCAAAAAAATTATCGCAGATGGAAGGCAGTACAGTGCGCCAAGACCATGATACTCTTTCAGAAAGAAGGAGAGGCAGTTGCAGTTCTACAGAAGGCATTCCGTGGGCATTCGGAAAGGGCCAGAGCTAGAATACGTGCTCATACAGAAGAACTTCACGATTTACACGAAAGTAGATTATTATTCAACCACCAGTCCGAACTAGATAAAAAGCGAGAGCAGGAGCTAGAGTCTGATCTGACATGTGTTCTGCGAGGGAAGAGGAATAATATAATTCTGATCAGACCGAATTGTTTGTTCTCTACAGTTTGGAAAGCAGTGGTGATGGTTTTTGTTGGAATTGCTATTGTCGTACAGTCCTATGAAAAGATGCTAACAAAACGCATTGACGAAAGAAATGGCATGCCTTACAGAACGGATTCATACCTCATCCAAAGGTTTCTACCTACCCCCATCGGTGAACTGGAAGCTTGTCATATAGTAGAAATTACTCAAACCCTCGCTCATCGCTTTCTTCTAACCTTCTTGAACCTGCGCAATGCTGCACAATCGAACAATCATATAACGACCATTCCATGGTATTGCGATGGAGTGTTGGCTCGCATGCAGTCATTATATCTCTATTTGGGCGCTTTTATCATCAACAGAGCAATCATATCAGTAGGAGCGATCCTCCTCTTTGATGTCTTCATTTCGTTTTTCACTGGCGAATTCAATTCATCAGGAACGCTTGTTCCTATTCCCTTTATAAAGCGTTGGATATTGGGATTTGCCGTAAAGTTATTGTTGAATCCGTTGTCGAAGCCAGCGGCTCAAGCTGTACTTGGATGTGTGATGAGAGCCGGGCCAACAAGAATTTATCGGTGGCACCTCGCTATTTTCAAGCCTGTGCTTCACTTCTTGTGGTGGCATGTTTGGATTAGGCTCGTGCAATCTAGCAATAGCAATAGTAATGCAAAGACGAATCTCCTCCGCTCAAAAATTGACAGTAAAATATTTTGATTACAATACCTACACTATTACGTTATGCTCAAAAGATAAATTCGTCCCAAATTGTCATTCTTTTCAACCTGATTGTCAATCGTTGTGGGCAATTCCTAACTTCATTTGTATTTAATTCATGAGATATTGTGTTGAAGGCCGCTCGCTGCATAATACTATCATGACATCATGCTCACATGCGACATGCTACCTACATGCATGATTGAAGAATTATTGCTTCCAAGAGAAGAGCTAACTGTCATGATAAATAACTGCCCACATGT
>Ga0307981_1001766_pt1 | contig 18614 bp, 16 predicted proteins | sample OrgLakmetagen987_FD_201849 | JGI IMG/M metagenome (GOLD analysis project Ga0307981, IMG submission 201849) | Saline water microbial communities from Organic Lake, Antarctica - #987 | ecosystem: Environmental > Aquatic > Non-marine Saline and Alkaline > Saline | place: Antarctica: Organic Lake... | reverse complement strand
GCCAATGATGCACAGCGTAATGATGGTACAAGCGACAAATGTATCAGGTACTTTCGTCACGCTGACGCATGCCTTGGTGAACATTAGTCCAACCAGCAGCAAGCCGAAATTGGCGAAGATGACCGCCCAGATCAGTGTATAGGTCACATCACCGTAGTCGGTCAGCAGATTGGGCCCCGGCAGAATTCCCTGCACCATTAATGCCCCGAGCAGAATAGCCGTAGAAGAACTACCGGGAATGCCCAGCGCAATAGTAGGAATCAGCGCGCCGCCGACTACCGCGTTATTGGCGGATTCTGGCGCCGCAACCCCAGCAATGTCGCCCTTGCCAAAACGGCTCTTATCTTTGGCAAACCGTTTGGCTTCGTTGTAGGCAAACCAGCTCGCTGTATCGCCGCCAGTTCCGGGAATCACACCCACAATGATGCCGATACATCCGGACCGTAGAATATTGGGCATCAATTGCTTGAGTTCACGAAAGCTGGGGATCAAGCGATCAGTTATTTTGCTGGCGATCTTCGCGGCCCCATTGGATTTCTCGATCAACCTCAGCGCTTGCGGTATCGAGAACAGTCCAATCAGCGCCACCACGAACTCAATCCCAGAAAACAGGTTGATCTGGCCAAAGGTCATACGAGGCGTCCCGGTGAGAAAATCCATTCCTACGGTGCTTATTAGTAAACCCAAAGCGCCAGACAGTAGCCCACTGATCATCGAACCCTGAGCAAGAGAGCCGATGATGGTGATACCCAGCACCGCAATTGCGAACATTTCCACCGGACCGAACTCAAGCACGACAACACCTAACAGCGGCGCCGCCGTCAGCAGCGCCAGTCCGCTCATGAGGCCTCCGACGAAGGATGCAAACAGCGAAACGCCCAACGCTCTGCCTGCCTGACCCTGCTGCGACAGCGGGTGGCCGTCCAACACAGTCGCTGCTGCGGACGGGGTGCCTGGAGTTCGCAGCAAAATAGCCGAGATTGAGCCACCATAGGATGCGCCCACGTAGAGCGCCGCAAGCATGCTGAGACCCGACGCCGGGTCCATGTTGTAAGTGAGCGGCAGCAATAATGCCAATGCCATAGTTGCAGACAGGCCGGGCATAGCCCCAACGAAAAGGCCCAATAATGTACCGCCAAGAATTAGCGAGATATTCGTCACTGTGATGACATTAACCAGTCCCACAAGGATCAGAGAAGTATCCATGATCAATCAACCCCATTCAGGCATCAAAAGTAGTTGTCAGAAAAACGTTGGGAGAAGAGGTATGGGGAGCCCTAGAAAGGCAATGAAAACGAAGCAGATGACGGCGACCACCGCGGCGATACCTATGAGCGAAAATACGACTGAAACCGTACGGGTTACCCACAGCGCAGCCAGCATGAACGCTACCGTAGAGAGTAAATAGCCAGCGTAATTGATGAGTGCTGCATAGATGATGGCCAGCACAAAGGTGATAAAAACGGCCACTAAGCGACCAGGTGCTTCGCTCTTGTTGTCATTGGCATCATCACTTGAATGGGCGTCGCTGGACTCTACAGCCACAGTACGATGGCGGCGCAAACTGATCAGCTCCTGAGCAACTATACCCAGTGACAGCAGCGCTACCGCCGTCGAGTATATAAGAGGCATCTGAGCCGCCTGATCAGGGTATCCCGTGGAGTCGATAGCAAAAAATAGTGCGATGCCTACGCCAAAAATTCCCAAAATCAAGCGGCTCGTGTTCATTGCGTTACCTCGTTTATGTCCTGAAAAAAGCCGGGTATTGCGGCTTACTTGGACACGTCGCTCTTGATCTCATTCCAAATTTTCATGTAGTCGGTTTCCATGTTTTTCATCATCTGGAGATAGTCATCACCGGTGATAATGTCAAGAACAAGTGCCCGTTCCTTGGCAATAGCCTTGAACTCTTCGTTGGTCTTGAGCGATTCAAATGCAGCTATCAGTTGTTCGCGGGCTTTTTCAGGGATACCAGCAGGTGCGCTGTAGCCGCGCGAGGAACCAGCCACCACGTTCATGCCTTTTTCCACGAGCGTCGGTACGTCCGGCAAAAAGTCGACACGCTCTTGGGTGAATATCGCAAGGGCTCTCAGGTCGCCTGACTGAACAAAGCCATAAACGTTGCCTAGATTGTTGAAACTGGCATCGATCTTGCCACCCATAGCGGCGGTTGCTGAAGGGCCATCACCTTGAAAAGGCACGCTCTGAAATTTCACACCCGCAGCGTTTTCAACAAGGATGGCGGAAAAGAAATCGTCACCGCCAACACCGGAATTACCGACGGTTATCCGGCCTGGGCTTTTCTTGGCAGCCGCGAACAGATCTTCAACTGTCTTGAAAGGGCTATCGCCCGGGACGACGATAATGCCGGGATCAGTAACCACATTGGCAATGGGCGTGAGCTCATCAATCGAATAGGTAATCGCGTCGTTCATGATGTAGTTCGTTACCAGCATCGGGGTGTTGGTGATGCTGATTGTGCCACCGTCGTTGTTCGATTGCTTCGCGAGGCGCGTCCACGCAATGGCACCCGCTGCACCAGGGATATACTGGTTGACCATGTCGACACCGAGCAACTTGGTCAGGAAGGGCTGGGTCAGCTGGGCAAGAGCGTCGCTACCCCCGCCCGCTTTAAAGCCCTGCAAGACTGTAATTTCATCGCCTGCCGAATACTCGGCATTAGCAGTAATTGGGGCGGTGGCAACTGCCAAAGCTAGGATAGATGCGCTGAGAAGTTTCATCTTTATACCCTTCTTCATTGTTGTATTTAATGTGTTCTCCTGCAGACTATTTCTTTTCCAGCAAGATTGTCAATAATATTATTAACAGTCATACTGCAACCTGAAACCACGAACAATAAGCAACATGCGCTCCAGCAAGGCGTTCAATCAGGAGAATCTCATGACCCGCGACGGTTCCAAACAAGGCATGTCCACCCGTTTGACGAATTATGGTGATGAGGGGTTTTCCCTTTTTCTGCGCAAAGCCTTTATCAAGGGTATGGGGTATAGCGACGACGCACTGTCGCGACCGATTATTGGCATTGCCAATACCTACAGTGGCTACAACGCGTGCCATGGCAATGTTCCCGGACTGATAGAAAGCGTGAAGCGCGGTGTCATGCTTGCCGGTGGTTTACCGATAGATTTTCCAACCATCTCGCTTCACGAGTCCTTCTCCCATCCTACAAGCATGTATCTGCGCAATCTCATGGCCATGGATACCGAGGAGATGATCCGGGCTCAGCCTATGGATGCAGTGGTGCTGATAGGTGGCTGTGACAAGACGGTACCTGCCCAGCTTATGGCTGCAGCCAGTGCTGGCACCCCGGCCATCCAGTTGGTCACTGGCCCGATGCTGGCCGGCTCGCATCGTGGTACGCGCGTAGGGGCCTGCACCGATTGTCGACGCTTCTGGTCCTCCTATCGGGGCCAGGAAATCGACGACAAGGAAATTGCTGAGGTTAACGACAAGCTCGTGCCCACGGTAGGCACCTGCTCCGTGATGGGCACCGCCAGCACCATGGCCTGTCTGGCAGAGACGCTCGGCATGATGCTGCCCGGCAGCGCCACTGCGCCGGCTGTATTTGCTGACCGTCTGCGATTTGCCGAACAAACAGGCACCGAAGCGGTTCGCATCGCTCTGGAGAAGATAACGCCAGAAACCATCATGACCCAGGCGGCCTTCGAGAATGCCTTGCGGGTCCTGCTCGCACTGGGTGGCTCGACCAATGCCCTGATTCACCTGACCGCCATTGCTGGTCGTTTGGGCATCGACATCGATCTTGCGACGTTTGACCAGATGAGTCGTGAAACACCGGTGTTGATCGATCTCAAGCCGTCGGGCGAGCATTACATGGAAGACCTGCACCACGCTGGAGGCCTTGCTGCACTACTGCGCGAAATCCGCCCGCTGCTGCATACCGATGCGGTAACCATCAACAAGCGCACTCTGGGTGAGAATATCGATTCAGTCCCCGTTATTCTGAATCAGAAAGTTGTCCGCCCGCGTGAGAACCCCATCTTTGCTCAGGGCGGCATAGCGGTGCTGAGAGGCAACCTGGCACCCAATGGCGCTATCATTAAGCAGTCGGCGGCTTCAGCTCGGTTGATGAAACACACCGGACGCGCTGTGGTGTTCACATCGATGGAGGACCTGGCCAATCGGATTGACGACCCTGATCTAGACGTTCATGCCGATGACGTTCTGGTGCTGCAGAACATAGGCCCCAAGGGCGCGCCGGGCATGCCCGAAGCCGGACTGATTCCAATCCCGAAGAAGCTCGCGACACAAGGGGTCAAGGACATGGTGCGTATCTCCGACGGGCGCATGAGTGGCACCGCTTCCGGCACTATCGTGCTGCATGTTTCACCAGAGGCTGCCCACAACGGGCCTCTTGCGTTGGTGCGCGATGGCGACCTGATTGAGCTGGATGTCGAGAACAGGGTTATCGCTTTAAAGGTTAGTGACCATGAACTCGACAAGCGCCGCCAGGAAACATCCTGCGAAACGTCTACAGAGAACGTGCTCGGTTACAGAAAAATGTTTCTGGAGCAGATACTGCAAGCCGAAGAAGGGTGCGACTTTCGTTTCAGCCGCCCACCTCAAACGTCCAAAGTCCCACAATGAGTCGGGACGCATGATATTGGCAAAAATTGGTACACTGACCAGTGTCAGATCTGTAAATTTTAACGCTAATTTCCACCCATAGCGTCAATAGTCACGTGAACGCCGAGCGGATACGTAGCCATGACAGCACTGCAGACACAAGAACATGAACTACAAAAATTACCGCTCGGTGTCGATGACATCGTCGCTGCTGTAGAAGAAGACATAGTGCTGGGACGCCTTCACCCCAAAGAACGATTGGTCGAGGAAGACCTGATCGAGCGCTTTGACTGCAAACGCCACATTGTCCGTCAAGCATTGTTCCAGCTCGAAGATATCGGCCTGATAGAGCGCATCAAAAATCGTGGGGCGTTCGTCAAAGCCTATTCCCCCAAAGAAGTCGAGGACCTGTACGCCATGCGTGAGATTCTCGAACTGGCAGGCGCATCGGCCATTCCGTTGCCGGCTCCGCCCAAAATGATCGAAGAGCTTGAGGACATACACCGCCGCTACACTGACGCGGTAGAACATCAGGACCTGCGTGGTGTATTTCGTCTGAATATTGCTTTTCACCACGCCCTGTTTTCCCTTACCGGAAACGCTTTGCTGTCCGAAACTATTAACGAATTCGCCCAAAAGGCTCATGGTATTCGTTTTATCGCCATTACGAATACCAAAACTCTAATGCGGGCCAGAGAAGACCATGAAGCGATGATCGATGCCATCAAGCAGCAAGATCGCCCCAGGCTTTGCGCACTCTGTCGCGATCACATTCTGCCCTCAAAAGAGATTTACATTGGTTTGTATCGAAAACGGTTCAAATGATAGCTAAACAGTGGACTTGCCATAAGCTCAAACAACTGCCATGACAAAGCTTACGCACCGAAAAATGCTCGAATTCTTCTCATACTACAGCGACGTCTGGCGCGTCGCTCCACTTGAATCGGTATCTTAAAACTATGACTTTTACCCCTCGCTTTCTCGATAACTCACCCTTTGCACAGACGCTGGGCAAAATTGTCTGTGTTGGACGGAATTATGCTGAGCATGCCAAAGAGCTAAACAATCCAGTGCCCACCGAACCTATTCTGTTTATCAAGCCGGCTACAGCGGCTGCGCGCCTGGAAGAAACGATCACCGCGCCGGCCATTCGCGGTGAAGTGCACTATGAAACAGAACTTGCACTGTTGATTGGTGAGCCGCTGAGTAATGCCACACCAGAGCAAGCCGAACGTGCTGTTGTTGGGCTTGGACTGGCGCTTGATCTGACCCTGCGCGATGTTCAGGCAAAGCTAAAAGAAAAAGGGCATCCGTGGGAAATTGCCAAAGGTTTCGATGGGGCCTGCCCTCTCTCTTCCTTTGTAAAAGTGAGAAACGTGCCGAACTGGGACTCATTGAGTTTTAGCCTATCGATCAACGAAGAACTGCGCCAGATCGGCAAAGCTTCAGACATGCTGTTTTCGGTACCGCAGCTGCTGGTAGAAATGAGCCGCCACTTCACGCTGGAGCCAGGCGACGTTATTCTGACCGGGACGCCGGCAGGCGTTGGTATCCTGCCCCGTGGGGCGACGCTGCATCTTAGTCTGGACGGTGCTTTCGAATTCACAACTCAGGTTACATCGTAAAAGCCGGTGCTTTCAGGTTCCGTCGTTCGTTGCACAACTATCTAGAGGAACACGCATTATGGCCGTACAAGATCCATTCCATCTCGCCATTCAGGTTCGCGATATTGATGAAGCTCGACAGTTCTATGGCGAGTTTCTGAGCTGCCCTGAAGGCCGCTCCTCCGACAGCTGGGTCGACTTCAACCTGTATGGTCATCAGTTTGTCTGCCACCTCAATTCTGCGTTGAAAGAGAGGCCCGCAGACAACCACAAAAATCCGGTAGACGGTCACGGTGTTCCAGTTCCACATTTTGGGGTGGTGCTGGAAATGGACGCATGGAATAAGCTGGCCGCGAAACTTAGCGACCACGGGGTCGCTTTCGAAATTGAGCCTCACATACGATTCAAAGGTGAGCCGGGTGAGCAGGCCACCATGTTTTTCTACGATCCTTCTGGCAATGCTCTGGAGTTCAAGGCCTTCAAAGATCGCGAAACACAGCTGTTCCGAACGAACTGAGTCGCCATGATACCTGGAGAAGCAGCAACGACTTTTGGGGCTGCTTTGCTCTGAATCTTCTCATGATCGCTAAAGTGCTGATTTGCGAGCGCCATCAGAATCTGAGCCTGCTGCGATGAAAGATCGTCGGCAAACAGCGAACAATGTCCGATCAGTCGGTGAGCGTTTTCATCAGCTCATAAAGCGACGATTTTGCCTCGTAGCCTACGCCGGGGATGTCCGGCAGCCCAACGTAACCATTGATCACGTCAATTCCATCCGCAAAACCGCCAAAAGGCTGAAACACATCAGGGTAGCTCTCATTACCGCCCAGGTGTAACCCGGCGGCGATATTCAGCGACATCTGGTGACCACCATGCGGCACCACCCTGCGCGATGACCAACCCATGGATTCCATGACATCCAGTGTACGCAGGTATTCCACAAGCCCATACGACAAGGCGCAATCGAATTGCAGCCAGTCTCTGTCTGGTCTCATTCCGCCGTATCGCAACAGGTTACGCGCATCCTGGTGGGAGAACAGATTTTCGCCGGTGGCCATTGGAAGGTCGTAATGCGCTGCCAGTTCGGCCTGCAGTGCGTAGTCGAGTGGATCGCCCGCTTCTTCATACCAGAATAGCTTGTAGGGCCTCAGTGCCTCTGCATAAGCGATGGAGGTCTCGAGATCGAAGCGCCCATTGGCATCAACCGCTAACCTGCTGCCATCACCGACCACGTCGATCACGGCTTCGATCCTGGCAAGATCCTCCTGCAGCGAGGCACCACCGATTTTCATCTTCACGACGTTGTAGCCGCGATCCAAGTAGCTACGTACCTCGTCCTGGAGTTTAGCGTGGTCTTTGCCAGGATAATAATAGCCACCCGCTGCATAAACCCAGACTTTCTCGTCATGCACACCCCCACGGTACCTGTCCGCCAGGAGTTTATAGAGTGGCACGCCTGCGATCTTGGCAACCGCGTCCCAAACCGCCATGTCGATGGTGCCCACTGCAACGGAACGTTCGCCATGCCCGCCTGGTTTTTCATTTGTCATGAGCGCTTGCCAGATGGCGAAAGGATCGAGGTTGTCGTTGGCCTCGTCAACCAGAGTCGCGGGATCCGCCTCCAGCAAACGAGCAATGAAGCGGTCCCGCATCAGTGCCCCCTGACCGTAGCGACCATTGGAATTAAACCCGTATCCGATGACCGGCTTACCGTCCCGAACCACATCTGTGACGACTGCTACAACGGAACAGGTCATCTTGGAAAAGTCGATATAGGCATTGGCCATTGGTGAGGCAATTGAGACCGTCTTTTCGCGTATATCAGTAATCCGCATCGCTTTATTCCTCAGTTCAGCGCGTTAGCAATCGACTCACCGCAGTCTGTCGTCCCGGCGGTGCCGCCCAAATCGCGAGTACGCATTCCCGGCTCGGCCAGTACTTTCTCAATCGCACGGACGATGCCTGCTGCAGCCTCGGGATGACCAAGGTGGTCGAGCATCATCGCGCCTGCCCAGATCTGCCCGACCGGATTGGCGATTCCTTGCCCGGCAATGTCCGGTGCTGATCCGTGTACCGGTTCGAACAAGGACGGGAACTTGCGCTCGGGGTTGATGTTTCCAGAAGGTGCGATGCCAATCGTACCGGTGCAAGCAGGGCCAAGATCCGACAGAATGTCACCGAACAGGTTCGAGGCGACCACAACATCGAAGCGATCGGGGTGCAAAACAAATAACGCCGTGAGAATATCGATGTGGTATTTATCAACGGTGACAGCGGGATAGGCCTTTGCCATTTCGGCCACTCGCTCGTCCCAATAGGGCATGGTGATGGATATTCCGTTCGATTTGGTGGCTGACGTCAACCGACCACTGCGCCGTTCTGCAAGGTCGAACGCATATCGCAGAATCCGGTCTACACCCGTACGGGTCATCACCGTTTCCTGCATCACGATTTCACGATCCGTACCGGGAAACATTTTGCCGCCTATCGAAGAATACTCTCCCTCGGTATTCTCGCGCACGATCATCATGTCGATGTCACCCGGTTTGCGACCCGCAAGAGGCGATGGCACCCCACGCATCAGGCGCGCGGGGCGCAAACTCACGTATTGGTCAAATTCACGCCGGAACTGGATCAACGAACCCCACAGCGAAACGTGGTCCGGTACCGTATCGGGCCACCCTACCGCGCCAAAAAAAATCGCATCATGCCCGGCAATCTGATCCTTCCAGTCATCCGGAAGCATCTTGCCGTGGGTTTGGTAGTACTCACAGGATGAGAATTCGAAGTCGGTAAACACCATATCAAATCCGTATTGCAAGGCGGCGGCTTTCAGCACCCGCACCCCTTCGGGCATGACTTCCTTGCCGATTCCGTCGCCGGGAATCACCGCAATTTTCATCGTACTGCCTGACATCTTAGTCTCCTTAGTTGTTGCGGATCGCGGCAATCACCGCCTCGGTTATCTGATCGGTTGTGGCGCTGCCACCCAGGTCGGGTGTATGCAGGTCCCGATCGGCCGTAACCATTTCAACAGCATTCATCATGCGCCTGGCTGCGGCAGTCTCACCCAGATGTTCGAGCATCATCGATGCGCTCCAGAAAGTGCCTACCGGATTGGCGATGCCCTGCCCGGTAATGTCGAAGGCAGACCCATGAATGGGTTCGAACATGGACGGCGTCACGCCTTCGGGATTGAAGTTCGCGGTCGGGGCAATACCAATCGAGCCGGCCAACGCCGCAGCCAGATCCGAAAGGATGTCAGCATGCAAGTTGGTGGCGACCACCGTGTCGATGGATTTCGGCTTCATCGTCATCCGCACGGTCATGGCATCTACCAGCATCTTGTCCCATTTCACGTCCGGATAGTCGCCGGCGACTTCAGCCGCCACTTCATCCCAAAGCACCATGCCGTAGCGCTGCGCGTTGGATTTGGTGACGACCGTCAGCACTTTGCGCGGCCGGGACTGGGCCAGTTTGAAGGCATAGCGCATGATTCGCTCGACGCCAACTCTTGTGAATATCGACACCTCGGTAGCCGTCTCATGGGATTGCCCTCGATGACTGCGCCCGCCCTGGCCGGCGTATTCACCTTCAGAGTTCTCGCGGACAATGACCCAGTCCAGATCACCGGGGCACACGCCTTCAAGCGGGCTGTTTATGCCAGGCAGTATCCGCGTAGGCCGGACGTTGGCGTACTGATCGAGCGGCTGACAGATCGCCAGCCTCAGCCCCCATAGTGTCAGGTGATCGGGCACGTCCGGCGCGCCCACTGCGCCAAACAAAATGGCATCGAAGGCCCGGAGTTGGTCAGGACCGTCTGCGGGCATAAACGTGCCTTCCCGTTTGTAGCGATCGCTACCCCAGTCGAAGTTCGTCACATCCAGCTTGAATCCGCCATCGCTTTCGGCCAACGCTGTTAGTGCACGCAGGCCAGCATCAATCACTTCAATGCCGATACCATCACCCGGGATGGCCGCAATCTTGTAGGTTTTCATCATCGATTTCCTTAGAAAAATAGTCCCATCGGCATCCGTAACAACAGCACGTCAGCCATCATCCACCAGAAGCCGGCCACCACCGCAACGGCGGTGATAGCCCGTATTAACCAGGTCTTTGCAGGGCGACTCTCGTGTTCGGCAAGCACCATCATCGTGCCGAATGCAGCCAGCCCCGCAACAAAAAATCCAAGCACAGGAATGAGGAATACCCACAAGCCAAAGATGATGGTGAGCAGTATCCGGCGCGTGGTCGATGCTGCAGGATCGCCCTTATCCGACGGGCTCCCCTTTCGCAGGAGTGCGAAAATAACCAGGCCGATGGAAAACACCACCAGCAAAACCGAGATGGTGGCGGGAAATACCGCACCCATGGGTGACATGGCATCGGTAGCCACGTAGGCCATGATACCGAGTGCCGCAAACACCACGGCAAGCAGAATCGCGCCCGCATCGAGGCCTCTGGGTGCGCCTGGGGTGGCTGACTTCGGCTGGAGATTCGCCGGGTGTGCTTCCGCATCCATCGCTCGCTCGGTCAACGGCTGTACCTCGCGTTTGCGGGCACGCCATTCGGTAAAGAACGGATAGCCCAGTGTCAGTATGGCCGCAAAGATAATGCCGATACTGATTGGCCGGCCGAAGAACATGCCGCTGATATTACCGGTGGCATTGCCAATCAGGTAACTCTGCACGAAGCCCTGTTCGGCGATCTGCCCCAACACCAGCCCAAGAACGATCGGAGACGGGGCGAAACCGTAGCGGTTGAGCACCCAAGCCATCACACCAAGACCAAACATCATTTGGGTATCCTGGATGTTGGAATGAATGGCGAAAGAACCCACGACCGTCATGAAAGCAACGGTGGGTACCAGCAGCGATTTCGGAAACGACACCACTGATTTATACGCATACCGCCCAATCAGCAACCCTGTGGGCAACATCAATACGGTAGCGATCAACAGCCCAAAGATGAAGGTATATACAACCTGGGCTTCGTCATTGAAAAGCCTCGGCCCGATCTTGATGCCCTGGACTAATAAAGCGCCCAAGATAATGGCATCCGGCGGCGTGCCAGGAATACCCAGAACCAGCGTCGGAATAAAGCCGCCACCCACGGTGGCATTGTTCGCCGCCTCGGTGGCAATCACGCCATCCGGCTCACCCTTGCCGAAATTCGCGCTGTTTTTGGATGAACGCCTCGCCTCGGTGTAGGACACCAGCCCGGCAATCGAGCCACCGGCGCCAGGGAGGATGCCAACGACCGTGCCAATAACTGACGACCGGACAACGTTGAATTTTGAACGCCAGGCGATACCCATCGCTTCGCGCAACCGCAGGCCGCCTTTAGCGACGTCGGCGTTGACTTTCAGGTGAGCGGCACGAGTTGAAACCAGGTCGAGGATAACCGGTACGCAGTAGAGACCAATCAGTGCCGAGGTGATGTCGATCCCGCCCAGAAACGCTTGAACGTCGAAGGTATAGCGCACATCGCCACCGACGACGGCAACACCCACCATCGACAACATCAGCCCGAGACAGGCCCCTATGAGCCCCTTGAGTGTGTTGCCGACAGAGAGCGCGGAAATCAGAGTAAGCCCGAAAACAGCCAGCCAGAAATATTCGGGCGGGCCGAAAACCAATGCGACCTTTGCCAGCGGCGGCGCAAGTAGCAATAGCGCGATTGCACCGACCAGACCACCGAAGACAGATGCTAGGTTCGCCAATGTTATCGCCAGCCCTCCCTCACCCCTGCGGGCCATAGGATAGCCGTCAAATGTCGTCGCAATAGCCGAGGGAGTTCCAGGCGTATTAACAAGAATTGCCGCGAAGGCCCCGCCGTAGATTGCCCCGGTATAAATCGCACCAAGCGCGATCAAACCGGAGGCGGGCTCCATGGTGAATGTGAACGGAACCAGCACGGCTACCGCCATCGTGGCCGAGAGCCCCGGTAGTGCCCCAATGACCGTGCCGAGAATCACACCCATCAGTGCGAGCATGAGATTAAACGGCGTCAATGCATCGAGAAAGTAGCCAAGCAGTTCCATACGGCTGCTCCTTAGTTGCCGATACCAAGCGCTGCAGCGCTCTTGGCGTATTCAGCCTTCATCTTTTTCATGAATTCCGGCATCTGCTCATAACCAATGTTGGTCAGTACAAAACCGCCGTCCTCCATTTTCTTGATAAAGTCAGGGTCTTGATTAATCTCAGTCACAATATCCGAAATTTTCTGACGCATTTCTTCGGAAGCTGAATCCGGCACAGCCACCCCACGATAGGCACCGCCCACGATGTCCAAACCGAGTTCCTTGAACGTCGGAACGTCCGGGAAGGCAGGCAAACGCTTTTCGGAGGCAACCGCCAGCATGCGCATTGCGTCACCCTGGTTAGCCCCCGAAGTAGCATAGTTAAAGCCGGCCGTGGTCTGGCTGCCCAATACGGCAGTGATCGAAGGCCCAGTACCGGAGAATGGAATGTAAGTCGTCTTCACCCCCGCAAGTTCATCAAACTGCAACTGCCCCAGATTATTTGCCGACTTGGCACCAGATCCCGCAAGGGTCACGGCCCCCGGGTTCTCCTTGGCGTAGTCGATCAGATCCTGGAGGGTCTTGTACTCGCTGTCCTTGGTGACGAAGATCGCGTTTGGCGTGTAGTGGAAGTAGTTGACCGGGGTCAGCTCATCAGTCTTGTAGCCTACAGAACCTTCCATGGGTTGCAGAACCGTGTGGGGCAGGTTAATGCCCATAATGGTGTAGCCATCACCCGGGATCGAGTTCAACTGCGACCAAGCCTGCGCACCACCCGCGCCGGACTGATACTGGATGATCACGTCCTCTCCAGTGTGCTCCTTCCACTCTGCCTGCTGGAATCGCGCGGAGAGATCAGACTCCCCCCCGGCGTTGAAGGGAATAATGTAGGTGATCGGTTTGGTTGGGAAATCGGATTGTGCCAAAGCGGGCATAGCCACCATTAGCGCGAGACTTGTAGCTATTAGGGTTTTTTTAATAGACATCTGTTCCTCCCAGATTTTATTTTGCCTGGCATGGGTCATGCCATTTAGGCCTTTATGAAGAGAGGAGATTTGCCAGTGGAGGCCGCTCGCCAGTTTAGGAGTGCCGCAATCCCTCGCCCCCCTGATCGCACCGCATTTGGCACGGTGCGCCAGCGCCACGGGTCAAAATCCCGAAGCACTAACACAGTAATTCATTTTTTTTATGATTGTAATTTCACAAATAACAAAACATTATTGATTTTTTGGAACAGTTCATAAGGTAGAGGTGACGCCAATGAGCAGCGACGGTGATATGCAGTTCTTTGTCTGTGTTGCTCGCCGCCTCAACCTGTCCAATGCGGCCCTGGAGTTGGGTCTCACCGCCTCAGCCGTCAGCCGACGACTCACCCGCCTCGAAAATCGTCTCGGCGTGCGCCTGCTGAACCGCACAACGAGGCGGTTGAGCCTCACCAGCGATGGCGAAGTCTTTCTTTTAGCGTCACACGACATCATTGGCCGGATCAAGGAAACGGAACAGTCGCTATCGCGAGCCAGCGCCGAGCCGCAGGGACTGTTAAGGGTGAATGCTACCTTCCAGTTTGGCCGCGAATATATTGCTCCGGCCATATCCCGTTTTGCCCGCACGAATCCGGAAGTCCAGGTACAACTGGAGCTATCGGATGCGCCGGCGAACATGGTCGAGGAAGGCTACGACCTGAACATACGTTTTGGGATGCCATCGTCTTCCCGCCTGATTGTGACACGGCTCCTGCCCAACCAACGGGTACTGGTCGCAGCGCCCTCCTACTTGCGAAAGCACGGTACGCCGACGCGGCTTGAGGACCTTACCCAACACCAATGCATCATCCTGCGCCAGGAACGCGAGGCCTATGACATCTGGCGCTTCGATGACGGTGAGCACGTCCGTGCCACCGGCCAGCTATCCACGAATGACGGGGAAATCGCCGTGAGTTGGGTACTGGAAGGCCACGGCATCATGCTGCGTTCGGAGTGGGATATCGCGCGCCATGTGCGTACAGGACGATTGCAGGTGGTATTGCCCGAAAAGACTCATGAGGCGGGCATCTATGCGGTCTATCCAGAACGGCTGAACCTGTCTGCCAAGGTGCGCCTGTTCATCGACCTCTTGCGCGAAACGCTCCAGCCTAAAGCGGATGAGCTGTCCTTGAGGCAAGTTGAATAACTCAACAAGAGCGCTACTCGGGGGGGGGGTAGCTACAAGTTTTCGATCTTAGTCCCAGAAGGCGGGCCGGCTGATCTTCCCAATATCCGCCCTATACACATGAATGCTGACCAATACACGATTGTTAGAAACATTAGACACTTAGTGCACATCACCTAAAGCCGGAGAGACCGTCGCCGCGTACGCGTGGGATGCAAACGTTTCTGGGTGGCCGCCGAAGCCGATTACTTACTACATTAGAAGGGAAGTTGATCATTAACCGTCGTGAAGAGATAGCATCATGACATTGAAGCGGTTTGCTGAAAAAAATTTCAGGAAAGCCTAAATGCTAAAATTTTCTACTCGTATGAGCTGATTTAGCTCTTACTGTTAATAATAGTGAGTTTTACCGCATTGGGGCTGCGGCGTTTCTTTGAACTTTCTCATGCCGTGATGCTAAGGCCACCCTGTACGAATTGATAAATAATTAAAGTTATATATCTCAAGGCTTGGTTTCAAGCAATAAGTGCAGCACCGCTCGTTTCTAACGCTCCAGAATACTCCCCAAGAAATATCTCCGCGGGTGTGCGGAATCCGAGCCGCACCCTGGGACGATTGTTCAACGCATTCTCAACCTTTCTGATGTCAGATTTCCGGAGCTGAGCGAAGTCGGTGCCCTTCGGAAAATACTGCCGGATCAGGCCATTTGTATTCTCGTTGGTGCCGCGTTGACACGACATGTAAGGGTCGCAGAAGAACGCTTTCGCTGTCAGTGCTTTGCTCACCACTTCATGAGCAGCAAACTCAGATCCGTTATCAAAAGTGATCGTCTTAACTGCACCTCTGATCGGCGCAAGCAGCCTGACAATGACCTTAGCGGTATTGTCCGCACTCACGGCCTCCAGTATCGCCATCTTCAAGTACCCGCTGCGGCGCTCGACCAGTGTCACCAGCGCCGAGTCCTTGTGTCCCTTCAATACCGTGTCTCCTTCCCAGTGACCGATGGTCAGACGGTGGTCGACAGCCTCGTCTCTTGCGGCAATGCCTACGCGGTTCGGGATCTTGCCCAGGCCCGCTGACTTGGCCAGCTGCCGCCGATTTCTGCGGCTCACAGGAAGGCGGCAATAGGTCCAAAGATCACCGCCATTAGCCTTGTCTCGGTAAATCAAGTCATAGATCCACTGATGGCTGATCTGTATTCCTGCCTTGCAGAACCGGCGCATAAAACCCGTTATCTGTTGCGGGCTCCATGCATGACGAATCCGCTCCTTGATCCAGATAATGACGCCAGCATCGCGCTTATTGGCCTTCAGGGCGCTGCGCCTGCGAGTCTCGCTCAAGGCCTGAGCCTCTTCAGGTTTGTAGTGCGTATCTGGCGCCAGATTGCGCCTGAGCTCTCTCGAGACCGAGCTATTGTGGCAGCCTACAATCTTGCCTATTTCCCGCATGCTCAGCCCGGTGCTGCGCAGCGCTAAAATCTGGTATCGTTGTGTCTGGGTCAGTTGTCGGTATTCCATCTCTGCTTCACTTTGGTCGGTAAAGCTAAACAGGATCCCGGCACTGGCCCTCTTTGCTCCGCCTATGGGTCAAAGTGCTGCACTTATTCTATGAAACCAAGGCTAAAATAAAAATATTCATAGCGAGAACACATAAAATGAGCGAAAAAATTAACAGGTCTGTACGGTTTCTACAAAGATCAGCTAAAATACTAGTTCAGCGAATGAGAGAGGGATCGCTTAAGTTAGGTGAGATTCTACCAACAAAAAAAATTTCAGATAAAGTAGGCTTAATTGTTTCCGTAGTTAGCGAGTCGATATCAAGCGTAAAAATTTCTAGCTTCATAGGCTCTAAGCAAGATATTGGTGAATATGCATCGAAAAAATTTGAGCCTGTTTCATTCAGCACATATTCCGATGATTTTGGAAATGAAAAACACCTCCGGTCATTGTTTGAACTACGCATGTATATTGAGTCATCAGCTTCTGAATTAGCCGCAGTTAATAGAACTAATAATCATGTTCGTCGTATGAAAGAAGCGTTAGATATTATGGAGAATGAAATAAATGCAGGAAGTCCTGATAGTGAGAGTAGCATTATTGCTGATATTAATTTCCATAAAGCTGTAGCTGATGCTACCAATAATTTTTGCTTCCAACAATTAATTCAATTTCTCAATGAAAACTTAAGGATTACCATTGAAACAGGAAGAGTGAACAGTGCAAAAATAAAAAATGTACCCGAAAAAGTATTGAAAGAACATGCCTGTATATACAAGGCTATAGTTAATAAAAATATTATCGTAGCAAATAGCGCAATGCGTCGACATATTTTAAATTCAGCAAGCAGACTTAATTTAAATATTGGTACAGCTGATGATAATTGCTATTCAAAAGTGACTGATGGCTTAGTTTAATAATGTGGGCACGACCCTATTTTAAGCTGATTTTTTTGTAATAAATAATTTAATTCTTAGGGTCTGTTGACAATTGCTCGTAAGTCTTTGAAAGGTAAGAGCAAGCTCGTATAATGAAGTTCCGAAACAACAATCATACGAGCCCGCAATGCCCAGATACATGCTCACAGAGGAACTGTGGTCCAAGCTAAGAGAAATACTGCTTCAATTCAGTCTGTATAACAAGGCAGGTCTGCGCAAAACAGTCGAAGGCATTCTGTTCAGAATGCGGACCGGCGTGCCCTGGAGAGATCTGCCAGACCATTTCGGCAAATGGAATTCTGTCTACAAAGCGTTCAATTACTGGTCGAAAAAAGGCCTCTGGAAAAAGCTCTTCAACGTGCTGAAAGCAGACTCCGATCTGGAATGGGTCTTCATTGATGGCAGCTATGTGAAAGCACACCAGCACAGTGCCGGAGCCGCTGGTGGCTACAATGAGAATATCGGCAAAAGCAGGGCTGGCAACACGTCCAAGGTGCATCTGGCGGTGAATGCTTACGGCCTGCCAGAGGCATTCACCATTACAGGTGGTCACATCAATGACTGCACTGAAGCGCCAACACTCATCGAAAAAATTGACGCTGCGCAGGTGCTGATAGCGGATAAAGGCTACGACAGCCAGATAATACGTGACAAGGGAGAAGCCCTCGGAATGAGCGTTATTATTCCCAGAAGGAAAAACTCGATAAAGGGAAACAAGGGGCTCGACCGGCATTTGTATAAGCTCAGACATCTGGTCGAGAATGCGTTTGCCAGACTCAAGCATTATCGGGCCGTCGCCACCCAATATGACAAACTGACTCGTAACTATGAGAGCATTGTGTCATTGGCTTGTGCATTTCTCTGGCTGCCGATGTGAATTGTCAACAGACCCTAGGGTCTGTTGACAATTGCTCGTAAGTCTTTGGAAGGTAATAGCAAGCTCGTATGATGAAGTTCCACCCCGGATTCAAGTATTAAGTGCAGCACCGCTCGTATCCAAGCCTCCTGAGTTGACGCCTGCACTCTGCGCTGGGTTATATCAGCCCGATGGGCTACGAAGCAGCCGTTGTAGAACTGAGGAAAGCAGCTTAACTGGGTTGTCACAAAGTGCTTGACCACTCCACTATTGTATGGATCTCTGGATCAACCAGTGGCGCAAGCGGCAGACCTCGGGCGATGTTATCGTCGTGAGGTACGCGGATGACGCGGTACTGGGCTTTCAGAGAAAAGACGATGCGGAGGCGTTCCTGAGTCAGCTGCACCAGAGGCTGGATCGCTTTGGACTGTCGCTCAACGAGGGCAAGACGAAGCTCATCCGCTTTGGGCGCTTTGCCCGGAAGGACTGTGCGACAGCAGGGCTACCAAAGCCTGAGTCGTTCGATTTTCTGGGGTTCACGCACAGCTGTGCGGTCCTGCGTGATAGACGGACGTTCATGTTGCTGCGGCAAACATCTGTGAGCCGCATGCGACGAACGCTGCATAGCGTAAAGGACTGGTTGTACCGAAACAGGCATCGGCCGGTTGGCGAGCAGAAACGCTGGTTGGCTGCAGTGATGTGGGGTCACCTGAACTACTTTGCCGTTCCAGGCAACGTCATCAGGGTGAGCCGCTTTCACACGGAACTTGGAAAGCTCTGGATGAAGGCGTTACGGCGCCGCAGCCAGCGCTACGGTCTCGTGTGGACGCGCTTCGGTCAGTTCTTGCGAGATGCGCTGCCACAACCCAGAGTTGTGCATCCTTGGCCAAACAAACGATTTGACGGTATACACTCAAGATAGGAGCCGTATGCGTTAGTAGC
>Ga0307981_1001756_pt1 | contig 18684 bp, 19 predicted proteins | sample OrgLakmetagen987_FD_201849 | JGI IMG/M metagenome (GOLD analysis project Ga0307981, IMG submission 201849) | Saline water microbial communities from Organic Lake, Antarctica - #987 | ecosystem: Environmental > Aquatic > Non-marine Saline and Alkaline > Saline | place: Antarctica: Organic Lake... | reverse complement strand
CATTTCATCGCGGGTCTGACGCTTGGCGCGGTCAAATAGCCCATGACACGCTGGAGACTGGATGACGCACGGCAGACGCTTGTCCTTGCCGCGACGCGCGACCGGCTGCCTCAGGTGGTCTATTGGGGCGCGCCGCTGCCTTTGGACGAGGATCTGGAAACGGTCCACGCCGCCCATGCCATCGACGTCACCGGCGGCATGCTCGACCAAAACCCCGACCTGTCGCTGTCGCCAGAGGCAAGCCGGAGCTTCCCGGGCCAGCCCGGTCTGATCGTTCGCACGCAGGATGGCACGCCTTTGCTGCCGAAGTTCCGCTTCGAGCGTGCCGAGACAACGCAGGGGCTGATGCTCCGCTACAATGATGCTGATAATGGCCTGACGCTGGTCTTCGACTTCACCGCCGACACGCAAACCCAGATGATGACCGCGCGCACCACCTTGCTGGCCGAACATCCGGTTCACCTGCATTGGCTGGCCGCCCCCGTGCTGCCTGCGCCGCAGCACTCGGACGACATGATCGACTTTTCGGGCCGCTGGTGCGGCGAATTCCAGCTCAACCGCACAGCCTGGTCGCCTGGTATCCGCACCCGCGAGAACCGCACAGGCCGCACCGGCCATGAGCATTTCCCCGGCCTGCTGGTGCCTTGCACAGGTGCCACGAATACCCGGGGCGAGGTCTGGGGCTTTCACTATGGCTGGTCCGGCGGCCACCGGATGATCGCCGAGGAACTGCCCGACGGCAGACGCCAGATCCAATGGGGCCACGCCACCGGGACCGAGACGCAGACTGCGCGCGAATTCCGCACTGCGCCGCTTTATTTCACCTACAGCGCCACCGGCCTCAACGGCTGCGCCACCGCGTTCCAGCGCCACCTGCGCGACCGCATCATCCCCTGGGCCGATGCCAAATCGCGGCCTGTGCATTACAATTGCTGGGAGGCGGTGTATTTCGACCACAAACCCGACGTGCTGCGCGACATTGCAACCCGTGCCGCGGATCTGGGCGCAGAACGCTTCGTTCTGGACGACGGCTGGTTCGGTAACCGCGACGACGACACCCGCGCCCTGTCGGATTGGGAGGTCGATGCCCGCAAATACCCCGATGGCCTCGACCCGCTGATATCTCACGTGCACGGGCTGGGCATGTCCTTCGGTATCTGGTTCGAGCCCGAGATGATAAACCCCGACAGCAATATCCACCGCGCCCATCCCGATTGGGCATTGGGGTCAGAGGACCAGACGCTGGGCCGCCAGCAAAAGGCGCTGAACATGGCGCTGCCCGAGGTGCGCGATTTCATCTACGACCGGATGGCCGCGATTCTAAGCGCGCACGCCATCGACTACGTCAAATGGGACCACAACCGCGTGCTGCCGATGCCCGATGCGGCGCAGACGCGCGGCTCTTATGCGCTGATCGACCGGCTGCGGGCGCAGTTCCCGCATGTGGAGATCGAAAGCTGCGCAAGCGGCGGCGGGCGGATTGATTTCGGCATCCTGAGCCGCACGCAACGCGTCTGGCTGAGCGACAGCAACGACGCGCTGGAGCGGCTGCGCATCCAGCACAACGCGGCGCTGTTTCTGCCGATGGCGGCGACCGGCAGCCATGTCGGCCCGCGCACCTGCCACACGTCGGGGCGGGTTCTCGATATCTCATTCCGCGCATGGGTCGCCGCGCAACGCCACATGGGGTTCGAGATGGACCCACGCGAGCTGACCGGGCATGAGGCGCAGGTCCTGCGCGAGGTCACAGGCTGGTGGAAGCACAACCGCGACTGGCTGGTGCGGGCAGACATCCTGCGGCTCGACAGCGCCGATCCGGCGGTCATCGCCGAACAGCAACTGGCCGAGGATCAGACCCGCTTTGTCGTCTTTGCAGGCAAGGCCGACACGTCTTCGCAGATCGTGCCGCGCCCCTTGCGTCTGACCGAGCTCGATCCCTCTGCGCGCTACAAGATCACCCTGCTCAACCGCGAGACCGCGCCTGCGCTGTCGCGGGGGCATCCGCTGCTCAAGACCGCTGACATGATCGTGTCGGGCCGCTATCTGATGCACCACGGTGTCACCCTGCCGTGGTCGTTTCCGCACCGGATGTGGGTGATCGAGGGCACGCGCCTGTGACCCGGCCCCCAACAATCTCTCAAGGAGTCTTCCCATGATGTCCATCGCCACCTATTCCGACCTCAAGGATGCGTCCGTGTTCATCACCGGGGGCGGATCGGGCATCGGGGCGGCCTTGACGCAGGGCTTTCTGGAACAGGGCGCGCGCGTCGCCTTTGTGCAGCGGTCCGACGCCAGCGCGTTCGTCGACGAGATGCAGGAAAAGTCCGGCAACCGCCCGCTGTTCCTGCCGTGCGACATCACCGATATGGACGCGCTGCGCGGTGCGCTGGATGCGGCGGCCAAGGCGCATGGCCCCGTCACCACGCTGGTCAACAACGCCGCCAACGATCAGCGCCACAGCACAGCCGAAGTCGACGAGGCGTTCTGGGACTGGATGATGGCCATCAACCTCAAGGCCTATTTCTTTGCCGCTCAGGCCGTGCTGCCCGGAATGCAGGCGGCGGGCGGCGGCAGCATAATAAACATGTCGTCAATCAGCTATATGATGGGGAACGCGGGCTATCCGCTTTATACCACGGCCAATGGCGGCATCACGGCGATGACCCGCAGTCTCGCGCGTGAATTCGGCCCGGACAGAATCCGCGTCAACGCGCTGATGCCCGGCTGGGTGCTGACGGACAAACAGCTCGACAAATGGGTGACGCCCGAGGCGCTGTCTTCGCATCTGGAGCGCGCCTGCCTCAAGGACCATCTGGAGCCCCGCGATATCGTCGGCGGCGTGCTTTATCTGGCGTCACAGGCCAGCCGGCGGATGACCGGACAGGCGATGGTGATCGACGGCGGCGTGGTGGTGACGGGATGAGCGACGACTGGATAGCCGTCGATTGGGGCACGTCGCGGCTGCGGGTCTGGCGGATGATGGGCGACCGGGTGATCGCGAGCGCGTCGTCGGATCAGGGCATGGGCACGTTGAGCCGCGACGGGTTCGAGCCTGCTTTGCTCGGCCTGATCGACGGCTGGCTGGGGGCGGGCGTCACGCAGGTGATCGCCTGCGGCATGGTCGGCGCGCGGCAAGGCTGGGTCGAGGCGCCTTATGCCAGCGTGCCGGTCGTCCCGCTTGGAATCGCGGCCTGCGCGCCGGTGCGGGATCCGCGGTTGCGCGTCTCGGTGATCGCAGGGCTGAAACAGATGCAGCCGGCGGATGTGATGCGCGGGGAAGAGACGCAGATCGCGGGTTTTATGGCGCTGCATCCGGGCTGGGACGGGGTGATCTGCCTGCCGGGCACCCACACCAAATGGGCGCAGATCAGCGCGGGCGAAGTGGTCAGCTTTCAGACCTTCATGACGGGCGAGATGTTTGCGCTGCTGGGCAGGGACTCGGTCCTGCGCCATTCCGTGTCCAAAGACGGCTGGGACGCGGCGGCCTTTGACACCGCCGTCAGCGCCACCCTGTCGCGGCCCGAGGCGCTGGCCGCGCGGCTCTTTGGATTGCGCGCGGGCGGGCTGGTGACGGCCCCGGACGCAGATGCGCCGGTGCGCGCCCGCAGCGCGCTGTCGGGCCTGCTGATCGGCGCGGAACTGGCCGCCGCGCGACCCTATTGGCTGGGCACGGATGTGGCCATCGTGGGCGGCGCGGGGCAAAGTGCAGCCTATGCCGCGGCGCTTGGCGCACAGGGCGTGTCCTGCCGGCAGATCGACGCGCAACAGGCCACGCTGGCGGGCCTCGTCGCCGCATATTCCAGAACAAAGGACATGCCATGAGCCGCCCCCTGATCGCCATTCTGCGCGGGATCGAACCCGCCGAGGCCGTCGATATGGCCGCCGCCCTGATCGACGCGGGCATCACCCGGATCGAGGTGCCGCTGAATTCGCCCGACCCTCTGGACAGTATCCGCGCCATGGCCGCCGCGCATGGCGACACCGCGCTGATCGGCGCAGGCACGGTGCTGACGCCGCAGCAGGTGGTGTCGGTGGCCCATGCGGGCGGGCGGCTGATCGTGTCGCCCAACACCGACCAAAGCGTCATTCGTCAGGCCAAAGTCATGGGTTTGCAGAGCTTTCCCGGAGTTCTGACCCCCACCGAATGCTTTGCGGCACTGGCGGCGGGCGCGGATGGGCTCAAGGTGTTTCCGGCATTCCAGATGGGTGTCGAAGGCCTCAGGGCGGTGCGTGCGGTGCTGCCCGTGGGCACGGATGTCTACATGGTGGGCGGCGTGGGCCCCGAGAATTTCGCGCAGTGGCGCGCGGCGGGCGCGGCAGGCTTTGGTCTGGGCTCGTCGCTTTACAAACCGGGGCGGTCGGTGGATGACGTGGCCGCGGCCGCGCGCGACATGGTTGCGGCGTGGGACGCTTTGGCATGAAACCTGCGCTGGGTGTGTGTTATTATCCCGAACACTGGCCGGAAGAGATCTGGACCGAGGATGCCGCCCGCATGGCCGGGGCGGGTCTGACATGGGTGCGCATCGGCGAATTCGCATGGTCGCGGATCGAACCTTCGGAAGGCAGGTTCGACTGGGGCTGGCTGGACCGCGCCATCGGGATGCTGGCGGATGCGGGCCTGCGGATCGTGCTGGGCACGCCGACCGCGACACCGCCGCGCTGGGTGCTCGACAAACATCCCGACATGCTGGCGGTGGATGCGCAGGGCCGCCTGCGCAAATTCGGATCGCGGCGGCATTACTGCTTTTCGCATGTGGGGTATCGCAAGGAATGCGTGCGGATCGCCGCCGCCTTGGCAGATCGCTACGGGCGGGATGCGCGGGTGCAGGCGTGGCAGATCGACAATGAATACGGTTGCCACGATACGGTGCTCAGCTATTCAGACGCCGCGCGCGACGCCTTTCGCATCTGGTGTGCGCAACGCTATCAATCGCCCTCTGCCCTGAATGCCGCATGGGGCAATATCTTCTGGTCGATGGAGATCGACGACTTTGACCAGCTCGACCTGCCCAATCTGACGGTGACCGAGGCGAACCCGGCGCACGCGATGGCGTTCCGGCGGTTTTCCTCGGCGCAGGTGGTGGCGTTCAACAAGGTGCAGGTCGACGTGCTGCGGGCCAGGACCGATGCGCCGCTCATTCACAATTACATGGGTCGGGAGGTCGAATTCGACCATTGGGATGTGGCCGCCGATCTCGATATCGCGTCGTGGGACAGCTATCCGATCGGATTTCTGTCGGACCGGCTGATTGAGACGCCTGAGTTCAAGGCGCGCTATCTGCGGCAGGGCCACCCGGATATGCAGGCCTTCCACCATGATCTTTATCGTGGCGTGGGCCGGGGGCGCTGGTGGGTGATGGAACAGCAGCCGGGGCCGGTGAACTGGGCACCGTGGAACCCTGCGCCGCTTGACGGCATGCCGCGTCTTTGGGCGCATGAGGCGGTGGCACACGGGGCCGAGGCCGTCTGCTGGTTTCGCTGGCGGCAGGCGCCGTTCGCGCAGGAACAGATGCACGCGGGCCTCTTGCGGCCCGATGGCGTGGCAGCGCCCGCCCTGGCCGAGAGCGTGACGGTGGCGGCCGAATTGGCGGCCCTTGGTGAGATCGGGCTGGGGGCGGCCCCGGTGGCGCTGGTGTTCGATTATGCCTCCGCCTGGGGCTGGAACGTGCAGCCGCAAGGCGCTGATTTTGACTATTTTGCGGTGTGTTTCGAGGCCTATGGCGCGGCACGGCGGGCAGGTCTGAACATCGACATCGTGTCGCCCGATTGCGCCGATCTGAGCGGCTATGCTTTGGTGCTGGCACCGGGTCTGATGACGCTGTCAGCCGCTTTGCGCGGCGCGTTGGAGCGGTTTGAGGGCGTGGCTTTGCTGGGCCCCCGGTTCAACTCCAAGACGCCTGAGATGGCGATACAGTTGCCTTTGCCGCCTCGAGTGCCGGGGCTGGATGCGGTGGTGAGCCGCGTCGAGAGCCTGCCGCCGGGCTGCGATGTGCCACTGGCGGGGGGCGGGTCATTCTACCGCTGGTTCGAGCATCTTGAAGGCGGTGAGGTGGCTGAGCTGACCACTGACGGTCGGCCCGCCATTCTGCGCGCGGGGGGGCTGCGGTATCTGGCGGGTTGGCCTGATCCGGAAGGGTGGGACAGGATTTTGCGGGCCGCGTGTTCGGACATGGGTATTGATGTGCTCAACCTGCCCGAAGGGTTGCGATTGCGGCGCACGGACCCGCATATTGTCGCGATGAACTATGGCAGTGAGGCGGTTATTTGGAATGGAGTCGCGGTTCCGGGGGCGGGGGTTGTCTGGCTTTAGGCAGCGGTCTTGGGGGGAACTTTCCCCCAAACCCCCCAGCCAAAAGGGCCGCCGGCCCCTTTGGGAAACCCGGGCGGGCACCATGCTCGACCGGCCTGCGATATTGCGTGGCGGCGCGACAGGATGCTAGGGCTGTGGCGCAGAACAATGAGGATATGCCCATGACCATTCCGGTGACGCTGATCAACGGTCCCAATCTGAACCTTTTGGGAACCCGTCAGCCCGAGGTCTACGGCGCGGACACGCTTGCGGATGTCGAGGCGCGGGCGGTTGATCTGGGCTCCAAGCTGGGTCTGGACGTGACCTGTCTGCAATCCAACTGGGAAGGACAGATCGTCGATTGGGTGCAGGCGGCGCGGCACGAAGCGGCGGGGATCGTGATCAATCCGGGCGCGTTCAGCCATACGTCTGTGGCTTTGCTGGATGCGCTGAACGCCTTTGACGGGCCGGTGATCGAGGTGCATATCTCGAACATCCACAAGCGCGAGGCGTTCCGGCATCATTCTTTCGTCTCTCAGCGCGCCGAAGGTGTGATCGCGGGATGTGGCGTGATGGGCTATGACCTGGCGCTGCGGCGTTTGGCTGTGTTGGCGCGCTGACCAGATCTGTCCGCACGTGCCCTCTAAACCACCGGGTATCGGCCTCATTGTTCCAGATATACTGGGAAAAATTTCGACATCGTCCCTGTGAACCGACGCGGCTAATGCGCCCCCTTCACAAAAGACATACGTCACACCAGACACATGTCACGCCCGTGGCCGGTCATCCTCAAGATAATACCGCACGTTGTCGTCGAAACTCTCGTCGGCCCTGAGCCCCAATAACAGCGCCTTGACAGGCTCGGTGCGCGCGCGCCAGCCCATGACGATGGCCTGCACCTCGGGTTGCGGTTCCCAGCGGATCAGTCTGGCGGGCTCGGGCCCGGCGATGCGGGTCATGGCCTCGATCAATTGGGCGATGGTCCAGGTGCGGCCCGGCATCAGCATGCAACGGTTCATGCCAAGGGCCTCGGTCTCGATCTCGGCTCCGCGGATCAGGTTGGCGACGCAGGCGCGGGGCGACAGATACAGATGCTCGAACGCCGGATCCACCGGGCAGATCGCCTCGGCTCCATTGAGCGGTTCGCGGATGATCGACGACATGAAGGACGAGGCCGCCAGATTGGCCGCTCCGGGCCGCACGGATATGGTCGGCAGTCGAAAGCCGCGCCCGTCGATCAGCCCGCGCCGCGAGTAATCCGTCAGCAGCAATTCTCCGATGACCTTTTGCGCACCGTAGGATGTCTGTGGGTTGTGCACGGAGAAATCCGTGATCGGATCGGGCACTTCGCCGCCGTAGGCTGCCATCGACGAGGTGTAGACGACGATGGGGCAGGTGCCCAGGGCGCGGCAGCGTTCGAGCACATTGAGCGTGCCGTGCAGATTGGCGGCCAGACCGATGTCCAGATCGGCCTCGGCCTGACCCGACACGACGGCGGCGAGGTGAAAGACCACATCCACATCCGCGTCGATCATCGCGTCCACATCGGCGCGGTTCGCGATATCGCCGGTGCGGGTGCCCACCGCAAAGGGCGCGTCGATCACCGCAGGGGGCGCTATATCTGCCAGCACCAGACGTTCAATCTGCTGTCCGCGCAGCGTGCCCGAGGCGGCCAGCGCGTGGGCGGTCTTCTGTCCGATGACGCCGCCGCCACCCAGAATGACAATTTTCATCGTTTCCCTTTCGACAGATCGACCAGCGCGCCGGGGGCCAGGATCACCCGTGCGGCGACCTGCGCCGCTGCCTCTGCGGCCTCGGTCGCCGAGGAATTGGTCAGCAGCGCGGCCAGAAACGTGGCACCGAAACTGTCGCCCGCCGCCGTGCTGTCGACGATCTGTGCCACAGGCACCACCGCGATATCCTGCGTGCCTGCCTCGCCCGCGCTCAGTCGCACCGGCTCTGCGCCGTTCTTGACCACGACGATCTGCGCACCTTGGCCGCGATACCGCGCGATCGTGTCGGCGGGGGTCGCGTCGCCGAAGGCCGCCTGTTCCTCATCGAACGACGGTAGCACGATGTCGGCCACGCTGGCCCCCATCATGATGCCCGCGCGCATCGCATCCGCGTCGCGCCATAGCTGAGGCCGCATGTTGGTGTCGAACGCCACCCGCGTGCCGCGCGCGCGCGCCCGGTTGAGCGCGTTGCACAGCCGGATACGCCCCTCAAGCGGCAGGATCGCCAGCGTGATGCCCGAAATCAGGATCATCTCGTTGCCGGTGCACAGCTGGGTCAGCCATGCCGCATCGTCGGCGATATGGCGCGCCGCAGAAGTGTCGCGCCAATAGGAGAAGCTCCGCTCGCCGTTTGTAACCTCGATCAGATAAAGCCCCAGCCTGCGATCGTCCAGCCGCCGGATCTGGCCGGTGTCGATGCCCGACTGGGCCGTGAAGGCCAGCATCTTGTCCGACATCGTATCCGTGCCGACACATGTGCCATAGCTGACCGTCCAGGCATCGGGCAGCAATTGCCGCGCATACCAGGCGGAATTGAACGTATCCCCCGCAAACCCCTGTTTCAAAAGACCTTTGCCCGCCGCAGGGGCCAGTTCGACCATACATTCGCCGATTGCCAGAAATCGCCCGCTCATGCCACCACCTGATATTCTGCGACGCCCTTGACCGGGGCCGCGATGCGAAAGGTCTGTCCGTCTGCTGTGCCGGGGTCCGCCATCCCCTGCGCGGCAGATGTCACCCATAACTCATCCAGGCGCGCGCCGCAAAAGGCGGGGCAGGTGGGTTGTTTTGCGGGCAAAGCGATGTCGTGTATCAGCGCGCCGTTCGTGTCGTGGCACGTCAGCCGCCCGTGGCCGTATTGCGCGCACCAGAAATTGCCCTGCGCGTCCAGCACCGCGCCGTCGGGGTGGAACCTGTCGCCAAGGGTCAGCCAGTCTTGCGCGGGGCCGCTGGGCCAGCCGGTGTCGGCCTCAAGCGGCACGCGCTGCACCACATTCGTGATCGTGTCGGTGATGCAGGCAAAGCGTTTGCCCGCATCGAAACACATCGCGTTGGGGATGGTCCAATCGTCGAAGAGCTGGCGCAGCTCGCCTTTGTAATAACGGTAGATGCCGCCCGCACCCTTGGTCGCTTTCTTGTCCATGGTGCCGATCCAGAAGCCGCCCCACGGGTCCGCACGGCCATCGTTCGAACGGGTCAGCGGATTGTCGGCCTCAAGCGCGCAGAGCGTCTCGGACGTGCCCGAGGCGATGTCGAACCGCAAAAGCGCCGTTTCGCTGGCGACGATCAGATGGTCCGCGTCGATCCAGCCCGCCGCCGAGACATGTTCGTCGAATTGCCAATGGGTCGTGTCGGTGCCCACCCGCGTATAAAGCCGCTTTGCGTTGATATCGAACCAGAAAAACTGCTGCCTTGTCGGGTGCCACAACGGCCCTTCGCCCAGCGAGCATTGCGTGGCGTCGAAGATCTCGACCCGGCTCATCGCGCCCCCTCCAGCAGGCCGCGCGCCGCCAGATTGCGCATCAGCGCGCCGGTGCCGAACGTCCATTCCGGGCATTCGGTGCTGAGTGCGACATTGTTCTGCAACGCGCCCAGATGTGGCTCCGAGATCGTGACCACATCGCCCGTCTTGTGCGTAAAGCCCTGACCTTCCGCGTCGCGGTCCTGCGTCGGCGCAAAAAGCGTTCCGAGATAAAGAAACATCCCGTCAGGATATTGATGATGCCGGCCAATGGTTTGCGCCACGATGCCTGCGGGATCGCGGCTGATCTGCGCCATTTCGCTGCTGCCCTCCAGCGTAAAGCCGTCCGTGCCGGTGACGTTTAGCGTCAATCGCGCCTGCAACACATCCGCCATCGCGAACTCCGCATCGAAGAGCCGCAGCATCGGGCCTATGGAGGCGCTGGCGTTGTTGTCCTTGGCCTTGCCCAGCAGCAGCGCAGAGCGTCCCTCGACATCGCGCAGGTTCACGTCATTGCCCAGGGTCGCGCCCAGAATGGCACCCCGGCTGTTGACGGCCAGCACCACCTCGGGCTCCGGATTGTTCCAGCGGCTCATGGGATGGATGCCGATCAGCGCGCTGTGGCCCACGGCGGCCATGGGCTGGCATTTGGTGAACACCTCGGCGTCGGGGCCGATGCCGACCTCGAGATATTGCGACCAGAGCCCCTCGGAAATCAGCACCGCCTTGACCTCGGCCGCCTTGTCCGAGCCGGGCACGATGCCGCGCAGGCTGTCGCCGATGGCAGCGCCTATTCTTGCGCGCACCGCCGCCGCGCGGTCCGGATCGCCTGCGGCCTGTTCCTCGATCACCCGTTCGACCATGCTCTGGGCAAACGTGACGCCGCTGGCCTTGATCGCCTGCAAATCCGGCGGGGCGAGCAGCATCGGCGCGCCGGGCTGGCCCAGATCATGCACAGCGCAGAGGTCATCGCCAGTAGCTGCCCGCACATGGCCCGCCGGGTCGTCCAACTCCAGCAGATCGCGCAAAGTAGGCGCTGCCGCATCGGTGATGTCCACGATCCGCGCACCGCGCCGGGTGACGATGCAGGGGCCGACGCCATCGCGCCATACGCGTCCGACAAGCAGGGCGTCGGGTGTTTCGGGCAAAGGGGGTTGGGTCATGGCGGCCTCATACGCGCGGTCGGTGGGGCGGTCACTGCCCAAAGCCTGACGTTAAAGACTTTCGCAGCCATCGCAAGGGGCGGGGCGCGCGTGCCGAGATCCGCAAACCCGCTTAGCGCTTGCATCTGCCCGCCCATATTGGGACATTGTCGTTGAAATGCCGGTTATCCCGGGGAGGGGCCTGACCATGAGCGACACGCGCGCCAACAAGAGATTCCGTTCGCAGGAATGGTTCGACAATCCCAACAATCCGGGCATGACCGCGCTGTATCTAGAGCGGTATCTCAATCAGGAATACACCCGCGAGGAATTGCAAGGCGAGCGGCCTGTCATCGGCATCGCCCAGACCGGGTCCGATCTGGCACCCTGCAACAAGATCCATGTCTTTCTGATGGACCGGATCAAGGCCGGCATCCGCGACGGCGGCGGCATACCGATGGAATTTCCCGTGCATCCCATTCAGGAGACGGGCAAGCGGCCGACGGCGGCGCTCGATCGCAACCTCGCCTATCTCGGCCTTGTCGAGGTGCTGCACGGCTATCCGATCGACGGTGTCGTGCTGACCACCGGCTGCGACAAGACCACGCCCGCGATGATCATGGGGGCTGCCACGGTCGACCTGCCCGCGATCACGCTCAACGGCGGCCCGATGCTGGACGGCTGGTGGAACGGAGAGCTTTCGGGCTCGGGCACCATCGTCTGGGAAAGCCGGCGATTGCTCGCCGAAGGCAAGATCGACTACGAGGACTTCATGCAGCGGGTCTGTTCCTCTGCGCCCTCGTTGGGCCATTGCAACACCATGGGCACCGCCAGCACGATGAACGCCATGGCCGAAGCCCTGGGCATGTCGCTGACGGGCTGTTCGGCCATCCCCGCACCGTTCCGCGAGCGCATGGCCATGGCTTACCGCACCGGCAAACGCGCCGTCGAAATTGTATACGAAGACCTGCGCCCCTCGGCCATTCTGACGCGTGAGGCGTTCGAGAATGCCATCGTGGTCAACTCCGCCATCGGCGGCTCCACCAACGCCCCGCCGCATCTTCAGGCCATCGCGCGGCACGCAGGCGTCGAGCTGCACGTGACCGACTGGCAAAAGATCGGCTTCGACGTGCCGCTGATCACCAACATGCAGCCTGCGGGCAAATATCTGGGCGAGGCGTTCCACCGCGCGGGCGGCGTGCCTGCGGTGATGGGCGAATTGCGCAAGGTGGGCCGGTTGCACGACGGCGCCATGACCGTGTCCGGCCAGACCATGGGTGAGACGCTGAAGGGCTGGGAAAGCCGTGACACCGATGTGATCAAGACCATCGCCGACCCGATGCGCGAAAACGCCGGGTTCCTCGTTTTGTCGGGCAATCTGTTCGATAGCGCGCTGATGAAAACCTCTGTCATCTCCGCCGATTTTCGCGAACGGTTCCTCAGCCATCCGGGTGCCGAAAACACCCACGAGGCCCGCGCCATCGTCTTCGAGGGCCCCGAGGATTATCACGACCGCATCAACGATCCGGCGCTTGAGATCGACGCGGAATGTATCCTGTTCATTCGTGGCGTGGGCTGCGTGGGCTATCCCGGCTCTGCCGAGGTGGTCAACATGCTGCCCCCCGACGCGCTGGTCAAAAAGGGCATCAACCATCTGCCCACCGTGGGCGATGGTCGCCAATCGGGCACGTCCGAATCTCCGTCGATCCTCAACGCATCGCCCGAATCCGTGGTCGGGGGCGGGCTTGCGCTTTTGAAAACCGGCGACCGGGTGCGGCTGGATCTGAACGCCTCGACGCTGAACGCTTTGGTCGACGATGCCGAATGGGCCGCGCGCCGCGCCGCGTGGCGGCCGCCCGAGATCGTCAGCCAGACGCCCTGGCAGGAAATCTACCGCACCCATGTGGGTCAGCTCGCCGAAGGCGGATGCCTGGAACTGGCCACCGCCTATCACAAGGTCGCGCAGGTGCTCGCCCGCGACAATCATTGACACGTGCTGGCCCTTACACGTGCTGGCCCTGACACGTGCCGGCACCGAGACCCGCGAGGACGCCCAATCGGGCGGACGAGCTGCCCCACCGGAGACCCACATGACCCAGACCATCCTGATCACCGGCGCAAGCAGCGGCATTGGCCGCATCACCGCGCGTCTTTTCCTTGAAAACGGCTGGCGCGTGGGCCTTCTGGGTCGCCGACAAGACGCGTTGGAGGACACGGCGCAGGGCCATGCAGATGCGCTGATACTGCCCTGCGACATCACTGACCCGAAGGCGGTCGAGCAGTCCTTCGTGACGCTGGCGCGCGATTGGGGGCGGCTGGACGTGCTTTTCAATAATGCGGGCAACAACGTGGCCTCGCGCACCATCGACGAGATCAGCGTCGAAGACTGGCAAAGCGTCTGCTCGGTCAATATTACCGGAGCCTTTCTGGCCGCGCGCGCAGCCTTTGCGATCATGCGCCAGCAAAGCCCGCAAGGCGGACGGATCATCAACAACGGCTCCGTTTCGGCGCATGTGCCGCGCCCCGGCTCCGTGCCCTACACCATGTCCAAACACGCGATCACCGGCCTGACCCGCACGCTGAGCCTCGATGGACGGCCCTTCGGCATTTCCTGCGGTCAGATCGACATCGGCAACGCGCTGACGGATATGGCCGAAAAGATGACCCGCGGCGTGCCGCAGGCCAATGGGACAAACGCGGTGGAGCCGGTCATGGACGTCGCACACGTGGCGTCGACCGTGCTGCACATGGCGACGCTGCCGCCCGAGGCGAACGTGCAATTCGTCACCGTGATGGCCAGCGCGATGCCTTACATCGGGCGCGGGTGAAGCATCCCGGCGCTTTGACAGATCAACCGATAACCAACAAAAAGGGACAGACATGAAACTCTTGCGCTATGGCGAGGCCGGTTCGGAAAAGCCGGGTATTCTGGATGCGGACGGACAGGTGCGCGACCTGTCGGCGCATACCGGCGATTTCGAGGGTGCTGCGGTGTCGATCGCCGCATTGGACGCGCTGCGCGCCGTCGATGTGAACAGCCTCCCGGTCGTTGCGCAACCCGGGCGCATCGGCGCCTGCCTTGCCCGGGTGCCGAATTTCTATTGCATCGGGTTGAACTATGCCAAGCACGCGGCCGAAACCGGCGCGGAGCCGCCCACAGAACCGATTATCTTTTCCAAGGCGACATCGGCGCTCTCGGGGCCGTTCGATCCGGTCGTGATCCCGCGCGGCAGCACCAAACCCGATTGGGAGGTCGAACTGGGTGTGATCATCGGCGCCGAGACGCTGTATGTCTCCGAGGCCGATGCCCTCGCCCATGTCGCGGGCTATTGCACGATCAACGATATGTCCGAACGGGCGTTCCAGATTGAAATGGGCGGCCAGTGGATCAAGGGCAAATCCGCGCCCACATTCGGCCCCTGCGGCCCCTGGCTGGTGACCGCGGACGAAGTGGCGGACCCGCAGAACCTGCGCGTGACGCTGGACCTGAACGGCGAGACGGTGCAGAACAGCAATACCGACGACATGATCTTTGGCGTTGCGCAACTCGTCAGCTACATGTCGCGCTTCATGAAGCTGATGCCTGGTGACATCATCGCCACCGGCACGCCTGCGGGCGTCGGCATGGGCATGAAACCGCAGCGTTGGTTGCAGCCGGGCGATATCATGGAGATCGAGGTCGAGGGTCTGGGCCGTCAACGGCAAGTGGCGGTCGCCGCCCCCTGACGGTGCTTGCCCGATCCGGCTGCCTGATCTGGTTGTGCGCTGGCGCGCGCCGGGGGCATTCGCGTTCAGGCCACGCGGAGGCCTTGGGGGCAGGCCCCCAAACCCCCGTCCCCTTGATCCGCGTTCAGGCTTGACGGGGGCGGGCCGCGTCGATCAACGCGGACCAGCGGTCGGGGTCGTCGATCTCGTTCATCAACAGCAAAACAAGCCGCGCGTCGAAGGCGTGGCTGTCGGCTGGCTCAAGCCCTTCATGCGCGTCCATGAGCAGGGCATAGGCCGATTGCATGTCGTAAGGGGCGTCACTCATGCGGCGGTCTCTTTATGAAAAAGGCGACCAAGCGCGCGGTCGCGGGCGGCGGTGATGCCTTCGGTGGTGGGGCGCGCGAAGGCTGCAGTGACATGGCCGTCGGGTCGGAAAAGATAGGCGCGGTCGCTGCCGTGGCGCGCGGCCTTGCCGTGCAGCACCGCGGCCAGTTTCCAGCCCAGATTGTTCGCATCGCGCAACCCGCCCTGCGCGCCCAACCCGCCAAAGGGCGGCACGGCGCAGGCGGCGTCTCCGGCACAGATCACGCGGTTGTGGACAAGCTGGCCCAGCCGTTGGGCGGAGTGGACCTGCGCCTCGGCCCAGTCCATGCGCAATTCCGCGTCGCCCAGAATGGCGCGGATGCGGGGCAGCAGGCGGTCGGGGTCAGTCTCTACCCTGGGCGTGCCCTTGCCGGTCCAGGGCCATTCGATGCGCAGGCTGTTTCGGCTTGCGGATTCTGCGCGGGCAACGGGATGAGCCGCACGAACGCTCCTGCGTCAAAGCCGGGATCGAACCAGAGCCAGGGTTCGGGCGCCGCATCGGCGGGGAGATGCAAGAGCGTCAGATCGGCGGCCAGCAGGCCTGTCCGGGCGGTGCTTTCGGGGGTCAGGTCCATCCGTTCGGCACACCCGGAAAGCGCGCCGTCGCAGGCCAGCAGATACTTGGCTTCAACGGTGTAATCGCCGCGATCCGCATGGTCGATCAACGTGCTGGCGCTGCGCACGTCCATGAGCTTGGCAAAATCCTGCGCGCGGGCCAGCAGCAGCGTCTCGAGCATGGGTTGCGGCAGGTGCAGGACGGGCGGATAGCGGTGGCCGTGGGCCTGCGTGACCGCAGAGCCAATCCCCAGACGGTCGAGGATCTCCAGATCGCGCTGGAGCAGACAAAAGCTCCGCGCGCCGGGGGCGGTGTCCTGACGGGTCTAGAACACGACGCAGCGCAGGCCGTGCAGTGCCAGATCGATGGCCAGCGCCAGACCCGTGGGGCCTGCGCCGATGATGGCGACGCGGTGGCGCGGTTCACGAATTGCCGGGTCCGCGAGGGGCACGAACGGCACAGGCATCAGCGCGGATCCCGGCGGCGCGCCTGCCAGAGCCTGCGGATGGTCCAGATCGCCGAGCCGCCGAAAAACAGCCCCGCCACGCCGATGACCTCGACCAGCGCGGGTCCTTTGGGAAGGCCGCGAATCGCCAATGTGACCGCCAAAAGCGCAAGCCCCAGCAGGCTGAAGACCAGCCGGAAGTATAATTCGCCCCGGTCCGGTCCGTAACCGGGTTTGTCGGAACGTGGTTCAGGGCTTTTGGCGGCGTCCGCGGAGGGATCGGGCGGCATCGGGTTCTCCTTTTGCGGTCGCTCCAAACTAGCGGCGAGATACGCCGGGGTGAAGGGCCGGCCGCGCTTTGGCGCGCGGGTATTTCGCGGCGGATCGCGCAGGCAGCGATGCGGGCATGATGACGTGCGATTTGTTTATATGTGTCAAGTGGGCAGCGGGTCTTGCGGCGCATGCGCAGGGACGGGGGGGCAATGTCTGTCCTGCAGCACACGATGTCGCCCGGAATGTCGCCAATCATATGAGCGTGCCGTCGCTGCCTTGGAAGGCGCTGCTGGATCTGGCATGTGATGCTGGCGCTGCTCTTTCGTGTGATCCTGAAACTACATTGTCTGTGGCATGCATACCTGCGCGATCGGATCGAACGAGGATGCCGGGCGCATTTTGGGCATCAAGGTGACGCGGCACATGGTGCTGGTCCATGCCGCCGCCTTTGAATCATATCGAGCGGTCGGGCGGGATATTCCGCGACATGACGATTCGCGTGTTCGTGGGCGCGGTGGCTGCCGGATGAAGAGGTCGGGAGCGTCTGTGCCAGGGCCTCGGGTCTGGTGGATCTCGCGATTGGTGCGGCGGGCGATTGCGATTGCGCAAATGTCATCCAGCGCACAGGCGGTGGTTGGCAGGCGACCATCATCAAATCGCGACGCTCCGGCGACGGCCAGCGGATCGAGGCGCAGGGCCCTGCGGGCGTGATCGCGGCGCAGAACCGGCATCTGGCCCGGATCGAATAGGCCGATGCCCAGGGCTGTCACCGCCCGCCCTTGCGGGATTGCTTTATGCGCTCGCCTGCGTTGCCCGCCTTCGTTGCCCGCCTTCGTTGCCTGCATGCGCGATGGTGTCACACCGCCGACGACGGGCCATGACGGTATGATGCCGCTGGCGCTGGCCGGGGCGGCACTTGCATCGGTCCAAGAGGCGCTGGTCGTAACCATGACGGAGATATTGCGATGAGACGTGGGCCGTTCGATATGCACAACCTGTTCTTCAAGCCGATGTGGCGGCGGGTCGGAGTGGTCATTTTCCTGACCGGCTGGACTGCGGTCGAGTTTACCCGTGGCGCGCCGGTCTGGGGCGTTCTCTTTGGCGCGCTGGGGCTGTTCACGGCGTATCATTTCTTCATCACCTGGCCCAAAGACGATGACGAGGGACGCGCCGGCGGCAGTGATGACAAGACCTGAGCCTTTTGTGCAGACCGGATGGCACGGACCGGATGGCGCCCTGACATCCTGCCTCAGGATGCAGGCGGGCGCTTTGCCGGGTGTCAGATCTACCATCCCGCAGGTCGTGCACAATTGGCACAGATGACGCCCCGGCGACGCCGTTCCGCTTGTCCTCGGAGCGCGCGCATCTGACCGGCGAAGGGCCGGAATCCGGCGAGATGCGCCTTCGTGTGAATGAGTTCGAGATCAGGCCGCCCGCTGCACCCTGTTGGCCCGATTGCAGCACCTGCCCGGCGCGGCTCGCCTCGGATGCGCGTTCTCATTCCGAACGCGTGTCGGTTCGTTCGCTTTGTCATTTCCCTTACCGCCGGATTGCTTGCGCCGGCGATGGAAGGTCTGTTGCGCTGTCTGCACCTGCCTGATCGCATCGGCGCGCGGTTTCCCGTGGCCGCATGGCACCTCAACTTGCCGTAACTTCGTGACACTTTCTTCCGGTGTGTCTCGATTAAACCCCATTTCTGACCCTCCGGCTCCTGCCTGGAGAGGCGGACCAATTAACCGCCATTATTCACCGGGTTCAGATTTTCACCGTCGGTGGGCTGTTTTCTGGATTGGATGAAGTTCCTGCATTGGCGGATCCGGCGTCCGGGTTGTGTGTCCCGGTCGGTTGCTTGGTTTGGGTCATGCGGGTTGATGTTTCAGGGCTTGCGGGGCGTTTGCGTCAGGCGGGTCCTGGTGGCGCGAGGGCATTGAAGAGGAAGCGTAATGGTCCTTGCCGGGGACAGGACGCCGATAGGGTAACGATGATACGGGTCTTTTTCTCGACGACAGTGGCCGCCAGTTTGACAAGGTGCAAACGCAGCGTGTCGAACTGGGCGCGGCGCCACGGTGAACGCTTCGGGCAAGCCGCGCGGAGCGTCCAGCAGATCCAGCAGGCGCAGCCGTGAGCCGGGACCGTGGCCCCGGTGGGGGCCGCATAAGCCCGGCGAACGCGCATCTGATTGGCGTTGGCCTTCGAGCACGAGGTTCGGTCAGAGGCAAGATGCGCCTTCCAGGCCTTGATCTGGTTCTCGGCCTGGCCTCGGGCAGAACAGATCTTCTCATAAAGATGCTTGCCGCGGCCCCCCTTGAGATTGGTGACGATGTAGCGCGTGTCCCGCCCCCTGGGGCTGACCTCGACCCGGGCAATCACCCGGCGGGGTTTTGACCAGGATCGGGCAGCATAGGAGAAGGTTTTGAAGCGGCGCAGCTTCTGA
>Ga0307981_1001754_pt1 | contig 18687 bp, 14 predicted proteins | sample OrgLakmetagen987_FD_201849 | JGI IMG/M metagenome (GOLD analysis project Ga0307981, IMG submission 201849) | Saline water microbial communities from Organic Lake, Antarctica - #987 | ecosystem: Environmental > Aquatic > Non-marine Saline and Alkaline > Saline | place: Antarctica: Organic Lake... | reverse complement strand
GCTTCTTGTGCTTGGCGCTTGCATCCTACGAAGAGGATTTTCTTGCCTTTGCTAGCTAGTTCAGTGAGGTACTCGCTCGCTTTATCGAGGCGTTGTACCGTTTGCTCTAGGTCGATGATGTAAATACCTCCTTTGTCCTTCATGAGGAAAGGCTTCATCTTCGGGTTCCATTTGCGCGTCTGGTGTCCGTAATGAACTCCAGCGTCAACCATCTCTTTAATTAGTTCGTTAATCATTTTGTTTAAATTGCTTACCTTGATTCAGATGAGCGTTATTTAGGGTGAAAAGCCCGTCGCATTTTGGGTCCTCGCTTGCCAGTACTTTTCGTTTTTTTGCGGCGGCTAAAAACAAGCGCGCGCGGACTTAACCCGCTGAGGATGATTTAGCAAGCTAATTGATAGATTGTTTTTGAAAAAGCATGAGGTACTTCAGCTAGCTAAACTACTTTTGCCTGTTTTGTTCGTTAAAGGTGTCAGAAATTGATAAAATAGGGGCGAATCTTTAATTTGGACTTTTAATAAGTCTAAAAATATGTAATATTGGATCAAATGGAAGTCCAAATAGAGCAGGTAATACGTGAGAAAATTATTTCTTCGATTGAAAAACAGCCACCTTCGCATACCAGAAGGGAGGTAGATTTACCTCCATTAAAGGGGAAAGCGCTGGCAGTCATCGGGATGCGTAGAGCAGGGAAGACCACGTTTCTGCAACAGTGTCGCGCCGAAAAACTCTTGGCTGGAAGGAGCCCTCAGAGGCAGCTTTATTTTAACTTTGAGGATGAACGTCTCATTGGGATGAAAGCTTCGGAGTTGCATCGTATCCCTGAGGCTCTATTTAAACTTTTCCCACAGCCCGCGTCAGTTCCAAAGGTAGCTGATGAACCTTTGACTCTTTATTTAGATGAAATCCAAGTGATTCCTGGCTGGGAATCATTTGTGAGAAGACTGCTGGATGATGGAGGGTATGAGGTGTATATTTCTGGTTCGTCCGCCAAGTTACTGAGTCGAGAAATAGCTACCTCCATGCGTGGTCGCGCTTGGGAAACGTCTATTTATCCATTTAGTTTTTTAGAGTTTCTTAGGCATCATGAGTTAGAGAAACCAGAAATGAAGACCTTGAGTTCTAAACAGTCGGGACTGATGGATTACCACTATGGTAGGTATCTAAAAATTGGCGGTTTCCCAGAGGCGCAATTTTTAGAGGAAGCTCATCGCCGTCAATTGCTGCAAGGTTACGTTGATGTCTTACTATTACGCGATGTGATTGAGCGTCACGAGGTGAGGAATCCCACCGCACTACGCTGGCTGTTGCGTCGGCTTCTTAGTAGTCCAGCGGGGCTTTTTTCTGTGACTAAATTTTCTACTGATCTTAAGTCCCAGGGCTTATCAGTATCCCGAGAATCTTTGTATAGTTTTCTAGCGCATTTGGAGGATGCATTTTTGCTACATACTATACCTGTGGCCACGGATTCTGAGAAACGGCGACAAGTGAATCCGCGCAAAGTCTACCCGGCAGATACCTCATTGATTCCAGTGTTTGATCGAAGTGGGAAGGCTAATACGGGACACGCGCTTGAGAGCTTAGTTTTCACAGATCTGCTCCGTAAGCAGGCAGAAGTGGCCTACGTGAGAAATGCTGAGGGAACGGAGGTTGATTTCCTAGCGAGATATCCAGATCATAGTGAAGAACTCATCCAGGTCTGTGCTACTGTTGATGATGCTAAGACGCTGGCAAGAGAAGTGAGAGCGCTTGAGCACGCATCTAGCAGGTATCCTAGAGCTAAGAAATTAATTCTTACCTTGGAGTCCCGTCTTCCATTTCCAAGTGTTCCCGAGCGGATAGCAATCATGCCTGCTTGGCAGTGGCATCTTATGGATAGATCTCTATAGTGTGTGGCAAGCTTGACCTAAGCCTTAGTCAGCATTATGAATGATTCATGAATATTACCGAAACAGCCGCACTGATAGCGCATCGTCGCAGTATAAAGCCTGTCGATATGGATCCTGAAAAAGAGGTCACAGAAGGGATGTGGCAGACACTGATTGAGTGCGCGAACTGGGCGCCTAGCCACGGACACACCGAGCCATGGAGGTTTACGATCTATCGTGGCGGGAGTAGGAAATACCTCGCTGAGGAGCTACAGGCAGCTTATAAGTCCGATACTCCCGAGGCGGAATTTAAGCCAGAAAAGTATGAAAAAATGTCATTGAATCCGCTCTACGCTCATGCTGTGATGGCCATCGTGATGAAGCGTGGTGACCTGCTTAAGATCCCCGTGATCGAGGAAATAGAGGCTGTAGCCTGTGCCGTGCAGAATATGCACTTAGCCGCTTCTGCCGCTGGGTTAGGAATGTTTTGGTCATCACCGGCAGCAGCTTCTGGTCCGAGTTTTGCAGAATTTCTGAAGTTAGGGGATGATGATCAATGTCTCGGCCTGCTCTATGTGGGTTGGCCGAAAGAGGGGAAAGAATGGCCACAGGGCTCAAGAAAGCCAGCGATGGATAAAGTAACTTGGAAGTAACTATTAAGGAGATCAAGATGTCGGCCAAACTATCAGAACTGCGCGCAAGGATGCACACCGTGCCGCTAAAGCCTGGTGTTTATATCATGCGAGATAGGTTAGGGCACGTGATCTATGTGGGAAAGGCGAAAATCCTACGTAAGCGGCTGGGTTCGTATTTCTTGCCATCGCGCAAGAACCGAGCAGACATTAAGACTCGCGCCTTACTAGACTCCGTCTGGGATTTTGAGACTCATGTTGTGCGCAATGAACAGGAATCTCTTCTCTTAGAGTCAAAGCTCATTAAAGAGTATCGGCCACGCTATAATATCGCCCTTAAGGATGATAAGCGATATTTCATGGTGAAAATAGATCTAGAGGCGGAGTATCCCATCTTTAGACTCTGTCGTATTAAGAAAAACGATCACTTTAAATACTTTGGTCCGTTTGGGCGCAGTGGTTCACTGATTGCGACGCTCGACTGGATCAACAAGGAATTCGGTATCTACACTCAAGCTCCTAAAGCTGAAGACGACCCAGCTTACAAGCAAGTCGGGGAAGTTTTAAATCGTCGCTACGGAGCTCAGTATGTGGGAGAAATCTCTATCGAGGAATACAAAGAACGGGTCACAGAGGCTTGCAATCTGCTCTCTGGGATAGGCCGGCGTAGCAAAGTGAATGAACTTAAAAGTGAGATGGAGACAGCCGCTTCGGAAATGGATTTTGAAAGGGCCGCTGAGTTGCGTGATGTGATTGATAATCTTGAGAGAACCACCACGAAAACACGGCGGTTTGCTAATATAAATTCTATTCCGACGACGGTGATACCGGTAGAAGATCTGGCTGAGTTAGGTGACTATCTCAAGATGGCTAGACCTCCAGAAATAATGGAGTGTTTCGATATTTCGAATGTATCTTCCACCCACAGCGTGGCGTCTATGGTTAGGTTCCTCAATGGTGCGCCAGATAATAAAAGCTACCGCCGTTACAGAATCAAGACTGTAGAAGGACAAGATGATTTTGCCTCAATGGCAGAAGTGGTGCGTCGCCGTTACTACCGAATTGCAGCCGAGAGCCTCCGAGCAAATCCAGAAGTTGAGCATTCACAAGAAGATCTAACCGAGTCTCTTTATCGACTACGAAATGAAGGGAAAAGTCCCATCAAATTACCAGACCTAGTGATAGTGGATGGTGGTAAAGGCCAGCTCTCGGCTTCGCATAAAGAGCTCATTAAGTTAGGTCTTCACGGATTGCCTATTGTCGGTTTAGCGAAGCAGCGTGAGGAAATTTTCTTCCCAGGAAATAGTAAGCCACTTCTTATCAATCATAACCAAGGCGCACTAAAGCTCATGCAGCGGATCCGCGATGAAGCCCACCGCTACGCAAATCTCTACAACGAGCTCCTCCTCAAAAAACGCATGAGAGAAAGCCTGTTAGACGACTGCCCAGGGATGACCGCTGGTCGTAAAAATGCTCTGATGAAGAAATTTGGCTCCATCGCAAAGATCAAAAAGGCCACCCAGAAAGAAATAGAATCCACCCCTGGAATAGGACCTCTGACCGCCGAGAAGATCATCCACTATTTGCATTAGGTTGCGTGGGCGTCGCTCATCGCTTCGACAGTGGAAGAATCTTGACTTTTCCCTCCATGTCGGCAATCAAGTGGCAGTAAATTCTAATTACTTACCACTATAATGAACGTCTCACTTAACTGGCTCAACGAGCATCTAGATCTCAGTAATCACTCTATCCAAGAACTTGATGATCTACTCACCTTCGCAGGTGTAGAGGTTGAGGGTATTCGGCAGCAAGGTCTTAGCACCGAGCTTGTCGTGGTGGCGCAGATCAAAGAAGCGGTGCAGCATCCAGATGCGGATCGTCTTAAGATCTGTCAAGTGGATGCAGGCGAAGGAGCGCTCCGTCAAATCGTCTGTGGTGCTCAGAACTACCAAATAGGTGATAAAGTTCCCTGCGCACTTCCGGGTGCAGACCTCGGTGGTGGATTCGTCATTAAGGATGGTAAGCTCCGTGGTGTGGATTCCAGAGGGATGCTCTGTGGCGGGAGTGAAATCGGGATTGCTGATGAAGTGGACGGCTTACTTATTCTTCCCGCGGACTCAGTGATCGGTAAACCACTTGTGCAGATGTATGAGTCAGACACCATTATCGAGGTAGAGATCACGCCAAACAGGCCAGACCTACTTAGTCACACCGGGATGGCTCGTGAACTATCTGCTTTAACGGGGATTGAGAGAAATCTCCACACCTACCCGATCTGCGATACTGAAGAATCTTCTAGTTTCATTTCCCTCTCTGCTCCTGAGCGATGCCCGTTCTACTCAGCGGTGAAAATTTCTAATGTAAAAGTGACCGATAGCCCAGCTTGGCTTAAAACCAAGCTAGAAGCGATCGGTCTCCGCCCCATTAACAACATCGTAGATATTACAAACTACGTCCTCCATGAGTTAGGGCACCCGCTCCATGCCTTTGATGCTGCGAAGGTGGATCAGAAGCTAGACATTCGCCTTGCGAAAGAAGGTGAGAAATTCACCACACTTACTGGTGAGGATCACACCCTAACAGATGATGATCTACTCATCTCAGACGCATCAGGAAATGCCCTAGCCCTAGCCGGTATCATGGGTGGGCAAGATAGCGGAGTCACGGAAGCAACTACTGACATCATCCTTGAGGCAGCGTATTTCACGCCGTCATTTATTCGCCGCACTTCGCGCCGCACTGCGCTCACCTCAGACTCCTCTTACAGATTCGAACGCGGCACTGACTCGCAGAACGTTCTGACAGTATCCGCCTTCGCCGCAAAACTCATCAAAGAGATAGCGGGCGGAGAAATCGATGTGCAAACTTTAACAGCCGGAGATGTACCCAAGCTTGTTGCGCCTGTAGAGTTAAATGTGGCCAAGCTAGATCAGCTCATGGGAGGTAGCATTTCACTCGATGACGCCAAGCTAATCCTCACTAAATTAGGGCTAACAGAACTTAAAGAAAACACGTGGGGAATCCCGCACTTCCGCTTAGATCTAAGCCGCCATATCGACCTCGTGGAAGAGATCGCCCGTGTTCATGGTCTAGAAAACGTAGACTCTCGCTTCGGCGGTGCTTACGTCGCGGAAAGCGATGTGGATCAGGCATACGACTACCAATTATCGGTCAAAAAGCAGCTAGCATCCGTCGGACTCTATGAGACTCAGACCATGAAGCTTATCGCTCATCATGCTACTGATAACATGATCGCTAAAATTTCTGATGCGCTCCCACTCAAACCACTCACCGATGGAGATCTCATCCAAGTGAAACTTCCGCTTAGTGAAGACCATGCGATCATGCGCCCTAGCCTTGTCCCTGGACTCGTTGCTACAGCCGCTAGAAATATCCGCCAAGGCGCGAAATCACTACGTTTCTTCGAGATAGGAAAGCAGTTCCGTAATGCTGGAGGAGGCAAAGCAAAAGACTTAGAAGCCGAGTCCCTAGCCATTTTGGTCTCAGGAGAAAATGCCCCCTCAAACTGGGCAAATAAGCAGCCTAAAATTTCTGATCTTTTCGATCTCAAAGCCATCATATCCGCGCTACTTCCGGGTGCTAATATCCAGCTAAAGCCGCGCGACAGAGACGGGTTCATCCTCTCCGCTGACGTCCTTGCCGATGACAAGCCATGCGGAGTCTTCGCCCAGCTCAGCCCATCACGCTGCCGCGAGCTAGACGCGAACTTCCCAATCTACGTGGCCGAGCTAGACGTGAAAAAATTCCAACAAATTATTACCGGAACGAGAAAAGTCATCGAGCTCCCTCAGTTCCCAGGCTCCAGCAGAGATGCTGCCATGGAAGCACCCATCACTCTCACAAACGCTCAAATAGAGCAAGCGATCAAGAAGCACAACGAATCAATCCTCGTAAGTTACCGTTGCTTCGATGTCTTCATGGACCCAACCGGTGAGAAGCTCTCGGCCGAAAAGAAATCCATTGGCTACAGTTTCCACTACCGCTCACCACAAAAGACACTCAAATCAAAAGAAGTGGACACCGCCCATCAAAATCTTCTCGCGCATCTGCAGAAGACTCTGCAAGTGAGCTACAGGTAAAACCATCTAAATAGTTAGTATGGGGTATGGTGTCTTTCTCGCATCTCACCGCCGAGCATGGACTGCTTGATATAAAGTGATCTAGACGTGGTTTTCATCAAAGAGTTAACTCTGCATCCCATTCTTTAGGGAGTAGGACTCTAAAGCCATGAAGCCTTATTCCCCAAGAACAACTACTTACCTTGGTAGCGGTAATGTCCAGTGATGGTGAATGTTAGCAGGTCGTTGCTCCATTCAGGGCCGCTGCCGTTGTTGTGGGCTACCCAGACTTCGCCTGCGTGTGAGCCTGGACCAGGGGTTACGATGCCGATGTGGGGTCTACCATTTGGGAGGCTCCAGACTACAATGTCACCATAGCTGTAGTCTGTTGTAGAGCGGGTGTTTTCAAGTTTCACACCGTGACGCTCGAAGAATCTCTGCTGGTTTTGCACCCTGCGGTGATCAATATTCGTGTCTGATTGTCTTTGATTCCAAAGTTGTGGGTATCTATGGAAATTTTCCTTCATGTCCTCGTGGATCAGCACCTGGAGATCCACACCTAGCTGGCGGTATGCTCTTATCACCATGTCTGTGCTGGTGCCTCGGTCAGATGAGATATCACCATCTGGATAGCCGATATTGTTATAAACTGAGCCATCATAGATCACTCCTAGGCGGGTTCTATCTAGTGCCGCTGCAGCCAGTCTGTCACCATACTTACCTGAGGAGGAAAGCTCAGACATCGCTATTTCTACCTTATTGTCAGTAGGCAGATCATTTGAGCTTTTTACTAAGTCAGCGAAGGCTGGCCAGGCAAAATAAGAAACAAAGATTCCAGAAAGCAGCATGATCACCCAGCCACCCATGACAGGCTTTTTGCGTTTTTTCTGCGGTACTGGACCTATGTATTCTATCGGAATCATTGAGTTGTTATAGCTGGAATTTATTGATTACTTTCATATTAAAAAGCTAGCTCGTTAAATTCTTGCGCTTTATACTACTAATACTGGCATACAGCCATCATTTTTTCATTATTTAGTTAAAATTTCAACCTAGAAAATTGATGTATCCCGTTCTAACAGAAATCTAACTGTTTTCTAACATCTCGCAAACTAGATGGCGACCTGCCACTATTGATTCTGAGCCATCAGGTGATTTTGATTTGCACTCCGCGTGATCTATCGCCACGCACCATGCACCCACCGGAATGAGCTCTGGAAATTTATCTGCCCACTCTATCACCACAATTCCATCCCGATCCAAGTAATCTTCCCAGCCTATTTCCAACATTTCCTCCATGTTTTCTAGCCGATACACATCAAAATGAAACACATCCACTTCTCCGCCATCTCCAGCGAGATATTCGTTGATTAGTGCGAAGGTGGGGCTCGTTACCTCACCTTTATAACCCTTACTCAATGCGATGCCCTGTGTGAGATGTGTTTTACCTGCACCTAGATCACCGATGAGTGCCACCACATCGCCAGATTTTAGCTGTTGGCCCATTTCTATGCCAAACCGCCGCATCGCCTCCGCGCCAACGATCTCTATTGGGAATAATTCGTTCATCGGCGCCTGTTTAACACTATTTTCAAATTATTTGTAATAATTTATAAAAAAAACTTGCCCAAGCGTCCACGTTATGTTCAATTTCCGCCCCGCGAGCGATGAATAACTCATTGCCTCCACATACCAATTTAACCAACAACCTTGTCACGACCATGGCATATTCAGTTTTCAAAACAGGCGGCAAACAATACCGCGTTCAAGTAGGTGACAAAATCGACGTCGAAAAGCTCGACTTAGATGAAGGCACAGAGACATCATTCAGTGAGGTTCTCCTCGTAAACGATGGCAGCACTACCAAGGTAGGTGCGCCAGTAGTTGAGGGAGCAGCAGTGAAGGCAACAGTCGTCGAGCAGTTCCGCGGTAAGAAGGTTATTGCATTCAAATTCAAGCGTCGCCAGGGATACCATAAGACAAAGGGATCTCGCAGACACCTCACCAAGCTAGAAATTACTAGCATTTAATAACCACTAACTATACTTAAGACATGGCTCATAAGAAAGGACAAGGTTCCGTTAAAAACGGCAGAGATTCACGCAGTAACCGCCTCGGCGTTAAGAAATTCGGTGGCGAAGTCGTCATCTCAGGTAACATCATCATCCGCCAGCGCGGAACAAAATGGTTACCAGGCGCTAACGTTTACATGGGTAAAGATCACACTATCCATGCACGTGTAGACGGAAACGTATACTTCGATAAAAGCGGTCGCCGTGTAAACGTAGCACTCGCTGAAGTACCGGCGTAAGCCATCTTCCCGAGAACTACCCAATAATTTCCAAGAAGACCTTAGCTCATTGAGCTAAGGTCTCTTTTTTCGTTATCAATGAGGTATTTGAAACCCAGCTCAAAGCCGGTCTTATCATGAAGGCGAAGTATTTGTAAAATATACAAGGTTCAAAACCCAATGTAAGAGGGTGGTGATGATGAAGGCACTGGGTAGCGGGAATAGAGTGCTTATTTTTCGCTCTTCAGCACACTATTTGGGTTCTGTGTGATTCATAGGGCTGAAGGTCAAGGCGATGAGGGTTCGCTCTAGGTGTGATCAGGTGGTGAGAGTTAGTAAAAATCTAAGGTAGTCAGGAGAATCTATTCTTTTCTCCTGAAGGGAGAGTATTTGCAAAGCATGTGGGCTCCAGCCCCATGTTAGAAATTTCCCTAAGACAACCGTGCTGAAGGCATGGGGTAGCGGGAATAATGCCTTTTCTTTGTCTGGCTACTTTTTAAATAAGGGCCGAGTGTTCTCAATTGTGAGTCGCTAGTGTTGCTCTTTCACATACTTTTGATCATCTGGATGGAGAAAATCTATGTTGAAGCTGGTGAGGCTGCCGTTCGCCTTGATGGCGGTGATTTTTCCGGTAGCAGGATCAAAGCTCTTGAGTCTGGCTTTAAATGATTTGGTGCCGTCGCTATTACGGAAATCATACAGCGTCGCTCGTTGCGTTTTCTCGGGCTTTTTTGATGCGGTGAGAGCCGCGGCGATTGTTTGAGCAAGAACGGTTTGACCTTCCGCGCCGGGGTGGACGCCATCTGGAGCGAGGTTGCCTTTGCCTTTGAGTGCTTCATGCAGATCAATGGTAGCCAGGCCTTTCTCTTTGGCGATAGCTGCTAGAGCAGGAATGATATCCTCTACGACCGACTTCTCCCTGTTCTCAGACTTGAAGAATGGGATTGGATAGCAAAGATAGACTTTCGGTTTGCTTTCGAGCCCGTTTAAAAACCCCAGTAGCTCGAGCGTGGCATCACGGTAGGCGGCATCAAATATCTTTTTATTATCTGGTTTTTTAAAGTCGCGGTAATGGGTGTCATTGGTTCCAAGTTTGATGGTGACAATATCTGGCTGTATCGCCTTGATTTTGTCTCCCCAACGTTCGAGGTAATTCCGCATTTTAATACCGCTGGTGCCGCAGTTACTGACTTTATACTTTGAGCCGAGAAGAGCTTGAAGCTGCGCTGGGTAGGCATTTTTTGCGCGATCTTCCACCTTGGCACCAAAGGTGATGCTGTCACCAATACAGGCTAATTTAATCGGAGCGGCAGATACGGTGTTAGAAGAGCAGGCTATTGCAACAATTGCTATACAGAGGTTGATTACGATTCGTTTCATGTTTCTTATAATGGGTTGATTATTTTTCGTTTGATCACCGATCACTAATCACTAACAACTTTGCCAAGTGTTAGTGTTAGTGTCAGTTAGTGCTCTTCCTTCACATACTTCTGATCATCTGGATGGAGAAAATCTATGTTGAAGCTGGTGAGGCTGCCGTTCGCCTTGATAGCGGTGATTTTTCCGGTAGCAGCATCAAAGCTCTTGATCCTGGCTTTAAATGATTTGGTGCCGTCGTTGTTGCGGAAATTATAGAGCGGCGCGCGTTGCTTTTTCTCGGGCTTTGGTTCCTTGAGTGCTGTGGCGATTGTTTGAGCAAGAACGGTTTGGCCTTCCGCGCCGGGGTGGACGCCATCCGGGACCAGCTTGTTTTTGCCTGCGAGCGCTTTATACAGATCAATGATGGGCAGGTTTTTCTCCTTGGCGACCGCTGTTAGTCCCGGAATGATGTCTTCCACGATCGACTTCTCATTGATCTTACCCATCGGCTTGAATACCGGTACTGGATAGCAAAGGTAAATTTTCGGTTTGCTTTTGAGTCCATCTAAAAAATCAAGCAGCTTGAGCGAGGCATCGCGGTAATTTTTATCAAATATTTCTTTATTGTCTGGGTTCGTAAAATCGCGCGATTTTGTGTCGTTAGTGCCAAGTTTGATGGTGACAATATCGGGTTGTATTGCCGTGATTTTATCTGCCCAACGGTTGAGGTAATTCTGCATTTGAATGCCACTGGTGCCGCAGTTACTGACTTTGTGGGTTGAACCGAGAAGAGCTTGCAGTTGAGCTGGGTAAGCATTTTTTTCGCGATCTTTCACGCGAGCACCAAAGGTGATGCTATCGCCGATACAGACTACTTTAATCGGTTCAGCAGCTACTGTGTGCGAAGAGAATATCATTGCAGCAACTGCAATGCATAGATTAATGGCAATACGTTTCATATTTTTGTAGGTTGATAGAGAGTGGATAAAAGATTTGCGGCGACTTCGTGAGTTTTCACACTTTGCAAAGCCATCGTTAACAGTTTGTTCATGTCAGGTCACGAGGGATCTTTTTTTATTTATCAGACTATTTATATTTTGATTTATATTTTCGTATTTTTGAGTCATCAAGCTTCATCATTAGCGGGTTCCATTGGAAGTGTCTATTTGGGTTTTCTCTTTCGTTCTTGTCAGCCGATAACTAATTCTCTATGTCTCAGATATACATAGTCACTTTCTTCTTATCCAAGCTTCAAATTAAATTTAAAATAAATTAAAATCCAATGATCAAAAAATCAATTATCATCACTTTGTCACTCCTCATGATGCCACTCTCTCTAGTAGCTCAAGAAGTCAAAAAGGACACTCCTGCCTTTCGGCTCCTTAAGGTTATGAATTTCAAACAAAACATCATTGATGGGAGTGATGCAGGATTTATATTGGTGGCTAACAGTCTAGAAGCTAGTAATTTGAACGAAGCCGAAATGGCTGAAGTGAAGGTAGCTTTCCTAGAATATATGATCAAACTAGCGAATGATCCAGAGCTCTCGAAAAAAGTTGCTGAGATCTACAATACTAATTTCACCGAAGAAGAAATCAAAGGTCTGATTACGTTTTATCAGACAGCACTGGGTAAAAAAGCCCTGAAAGCTCTTCCTACTGTCATGGGAGAAAGTATGAAAATCAGCACATCTCTTGCACAGAAACATGTTGGATCCTTCCACTTAGCTCTCAAAGATATTCTACAGCGCAAAGCCGCTAAGAAGTAAAGAGGGGGCGATATTTATTTATCTGACTATTTATTGACCTTATTTACCTTTCTGCGAATCAGCTTTTGCGCACTTCTCCGGCTGCGGCCCAGGTGGTCACGAGGTCAGGTCTCTGCTGTAGGAAGACATTATAAATGTGATTGGCAAAGCTATTCCCGGCGTGTGTATAGAGATTGAAGGCGGCGTCCACGCCGGTAGCGCGGATTTCCTGCATCTCGTAGTCCTGCTGGGCGCTGACGATGACGACCCCGGGGAAGTCATGGCGTTTCAAGGTCTCGATGGCATGTAGATTTGCTTTGTGTGAGGGCATCGCAAGGATCACCATGTCGAGAGCATCACGGGGGCACACGCTTTCCCAGAAGTCTGAATCAGTGGCGTCAGCAAGCCGGATATTTCGCTCCTGCTCCTGATGAATTTCAACTTTCGTGGAATCTCGGTCGAACCCGATGACGTGGCCTGGAAAGCGATGTTCCAAGGCGTGATAGGCAGCCAAACCGACGCGACCGATCCCAAAGATAGCCACCCTTTCGCGACCTTGAATAGACGGCAAGTCATCACGATGACGTCCCTTCCGTTCAAACTTCTTTAACCAATCGCTAATCGGGTCGTAGAGGCTCTCTGCTCGTCGATTTACCGGTGCTGCTACCAAGAAACTCAGAGAGAGCGCCAGAGCCATGGCCACTAGCCACTCACTCCCCAGCCATCCTTGCGCGACGCTGAGCGAGATCACGATCAGTCCAAATTCACTGTAAGTTGAGAGTGACATCGCGGCCATCCAGGAAGTCCGCGCTCGCAATCGAAACCGGGTCAATAACAGGAAGAATCCGACACTTTTGATCGGCAACAAAAACAGCGCTAAAACCGCCCAGCCCATCGACGGCCAGGAAAAGTCGCCTTGTAATCCCACTTGGAGAAAAAAGCCCACCAGAAGTAAATCAGTGATTTGGTTGAGGGACTTTTTCAACTCACCTGCCTGCGGGTGCCATCCCACCATCATCCCAGCAAAGAGCGCCCCGAGATCCGCCTTCAGACCAACTTGGTGGAAGGACTCTGCTCCCACCACCAAGGCGAGCAGGAGTCCGCACAGGGAAAGCATTTCACCGTGTCCTGAACGGCTCATGAACCATCCCCATAGTGGGCGGGCGAAAATTAAAGCTGGGATAAGAACAAGACACCACCAAGTCGGTATCTTACCAGTTGAGGCCGTCAGGAACAGCACAGCGATGATGTCCTGCATCACCAAGATCCCTATCGCTACCCGTCCATGCACTGAACCCATATCTCCATTCTCGGTCAGGGTTTTGATCGTGAAAACGGTGCTTGAGAAGCTGAAGGCAAAAGCAAGTAACCAAGCCGTTTCCCAGTCGACTCCACCCACCGAGGTCAGTAGCCAGGCAGTCAGGAAAATGATCGGCCCAAAGAGCAGCAAGACCGCTAACGCGTGCAAGCTCGTTCCCGCCCAGATTTCCGGACGCCCCAGGGTCCTGACCCTCAATTTAAGCCCAATAATAAAGAGCAACAGAGTCACCCCGAGATCCGCTATCGTCGCCAAGCCTTCGCCCCCTTCTTGGCCAGTGGCTTTGAGAACAAAGCCCGCAATGAGAAAGCCCACCATGGGTGGCAATCGAAACTGCTGGGCAATGAGGCCGAAAACAAAAGCAATGGCGATTAAGAGAGCATCCATGGAACCACTTGAATATAGCAAGTTTCATGTCATTTCAAGAGAATTGGAAATCAACATTTCACCGCATCTTTTCCTAGGCATCTGCCATCTCGCGAAAATGACTTTACCGATGACAATCATTAGATCCTGAGAAGCCCCGGTTGTGATCGTTTTCCGGTTGCTGATCGGTGCTCAGAGCTTGGGATTTCTGGGGTCATTTAAGAGTGATTTGTAACAAGTTTTTTGGGGGTAGTCAAATGGCAGGTTTTTTCTCCTGAAGGGAGGGCATCTGCAAAGCATGTGGGCTTCAGCCCCATGTTAAGATCACCCTGTAAAGGCCGTGCTGGATGCACGGCAGAAGGCTTGGATTACGGGGTTTTATGCTGTGACTTCAGCACAGACTTTGTGGGAGGTGGGTTACTAGCGCTGAAGCACTAGGCTTTGCAGATATGCTCCCGCTAGGAGCAGGGAGTTGTGGGAAAGGAAAAAGGGGTAAGGTTAAAGGAGAAAGGGGGGAGTATCCAGGTCATCCAGCTAGGGAATAGCCGCCTAAGATTACTTTTTTTACCGCAGATTATCGCGGATGTGTTCATATCTGAGGGTTTCTTCATAAAGTAGAAACGACACTCTGTCGTTTCACCAAGCATTTACAGCGACAGGGTGTCGCTGCTACGGTGATTAATGTGGACTAGGCGGTTACAAGCCGCCGTCGCGTTATATTACTGGTCACTAATAACTGATCACTAATAACTAAGCCTTTGCCGTGCTCGCCGCCTTCTAGTTAGCGTTGGAGCTGGGGTTGGCGATGAGGTAATCAATGCCGTCGATGACTAGGAACTTGAAGTTTTCATTGGTCCAGTCAGGCATGGCGTGTCCGGCGGAGATGCCGATCACTTTAGAGATTCCTTGCGGGCACTCCCACATGGCCACGGCCTTAAATTCACCTTGCTGGCCACTCACGATCGGGATCACCCCATCGACTTGATAAAGGTTGTCGTACAGCTCAGTGTCTTCCATCACGAAATCTTTTGTGACGCGCTTGGCGGCAGGATGGTCTTTAGTGACCACGGTGTAAGTGATCGGGGTGTTAGGGCCATGTTTGCTTGATGCAATGCCGGTGAAATCTCCCCAAGCTGGGAAAGGAACGTCAAGATGCTTTGCAGTCCATTTGTCTACCAGAGCCTGAGTGGTCTTGGCCGGGCCATTATTACCGGGGATGATACCAGCGGTGCCATTTCTGTAAGTGGGCCAGAAACAATGCATGCTGCAGTGGATCAACATCGCCGGCACTCCGTTGGTGCGGGTTTGCTCCATGATGTTGTGCGCGGCTTCGAGATCGGCACTTCCAGCGATACAAAAGTTATAGACGACTGCGTCATATCCTTTAGCAAAATCTTTCTTTTTCAATAACTCCAAAAGCTCGGCGTAATTTTGATGGCGAGGATGTTTTTTGCGGATTGCCGCGTCTGCCTCAGTTTTCCCTTTACGTGCTCTCCTCAGATCGGCATATCCAATACCAATGTCTGTTTTCATCACCGTCACATCCCAAGAAGCTTCTTTGGCATAACCTTGGAAAAACGCCTCTTGCTCTTTGTAATCATGAAAGTTTCCAGGAAAATGGGTGACGTAGAGAACCTTCTTGGTCTTCACCTCAGTCTCCTTCGGCGCCTCTTTACAGGAGGGCAGAAATAAACACACAAGGAGTGACAGGCAGATAGTTTTGGCTAGATTTTTCATGAGATGAGATTGTGAGGGATTTTTTTGTGGGGTGTCCCTGGGCACGTTGTGGAGATTGATATTCTTTGATTTGTATAACAGCGATCAAGGAATCTATCAATTCTAAATTACAGGACTTGTTCCCTATGCTTGTTGCTCCCCTAGCGCCGTTACTTCTTGTTTGCCTCGATCAAAATCTGGGCATCCTTTAGGAGCCTTTGCTGATCGATTTGTTTTAATTTTTCACTGCGTGATCGATGATGAACTTCTACACCAGTCTCTCTCGATACAGGAGCCCAGCTGTCGCTGCGTTGGGTGGCAAATGGGATGTCTCTATGGCTAGTGGATCTATGTTGAAGGTTTCCCATGGGATTTCTTCCCCAAGCATAGCGAAAATGAACGGGCTCAGTCACGTGAGGGCTGGTGAGGACGATGACTTTTCTGTTTAAGGTGAGTCTGTTTCTGCTGTCCTTGCCGGTAACGAGTAGCTCTGCGGTGGCTGGCTGGAATTGTTTGTCTTTTCCGGCGATGGCAAAGCCTTCGATGGCTCCTTCGGTGATGGAGTCTACTTCGCTGTCAAAGTGGAGGGTGATCTGGCCATTTCCGGCTTCCATTTTTGTGACCATGGCTGGCTTCCAATGGATGTTTCTGTTCATTCCATACTGCGTGTTCAATGCCCAGCGGGCGATCCTCTCTCCTGCAGGGATTTTTAACATTGGGTGATACCAGTTTCGGCGTAGGTCGTAGCTGCTCGCGTAGCCTACGTTTTTATCTCCAGCTTTGTGGTAATCTAGGAATGTTTTGTACTGTGCTTCACGGATGTAAATACCGGCGTTATCCATTTTCTCTACATAGTTATCTAGAGACTGTGGCACCCCGTCTGTGCAGAGTGAAATGATACCAAATGGCATATTAGGATCACCAATTGCTGCGCGCCAAGACTCAATCATCTTTGGGAAAAGCTGATAGTAAAACGTATCTGCATCTGGTCGGGCGTTATTAAACCCTTGATGGAATATAGCTCCTTTGACTGGGAAGCCAGCGATAGGGCTGAGGATGCTGGCGTAGCAATTTCCGGGATAGTTCTGGTTCATTTCCGGGCCAGGTTTGAGGTCCGTAGGTAGTGTCAGGTTAGCGGGTATTTTTTTACCCTGTGCCTTGAGGCCTTTCACTCGGGCGTTGTAGCCATTCACTCTTCTCTCTAGATCCTTCTTTCCATCCCACTTTGAAACCTGCTTTTCCCAATCGGCAAGTAGTGCTTGGACGGACTTAGATTTGTCTTGTTTGATTATTTCTAGTGGAGTCCATGCCTCGATGGTGGTTCCAAAACGTGAAATATCAATCACGCCTATGGGAACATTGGCCGCCATGTGAAGTCGGCGTGCAAACACGTAACCGATCGCCGAGAAGTTAGGGACTGTTTTGGGAGAGCAGACATCCCAGTCTCCTTCACGATGATGACGTCCAGACTCGTGTCTGAAAAGACCTGGAAATTCATTCTTGGTTTTGTTATCGATAAGAGCAGGAACAGTCAGAATTCTCAGATTAGGGAAATTGGCAGATGCCACTTCTAGCCCACCGTTCTCGACTGAGCTAAGCGGTTGTTGCATATTGCTCTGACCACCGACTACCCATACATCGCCTAAGAGAATATTCTCGAGGTTCAGAGTGTTACTCTTCCCTGCTATCTTCATCACTTGTCCATTTTCGTTTGCCGGCATGGCAGGTAGAGTCACCTTCCATTTGCGACTTTTACTGGCAGTTGCTGTCTGCTTCTGACCGGCAAAGAATACGTTCACCTTTTCGCCAGGATCAGCCCAGCCACGAAGCATGATGGGCTTATCTCGCTGGATGACCATGTTGGATTGGAACATGTTGTGCACGCATAAGCCATTAGCGATCGCTGGAGCATAGATCGTGTGTTCCCCGGGGATTAACTTGAGCTTCTGAGCGCTTACATTTCCTGACGTAAGTATACAGGCTGTAATTACTACGATAAATGATGCGATCGTTTTTTTCATATAATTGTATCTTATGATTGGCTAGATGAGTGATGTTACTGGTATCCCAGTTTCCACTCTACCTCCGTGTTCGCTGCGGTAGATTCTTATCTTTTTTTGACTATTTATTTACTGTCAAAAATCCGACAAGAATAACGTTCTGTTTATTCTTAATGAACTATTGGTAACAGAGCATGAATGGCGAGTCACGCTGGTTCTTCTTTTTATTGTCTGACTATTCGTTATCGTTTCTTTCACCCAAGCACATCTTTCTGGAGGTCTCTAAAAGTGTGAATCTGTTCATCTTGTAAATCCAGATTACGTAATGGTGTCGATGCTTTCTTTCTGCCACCGCGGATATCTCGCTTCACTGCCTGATAGAAATCATTCACGAAACTCTTACTCCCGATCACTGCTCCATCTGTAAAATACCGAACTTTGCAGCGCAACATCTCAGACCTACTCAGTTTACCATTTCTTTCCAGAATCTCATCTACCTCAGCTCGGCTAAATCCTCTCCGTCGCTTAAACTGCTTATTTTTTCGCTCTCCTTGTATCGCCACTGTGCTCCGACCTTTAGACTGTCCATCAGCCTGCTCTAGCTCAGCCTCCTGACCCTCCTCAGCCAGTAGCATCCTATATCTAGCCAGCACATCTTTCGAGCTAGAGGTAAGTTTTTCAACCTCTGCACCAGGTCTATCCGAGCCTTGATAAAGATTCACATATCCTGCTATCGCCACGGCATTCCCAGCCAGTGCCTCAGCGTACCCACACCACCGATAGTCCTTAGGATCCTCCACTAAGTTTGCCCTCAAGGGATTCAGATCGATATACGCAGCCACCATCCTCGCAGCAGATCCTGGGCTCACAGCCGTCGCACTATAGCGCTCCTCCCAGAGAGTCCCTTTCCGTCCATGGTGCTTATTATACCAGCGGCTAAACCTCTGTTTAAGCGTCTTCATAAACTCAGAAATATTCCCCATTCTGTAGGTGTATTTCTCCTTCAGTTCACGCATCGCCTTCGTGGCCTTATTTTTCCGATACACTTGCATCCAGCGCTTCACCTCCTTCACATAAGCGGCAGAGTAAACATAGCTAAGTCGTGCTAAGAAATCCGCATCACTCATCTCCGCAGCTAGCTGAGCATCGATAGCAGGTGGGATTTCCACTAGCAGATGGAAATGATTCGTCATCACACAATACGTCAGCACTTTTACGCCGCAAAATTTCTCATACGTCCGCATAAACCCAACAAAGGCATCCTTCTCCTCATCACCAAACAGCATCTGCCTTCCATTCACCCGAGACACGC
>Ga0307981_1001751_pt1 | contig 18706 bp, 12 predicted proteins | sample OrgLakmetagen987_FD_201849 | JGI IMG/M metagenome (GOLD analysis project Ga0307981, IMG submission 201849) | Saline water microbial communities from Organic Lake, Antarctica - #987 | ecosystem: Environmental > Aquatic > Non-marine Saline and Alkaline > Saline | place: Antarctica: Organic Lake... | reverse complement strand
GACGAGGTCTACGACGGGCGGACCCCCGACATCCTCGACAACGCCTTCGTCATCGTCGAGTACCCGAGCGGGGCGCGGGCGATGCTCGACCTCTGCATGTTCGCCGACGCGACCGACGAACAGGAGGAGATGTCCGTCGTCGGTCCGCTCGGCAAGGTGGAATCGAAGATGCCGTCGAACACGGTCCACGTGGGCGTGCGGGGTCGCGATTGGATCGGCACGGTCGAGACCCGCACGATGAACGACGATCGCATCGCCCATGTCGGTCTGCACCACGGCTCGAGCTACATCGAGCACGTCCGCTTCGCCGAGGCGATCCGCACCGGGACCGCTCCCGACGTGACCCTCACCGATGGGTACTGGGCCGTCGCTGCCGGCGCCGCTGCCCACCGCAGTATCGAGCTCGGCCGTCCGGTCGAACTCGCCGAGATGATGAACACCAACACGGAGGTGACGCGATGAGCGTCGAGATGTCCTGGTTCAGTGCACTGTGCGACGACGACTACGAGTTCCTCGGAGTCCCCGATCCCGACCTGGCCAGCAGCTTCGAGCACTGCCGCAACATCGTGCTGACCGCCGACCGTTACGGCTTCGACAACGTCCTGCTGCCGTCCGGCTATGCGCTCGGGATCGACAACACGGCATTTGCCGCAGGCATGGCGCCGATGACCTCGCTGCGCATGCTGCTCGCCATCCGCTGCGGGGAACTCGTGGTCCCGCAGCTCGCCCGCCAGATCGCGACCCTCGACCAGATGATGGACGGCCGACTGACGATCAACATCATCTCGTCGGACATCCCGGGCGAGACCCTCGACAGCGAGCCTCGGTACCGCCGTTCGACCGAGATCATGTACGCACTGCGCGAGCTGCTCGACGGACGCGGCCTCGACTACCACGGTGATTTCGTCGATCTCACCGTCGAACCGCCTCGCGTGCGCACTGTGTCCGGTCGCTCCCCGCTGTTCTACTTCGGGGGCCTCTCCCCCGCTGCCCGCGAGTGCGCTGCCGCCGGTGCCGACGTGTTCCTGATGTGGCCGGACACCACCGACAAGGTGCTCGAGGTGAAAGCCGACATGGACGCACGCGCCGCAGCCAAGGGCCGCTCGCTCCGATACGGATGGCGCTCGCACGTCATCGTTCGCGAGACCGAGGACGAAGCGCGCCAAGCGGCCGCACGCCTCCTGTCGAAGCTCGACCCGGACGAGGGTGAGACGATCCGCAAGCGGTCACTCGACTCGGCATCAGCCGGTGTCGCCAACCAGGCGGCCCTGCGCGAAGGCGCCGACGACGACGGATACGCCGAGCGCCATCTGTGGACCGGTGTCGGACGGGCACGTTCGGGCGCCGGAGCGGCGATCGTCGGTGATCCCGACCAGGTGCTCGCGAAGATCAACGAACTCACCGAAGCGGGGATCGAGGCGTTCATCCTCTCCGGGTATCCGCACGCTGCCGAGTGCGACCTGTTCGCCCGCCACGTCCTGCCCCACATCGATCACGGACGTCTCGACTTCGAGCCACATCCGGTCGTGGTCTGACCGCGTGGGGGGCGCCGTCGACATCGGCCAGCGCTGGGCACTGCGGGCTCCCGGGCTCCTGCTGGTCGCCGTCGTCGCCGCCATCTCGTGGATCATCGCGTCGACTTCGTCGGCGCTGTCCCCGCTGGTGGTCGGTGTCGCGCTCGGTGCCGTCGTCGCCAACGTCGCCCCGATCCCCGACCGCTGCGCGCCCGGCATCCAGTTCTGCGCCAAGTCGATCCTGCGCGTCGGCGTGGTCCTGCTGGGACTGCGCTTGTCGCTGGGCGATGTCGCTGACCTCGGGACCCGCGGGCTGCTCGTGGTGGCCGTGGTCGTCGTGTCCACGTTCTTCGGGACCCAGTGGATCGCTCGGCGCATGGGGGTGGGTGCCGACCTCGGCCTGCTCATCGCCACCGGCTACTCGATCTGTGGCGCGTCGGCGATCGCCGCGGTGAACGGGACCGTCGGCGCCGACGACGACGAGACCGCGTATGCGATCACCCTCGTGACGCTGTACGGCTCGCTGTCGATCCTCGTCCTACCCGTGATCGGTCGGGTCGTCGGATTCGACGATCCGACCTTCGGCACCTGGGTCGGCGCTGCGGTCCATGACGTCGGCCAGGTTGTGGCGACGGCCTCGACGCGTGGCGGCGTGGCGGTGGAAGCAGCCACGATCGTGAAGTTGACGCGGGTGATCCTCCTTGCGCCGCTGGTTGCGCTCGTGGCCCTCGATCGGCGACGCAAGGACGCTGCAGCAGGACGCGACACGACCGGCGAGACCGCTCGACCCCCACTGCTGCCGCTCTTCGTCATCGGTTTCCTCGCGATGATCGCCGTGCGCACCAGCGGCGTGCTGAGCGACGATGTCCTGTCGGTGACGGCGAACCTCGAGAAGATCGTACTGACCGTCGCGCTGGTGGCGCTCGGTCTCGGCGTGAGGATCGATCGGATCCGACGTCTGGGCGGGCGGCCGCTCCTCGTCGGTCTGCTCTCATGGTTCCTCGTGGCCGGCGTGTCGGGTCTGGCGACTGCGATCACCTGATCGTCGCTGCGACCCCGTCAGCACGGCAGACTCACCACCGTGAACCGAACCGTCGCCACCCGCATCCTGCGCTTCGGCTCACTGGTGGGCCCGGCGTCGTTCGTCACGGCGTGGGCGCTGGCTGGCGCGGTGACCGATCGGACCTACTCACCCGTTCGCGACACGATCAGCCGACTCGCCGCCGTTGGGGCCGACACACGGCCGCTGATGACCACCGGGATGATCGCATTCGGAGTCGCGTTGCCGGCATCGGCGGTGGCGTGGAAAGCGACACTGGGCGGCCGGGCATGGATCCTGGTCGCAGCGACGGGTATCTCGACGCTTGCGGTCGCTGCCACGCCCCTCGATCATTCGGAGCTGGTCGACCGGCTCCACGAGGTCGCTGCCGCGGCGGGCTACATCACCTTGGCTGCCATCCCTCTGGCGGCGCGGACCGGGCTGATCAGTCGAGGATTCGCACGCCACGCCGCAGTCGGCACCGCGCTCTCGATCGTGTCGGCCGCATCACTCGTCGTCAGCCTCGCGGTGGAACAGACGGGCCTGTTCCAGCGGCTCGGGCTCACGGTGATCGATCTCTGGCTCGTCGCCTCGGTGCCAGTACTCGGCACGCTCGTCGAGCGTCGCGACCACTGACCGCGCCGAGTCACCGGGCGCGGACATCAACCCGGCGACCACTCCGACCAGCGGACGTGATCAGCCAGGGCATCCACGACCGACAGCGCCGCGAGAGCACCGGATGCGGTGACGACCTGCCCGCCGTCGTCGCACGCGGTCCGCGTCGACGCGACCGTTGCGCCGAGCGCAGCCAACTCGGCGTCGGCGAGCCAGTGGCCGATCGCAGCTCGCCCGTCGAGTCGTCCAACGGACGCGAGCAGCAGCGAACCGGTCGACATCGCGAGGATCCCCCGGGCTCCCGTCGCGGCATCGAGCAGCCAACTGCGCAGCTCGTCGTCGTCGATCAGTTGCTTCCACCCCAGACCTCCGGGGACCACCAGCACATCGGCGGCGGGTGCATCGGCCGGACGACAGGTGACCTGAATGCTCCTCGACGGGTCGACCGCATGGATGGCGCCGACCTCGGGGCCGACGAACACCACCGTGGCCGACAGGCGATCGGCGAGACGCGACACCGGCAGGTCCACCTCGCTGCTCGATGCACCGCGATACACGAGCACGACGATCGTCGGAGCGCCCGGCGCCCCGACGCGCCCGATCAACGGGGCAGCCCCGACCTGACGCAACCGTCCCGTTCCACGTGCACGCGACGCCCAGGCGCAGCGGAGTCGGCCGACGACGGTCACGTCACCCGACGTTGCCCTGGATGTACTCGTGCAGGTGGACGTTCTCCCGCTCCAGTTCACCCAGTCGGTACTTCACGACGTCACCGATGGAGATCATGCCCATCAGGGAACTGCCGCCGTCGACGACGGGAAGGTGACGGATCCGTCGGTCGGTCATCGATTGCATCAGGTCGTCGATCGAGTCGGTCGGCTCACACGTGACCACGTCGGACGACATGCATTCCGACACGTCGAGATCGAGCGCAGCCGCGCCCTCGTCGGCGAGCGCCCGCACGATGTCGCGTTCGGAGATGATGCCGTCGATCGAGACACCGTCGACGCTCACCACGAGCGCACCGAAGCCCAGAGCACGCAACATGTCGGTCGCGGCAGCGAGGGTGGCCGATGGCGCGATCGTCGCCACCTCGGTGCCCTTGGCGGACAGGATGGTCTGGATGTGCATGAGTCGACTCCTCTGGTGGGATTTCGACCCTAGTGCATTCGTGAACACCGTGTTTCCCCTCAACTCGCCACGTAGCCGGCGACGTCGATCGTGATGTGCGTGGCGCCGCGCGTGAACACGCAGATTCGTCCGTCGTCATCGAGGCGAACGACGAGTTCGTTGCCGCCGTCGACACCCGGGTCGTGGTTCAGACTCGAGGCGAGCGGCCGTGCGTCGCGGCACGGCCAGACGGTCACGAAGCCGACGGTCGCAGGACCGACCCCGGTGACATATGCGGTGACCGCCTGTGCATCCGCGGGAATCCCGTTCCGACCGGTGACCTGCACGACGAGCGTGTCGCCGTCGCGTCGCATGCCCCGGCCCTCGTCGCGACCGTCGATGGTTCGCGCACCGGGCCGGGTGTCGACGAAGCGCGCCGGCGAGAGCGGTGTGTAGCCGCTGCCGGCGGGCACGTACCCGACCACGTCGATGATCGCGTCGGTGCCGCCACTCGTGTACAGACACACGTTCCCCGTCCCGTCGAGCGGCGCGATGATCTCGTCGGCACGATCGACGCCGCCCACGACGTTCAGCGACGACGCCAGCGGACGCGCCGACTCACACGGGTGAACGGTCACGAACCCGGCCCGATCGGGCGACACCGCTGCAACGTTCAACACCGCTGCCACGGCATCGTCGGCGACACCGGCGCGCCCTGCGACCCGCACGGTGATCTGCGAGTCGCCGCGCAACCGACCGATGCCCGCGCTGCGTCCGTCGGTGGTCCCGGAGTCGATCGTTCGGGTCTCGAGCAGACGGGCCGGGGTGACGGTGACGAGCGGACTGGTCGGCTCGATGTATCCGACGACATCAACGACGAGGTCGGTCTCGGTCGCGGTGAAGAGACACAGCTCACCGGCGCCACTCAGCGCGACGATCACTTCGTTCGACACGTCGATGCCGGGCGCATGGTTCAACGACGACGATGGCGGCATCGGGGTCTGGCAGTCGAACGCCGTGACGAAACCGTTGCCACTCGGTTGGACCGCTGCCAGGTTGACCACCGCAGCCCGCACCCGATCATCGAGTTGGCCGCGGCCGGCGACCCGGACACGGGTGATCTCGCCGGCGCGACGCCGGCCATCGCCGACATCGATCCCATCGAACGTCTGCCCACCGATCCGAGTGTCGACATAGCGAGTCGGGATCACCGGCACGATCACGTCGGCGACCGCCGGGACCTCATCGGTGGTGAAGGTCTGAAGACAGCTCCGGTACGGCCCGCTCACCGGAGCCCGACGCGTCGCGGTGCCGATGACCGACACGTTCACCGCTCCCCCCGAATCACTCACCACGCGGGTCCACACGTCGTCGGGCGCTCGATACGACGTCGCCGCGGTCGTCGTCGAGAAGAGGGCCACCGTGGAGTCGACATTGCGGTACTCCACCACGAAACGGTCGTTGCGTCCGGTGACACCACCGTTGCCGCGTGTCCACGAGAGGTTCGGCGACGACACCGGCGCCACCTGACCGTTCGACGACGACAACTGTGGTGCGACGTTCATCTGGCCGAGGACGCAGTTCTCGTCATTGGTCCGAGCGCCGCGATCGGGAGTGAACAGTGCGACCGCCTCGCTCAGTGTCGTCGGGTCACCGAGATCGAGGACGTCCCACACCCGTCGGGTTCCCAACGCGACGCCGTCACCGTCGTCGGCCGGTGTGTCGTAGAGGTCCCACAGCACGTTCGACACGGTGACCTCGTTGTCCTCGCCGAGCCGGGCCGGCTCCTCGAGGTCGTCGGAGATCGAGATGTCCTCGGTGTCGTCGTACCGGGTGTCGCCCACCCCGGCGATACCGAGTGCCGCAGCTCCGGTCTCGAGCAGGGTCGACACGGCGAAGTAGCTCGGCCAACCCTCGCCCCACGCCAGCTTGTTGGCCTCGTCCTTCGGGAGCCGATTCCCGAGATTCTCGTCACCGGAGTGCGGGCCTCCGGGGTTCTCCTCGATCCCAATGAGTTCGGCGACGAAGTGTCCGTACTCGTGGAGCATCACGTCCCAGTCCCATCGATCGGGTTCCAGCATGCTGACCCGCCCGGTGGTCGGACTGAAGAACGTGTTGCTCGCCGGGAACACGATCTCGACGTCGGGGAGCGGTGTGCTGCGCAGTGTCGGCACGTACTCCATCGCGTAGGTCATGGCCGCGTGCAGGGAGAAGACCGTGTCCTCGGCCATCGCGTTGCCCATGTCGAACGAGGCGGCGACCGAACTCCCGGATGCGATCCCGCTGCGGACGGTCGACACCTTCGTACGGGCCCCCAGTGCGCCGCCACGATCCACGAGGAAGTCGAAACCGGGTCCGGCAGCGCGCAGCTGCACCAGGAGGTCGACCGGACTGCCGGTCGCGAAACTCGCCCGGTATCGACCGGTGTCGTCGGTGAGCACGGTGGCACGGACCCGGGTCTCGCCCGACACGACCTCGACCAGATCGACGTAGGCAGCGCGCACCGGATGCACCGAACCGGTCCGATCGGTCCACCGGGCGGTTCCCGATGCACACACCCGCCCCGTCGCGCAGCTGGTCACGTCCGCAGCGAGCACCGACGCCGAACGCGAGGTTTCGAGGCGGGCGTCGTCTGCGCCGGCCGACGGGATGGATCTCGTTCGACCACTCGCCCGGTCGGTCAGGAACCCGAGATCCTCGATGCCGACGTCGCTCACGATCAGTCGCTGGTCGATGGTGGCGAACCAGACCTCGTCGACGGCGCGCAGGCTGGAACCATCGGCGGCGACGCCGGTCAGCTCGACTCGGATCGAGCCGGGGACATCGGTGACGCCCGTGGCGACGCCGGGCAGCTCGACGCGGACCGGACCGGCTGCGGGATCGACCGGGACCGAGGTCGTGCCCCGCCGAGGTGAGGTGATCGACAGCACCAGGTCGGTGGAACCAGCGGCGACGTCCACGGTCACCGCCGTCGACCTGGTTCCCACCGTGGACGGATCGATCCGGATCGCACCGTCAGCGTGCGCCTTGAACGGGATCGACGCGCCAGCGAGCACTGCGTCCGGTGCAACGCTCGCCAGCGCCGGTGAGCGTGGGGTCGCGTCGACCTCCGATGCGACGAGCGTGACGGCGAACAGGCCAGCTGCGGCGAGGATCGTCACCAGCGCACGCATGGTCCGACGGTATCGGACCGCCGGCGACGCACCGAGACGCGGTCGAGGTCCAACCGGGGCCGAAAACGACGGCGACGCCCGAGCCAGAGCTCGGGCGTCGTGCCGTTCGTTCGCTGTGATCGGCGCGCTCGGCGCCGATGGGTCACCAGCGGTAGTGGGCGAAGGCCTTGTTGGACTCGGCCATCTTCTGCATGTCGTCGCGGCGCTTCATCGCGGCACCGAGACCATTGGCAGCATCCATCAGTTCGTTGGCGAGGCAAAGGGCCATCGACTTCTCACGACGGTTGCGTGCGAAGTCGACGATCCAGCGGATCGACAGCGTGCCGGCACGGCGCGGGCGGACTTCGACGGGCACCTGGTAGGTAGCACCACCGACGCGGCGGCTGCGCACTTCGAGCGGCGGCTTGACGTTCTCGATCGCACGCTTGACGGTGTCGATCGCGAGCTCGTCTTCTTCGAGCTTGCTCTGGATGATCTCCATCGCGTCATAGACGATCTTCTCGGCGATGGAGCGCTTGCCGTGCAGCATCACCTTGTTGATCAACTGCGTGACGACGACGGATTTGTAGATCGGGTCCGAGACCAGATCGCGGCGGGGAGCGGGACCTTTACGAGGCATCGCTGATCACTTCTCCTTCTTGGCGCCGTAGCGGCTGCGGGCCTGCTTGCGGTTCTTCACGCCGACGGCGTCGAGTGCGCCGCGGATGATCTTGTAGCGAACACCGGGGAGGTCACGGACACGACCGCCACGGACCAGCACGATCGAGTGCTCCTGAAGGTTGTGGCCTTCGCCCGGGATGTAGGCGGTGACTTCGATGCCCGAGTTCAGACGGACACGGGCCACCTTGCGCAGTGCCGAGTTCGGCTTCTTCGGGGTGGTGGTGTACACGCGGGTGCACACACCGCGACGCTGCGGGGAGCCCTTGAGCGCCGGCGTCTTCGACTTGGTGACTTTCGAGCTGCGTCCGTCACGGACGAGCTGCTGGATGGTTGGCATGTGTGGGAACCTCGTTCCGCTCTGGATCGATGCCCGCAGCAGGCGGACGCTCGACATGTGGTGGGTTGAACGCACGGATTGTGCGTCCGCCGTACAGCGACCCACGAAGGGATTTCCCGCTGAGAGGACCTCTCAAGGCTACGGAGGGGGACCAGCGCGCGCAACGCAATGCCCGCGCAGATCCGATCGGGCGGTGAGCGTCGGTTCAGAACGGAATCAGGCGGCTGGCGACATCGAAGTCCAACGACGGTCGCCCGACGAGGTGCCCCTGCACGGCATCGACGCCGATGCGCTGGAGCAGGTCGCTCTGCGATGACCGTTCGACGCCGATCGCCACCGAGAGCGCGCCGCTCAGGCGGCTCAGTCTGACGAGCTCGCGGACTCGCTGTTCGGCATCGGGATCCACGTCGCACCGGTCGATGAGCGGGCGTGCGATCTTGATGATCTCGGGTTCCAGTTCCGTGAGTCGTTGTCCGGTGAAGAACCCCTCGCCGGCCCCGTCGACACAGATCACCGCGCCGCTCGACTGGAGGCTACGGAACAGACTCATCACCTGGGAGATGTCGGCGATCTGGGCCTGCTGGGTCAGCTCGACCACGAGGCGACGCGTCGAGACTCCGAGCAGCGCACTGGTGACGCGCGGGTCCGAGAGTGCGTCGGCGGAGATGTTCACACCGAGGAAGGCGCCGTCCGGGATCTCCTCGAGCCGATCGAGCGCTGCACTGAGGGCGACCAGTTCCATCTCGACGCCCATGCCCTGTTCGGAGGCACTGCGGAATGCATCGGCGGTGGCCGTGCCGCCACCGAACCGTGCCAGTGCCTCGTACCCGATGATGGACCTGCCTTCGAGGTGCACGATCGGCTGGAGGGCGATCTCCGGCGTCGACATCGCCGACAGCACGGTGCGAATGGCGGGCTCCATGCTCATCTCGAGGATGCCTTGGACGTCTTCTGCTGCCGCCGGCGAGATCGTGCCGACCTGCTCGATCGCTCGTTCGACGGCAGCGATCGCCGCGTCGGCACACAGTGACGCCATCCAGCGGCTGTCGCTGCCCGAAGACGCAGCCGGGCGATCCGGAACAGACGGCGTCCGGTCGTGGTCCATGTAGTTCATCGGTGCCACGCGTGACCTATCGGCGTGGAGCAGGCCCGACTTGAGCAAATGGAGACAGACGGTCCGACCGATGTCACGGCCGGGCGAAGGGTGCGAGGCGATTCCACCGGACCCTCGTGGCACTCGGCACCAGCACGTTGCTGGACATGCGAGCGGCCCGTTCTCCTTCCACTCGGAAAGGAGAACGGGCCGCTCGGTTCATCGATGATCGACCACGTCGCTCACCGGAGGTTCGGTTCGATCAGCCGATCGGCTCGGAGGCCGCCACCTGAGCGGCATCACTCGAGTACGTGCCGTGCAGGCCGGCGAGGAAGGCCGCGGGGTCTTCCTCTTCGCCGTCGGAGCTGAAGTAGCTGATCGGCTCGTAATCGGGTGCTTCGATGCCGAACTCGCGGTACTTCGCCATGCCGGTGCCCGCCGGGATCAACTTGCCGAGGATGATGTTCTCCTTCAGCCCGATGAGATCGTCGGCGCGGCCGTCGATCGCCGCTTCGGTGAGCACTCGCGTGGTCTCCTGGAACGACGCAGCCGACAGCCACGACTCGGTGGCCAGCGATGCCTTGGTGATGCCCATCAGTTCCGGGCGGCCTTCGGCGGGACGCTGCGACTCTTCCACCATGCGGCGGTTGGTGTCACGGAAGCGCTTCGAGTCGACACGCTCCCCGGGCAGGAACGTGGTCGAGCCAGGCTCCTGCACGCCGATGCGCCGCGTCATCTGACGCACGATCAGCTCGATGTGCTTGTCGTGGATCGACACGCCCTGGTCTCGGTAGACCCGCTGGACTTCTTCGACCAGGTACAGCTGCGTTTCGCGGATGCCCTTGATCTCCATGATCTCCTTCGGGTCGAAGGGGCCATCGACCAGCGGATCGCCGGCCTTGACCTCTTGACCGTCGGTGACGATCGGGCGTGCGCCCAGCGGCAGGAGGGTCTCGTGCTCTTCGCCGGTGTCGTCGGTGACGACGACGGGAATGCCCTTGCCCTCGTCTTCGCGCAGGTGCAGCACACCGGTCGCCTTGGCGAGGCGTGCCGAACCCTTGGGCGTACGAGCTTCGAAGAGCTCGACGACGCGGGGCAGACCACCGGCGATGTCCTTACCTGCCACACCACCGGTGTGGAAGGTACGCATCGTCAGCTGGGTACCGGGCTCACCGATCGACTGGGCGGCGATGACGCCGACGGCCTCGCCGAGTTCGATCAGGTCGCCGGTGGCGAGCGAGCGGCCGTGGCACATCGCGCAGACACCGAGTTCGGCGTCACACGTCAGCACCGAACGAACGCGGAGGCGTTCGATGGTCGGGTCGTCGCGCAGCGCTTCCATCTCCTCGTCGCCGACGAGCGTGTTGCGGGTCAGCGTCGAGAACGACTCGCCGTCCTTCTCCATCGGAACGGAGAGCTCGGTGTCGTTCAGCAGCGCACGGCCGTACAGCTTCGTCTCGAGGTACGAACGGCGGTTGGCCGTGTCCTCGCCGATGTTCTCGATCCACACGCCGAGGGTCGAACCGCAGTCCATCTCGCGGACGATCAGTTCCTGGGCGACGTCGACGAGACGGCGTGTCAGGTAACCGGAGTCAGCGGTACGCAGCGCCGTGTCGACCAGGCCCTTACGGGCACCAGGCGTGGCGATGAAGTACTCGAGGGTTTCGAGGCCCTCACGGAAGTTCGACTTGATCGGACGCGGGATCATGTCACCACGAGGGTTGGCCACGAGGCCGCGCATGCCGGCGATCTGGCGCATCTGGGTCATGTTCCCTCGTGCACCGGAGCCGACCATCATGTCGATCGGGTTGAACTGGACCTTCTTGAACTCCAGCTCCATCTCGGCCTGGACCTCGGCGGTCGCGTCGGTCCAGATCCGGACCTCCTGCTGACGCCGTTCGCCGTCGGTGATGATGCCGCGCTTGAACTGGTTCTCGACCTTCTCGGCCTGACGCTCGTACTCCTCCATCATCCCCTTCTTGGCTGCCGGGGTGCGCACGTCGTCGATCGACACGGTGATGCCGGACTGCGTGGCGAAGCGGTAGCAGAGGTTCTTGATGTTGTCGAGTGCCTGGGCGACCGTGGCCTTGTCGAAGTTGTCCGACAGTCGCTCGACGATGACACCCATCTCCTTCTTGGTGATGAGCATGTCGATGTGGCCGAACAGGTCGGTGTACTCGGGCGGCAGCGCCTCTTCGAAGAGTGCACGACCGGGCGTGGTCGCGAACTTCACGCCGGGGGCCGGGCGGACCTCGATGGTCGCGTGCAGGTCGAGGGTGCCCTCGTCGTATGCACGCAGCACTTCCCACAGGTGGCGGAACACGCGGCCGGAGCCGTCGGCGTCCTCGATGCCTTCGGTGAGGTAGTAGCCACCGATGATCATGTCCTGGGAAGGAACCGTGATCGGGCGACCCGACGCCGGCGACAAGATGTTGTTCGCCGACAGCATCAGCACGCGTGCTTCGGCCTGCGCCTCGGCGGACAGCGGCACGTGAATGGCCATCTGGTCACCGTCGAAGTCGGCGTTGAAGGCGGTGCACACCAGCGGATGGATCTGGAGTGCCTTGCCCTCGACGAGGACCGGCTCGAAGGCCTGGATGCCGAGACGGTGCAGCGTGGGTGCACGGTTGAGCATCACCGGATGCTCCTTGATGACGTCGTCGAGCACGTCCCACACCTGCGGGCGCCGGCGTTCGACCATGCGCTTCGCGGTCTTGATGTTCTGCGCCAACTCGAGGTCGACGAGGCGCTTCATGACGAACGGCTTGAACAGTTCGAGCGCCATCAGCTTCGGCAGGCCGCACTGGTGCAGGCGCAGCGTCGGGCCGACCACGATGACCGAACGGCCCGAGTAGTCGACGCGCTTGCCGAGGAGGTTCTGGCGGAAGCGACCCTGCTTGCCCTTGAGCATGTCGGACAGCGACTTGAGCGGACGGTTGCCCGGTCCGGTCACCGGCCGGCCACGGCGACCGTTGTCGAACAGTGCGTCGACGGCCTCCTGCAGCATGCGCTTCTCGTTGTTGACGATGATCTCGGGTGCACCGAGATTGAGCAGGCGCTCGAGTCGGTTGTTGCGGTTGATCACGCGGCGGTAGAGGTCGTTGAGGTCGGACGTGGCGAAGCGACCACCGTCGAGCTGCACCATCGGGCGCAGTTCCGGCGGGATCACCGGCACGGCGTCGAGGATCATCGCCTTCGGGTCGTTGATGCGGCGTCCGTGGTCGTCGCGACGGTTGAACGAGGTGACGATCTTGAGGCGCTTGATGGCCTTTTGCTTGCGCTGTGCCGACAGCGGCTTGCGGCCCGAGTCGCCCGGATCGATCGCGTTGCGGAGCTTGATCTCCTCTTCGTCGAAATCGATGCGGTCGATGAGCGACTTGATCGCCTCGGCGCCGGTGCCGCCCTCGAAGTACTCGCCGTACTTGTCACGCATCTCACGCCACAGCAGCTCGTCTTCGATGATCTTGCGGGCGTGGAGGCTCTTGAACTCGTCCCACGTACGCGAGATGAGGTCGAGCTCCATGTCGTAGCGCTCGCGGATTGCCTCGATCTCCTTGTCGGACTCGCGCTGCAGCTTCTTCAGGTCGGCAGCCTTGGCGCCTTCCTTCTCCGCAGCAGCCACGTCGTCCTCGAGACGCTTGAAGCGCTCGTCGAGTTCGAGTTCGAGTTCCTTGGTGATGACGTCACGCTCTTCGAGGTACTCGGCCTCGAGGTTCTCGGTGGCCTCCTGGCGACCTTCTTCGTCGACCCAGCTGACCAGGTGTGCGGCGAAGTAGATGACCTTCTCGAGCATCTTCGCCTTGAGCTCTTCCTTCGGCTCGATGCCGGCGAGGAGGTAGGCGAGCCACGAGCGGGTCCCGCGCAGGTACCAGATGTGCACGGCGGGAGCAGCCAGTTCGATGTGGCCCATACGGTCCCGGCGGACCTTCGAGCGGGTGACTTCGACGCCACACCGCTCACAGATGATGCCCTTGAAGCGGACACGCTTGTACTTGCCGCAGTAGCACTCCCAGTCCCGGGTCGGGCCGAAGATCTTCTCGCAGAAGAGCCCTTCCTTCTCGGGCCGCAGGGTGCGGTAGTTGATGGTCTCGGGCTTCTTCACTTCACCGTGGGACCAGGTACGGATCTGGTCGGCGGTGGCCAGACCGATCTTGAGTTGGTCGAACATGTTGACGTCGAGCATGTGTGGTTCTTTCCTCTGGATTGCTCTTGCGTTGTCAGTCGTTCATCGACTGCGTTCGTCGCGGGCCTGGCCCATCACGAACGGTCGGAGTTCAGGTACCGCCGCTGCAGTGTTCGTGACGGGACCGGCCCGTCACGAACACCGTCATCAGCGGAAGTTGCCGGCTCGTTCGGCTTTTTCGCGTTCACGACGAGCATCGTCCTCGTCGGTACCGCGCTCGGGCCGTGAGATGTCGATGCCGAGTTCCTCGGCTGCACGGAACACCTCGTCGTCGAGGTCGCGCATCTCGATCTGCTGACCGGTGTCGGTGAGCACTTCGACGTTGATGCAGAGTGCCTGCATCTCCTTCATCAACACCTTGAACGACTCGGGCACACCCGGTTCAGGGATGTTGTCGCCCTTCACGATCGACTCGTACACCCGGACACGGCCGAGCACGTCGTCGGACTTGATGGTCAGCAGCTCCTGCAGGCAGTAGGCGGCACCGTAGGCCTCGAGAGCCCACACTTCCATCTCGCCGAACCGCTGGCCACCGAACTGGGCCTTACCACCGAGCGGCTGCTGGGTGATCATCGAGTACGGGCCGGTGGAGCGGGCGTGGATCTTGTCGTCGACCAGGTGGGCCAGCTTCAGGATGTACATGTAGCCGCAAGTGATCGGGTTGTCGTACGGCTCGCCGGTGCGGCCGTTGAACAGCGTCATCTTGCCGTTCAGGCCGACCAGACGGTCTCCGGCGGCCGACTCGGCATTGAGCCCACCGAGGATCTCCTGGATCGTGGCGTGGTCGCCGGCCTTCTCCTTCTCGTCCCACTTGGCACCGTCGAACACCGGCGTCGCCACGAAGGTGGCGGGCTTGGTGTTGGGCCGGGTCTTGGTCTCGGTGCCGCGGATCGGCGAATCGCCGACCGTGGTGCCGTCCGGGTTGGTCCAACCCCAACGTGCGCAGTAACCCAGGTGACTCTCGAGGACCTGTCCCACGTTCATGCGGGACGGGACGCCGAGCGGGTTGAGGATGATGTCGACCGGCTGGCCATCGGAGTTGTACGGCATGTCCTCGATCGGGAGGATCTTGGAGATGACGCCCTTGTTGCCGTGACGGCCGGCGAGCTTGTCACCGACGCTGATCTTGCGCTTCTGGGCAACGTAGACCCGCACGAGCTGGTTGACGCCCGGGGGCAGTTCGTCGCCGTCGTCACGGTTGAACACCTTGACGTCGATGACCTTGCCGACCTCACCGTGAGGAACCTTCAGGCTCGTGTCACGCACTTCGCGGGCCTTCTCACCGAAGATGGCGCGCAGCAGGCGCTCTTCGGGGGTCAGCTCGGTCTCGCCCTTCGGGGTGACCTTGCCCACGAGGACGTCGCCCGGGCCGACTTCGGCGCCGACTCGGATGATCCCGCGGTCGTCGAGGTCGGCGAGGATGTCGTCGCTCAGGTTCGGGATGTCACGGCTGATCTCTTCGGGGCCGAGCTTCGTGTCACGGGCATCGACCTCATGCTCCTTGATGTGGATCGACGTGAGCACGTCGTCCTTCACCAGGCGCTCGGAGAGGATGATCGCGTCCTCGAAGTTGTAGCCCTCCCATGGCATGAACGCCACGAGCAGGTTCTTGCCCAATGCGAGTTCACCGTGATCGGTCGACGGACCGTCGGCGAGGATCGTGCCGACACTCAACTTGTCACCCTCACGAACGCGGGGCTTCTGGTTGATGCAGGTGTCCTGGTTCGAGCGGGTGAACTTGTTGAGGCGGTAGACCTTCTTGCCCTCGCTCTTGTACTGGACGGTGATGGTGTCGCCATTGACCTCGACGACCTCGCCCTCGTCGGTGGCCTGGATCAGGTCAGCGGCGTCACGGGCGGCACGATTCTCCATGCCGGTTCCGATGTACGGAGCCTCGGCACGCAGCAACGGCACAGCCTGACGCTGCATGTTGGCACCCATCAGGGCGCGGTTGGCGTCGTCGTGTTCGAGGAACGGGATGAGCGCCGTGGCGACCGACACGATCTGCTTCGGGCTGACGTCGATGAAGTCGACCTCGGCCGGCACCACGTAACCGATGTCGGTGGTTGCACCGAAGAAGCTCTCGGCTTCGAGCATCTTGCGAAGGTCTTCGAGGCTGGCGGCCTGCGGCGACCGACGAACGAGGGTCTTGGCGTCACGGATCGATCCGTCGTCCTCGAGCGGCGTGTTGGCCTGGGCGACGACGTAGTTCTCTTCCTCGTCGGCGGCCATGTAGACGATCTTGCCGGTGACCTTGCCGTCCTTGACCTCGCGGTACGGCGACTCGATGAAGCCGAACTCGTTGACGCGGGCGTAGGTGGAAAGACCACCGATCAGGCCGATGTTCGGACCTTCCGGGGTCTCGATCGGGCACATGCGGCCGTAGTGGCTGAAGTGCACGTCGCGGACTTCGAAGCCGGCACGTTCGCGGGACAGACCACCCGGGCCGAGTGCCGAGAGGCGACGGCGGTGGGTGAGGCCCGACAGCGGGTTCACCTGGTCCATGAACTGCGACAGCTGCGAGGTTCCGAAGAACTCCTTGATCGCGGCCACGACCGGGCGGATGTTGATGAGGGTCTGCGGGGTGATCGACTCGACGTCCTGGGTCGTCATGCGCTCACGCACGACGCGCTCCATGCGGCTGAGGCCGATGCGGACCTGGTTCTGGATGAGTTCGCCGACGCTGCGGATGCGACGGTTGGCGAAGTGGTCCTGGTCGTCGAGGCGGTAGCCGGGCTCCTGCTTGACGAGGTGCAGCATGTAGGTGATGGTGGCGAGCACCTCACAGCGGCTGAGCACGTTCTGGCCCTCTTCGGGGTAGTCGAGCAGCGGCTCGCCTTCCTCGTTGTGGAGGTGACCGAGGTTGAACAGCTCGTCGAGCATGGCGACTTCTTCGCCGAGCTTGCGGTTGAGCTTGTAGCGACCGACGCGGCTGAGGTCGTAGCGACGGCTCTCGAAGAACGCGTTGCGGAAGTACGCCTTGGCGGACTCGGCCGTGGGCGGCTCGCCCGGGCGAGCACGCTTGTAGATCTCGATGAGTGCTTCTTCCTGGGTGGGCGCGACTTCGCGCTCCTTCTCCCACTGGCCCTCGAGGAAATCGAAGTGCGCCACGAAGCGATCGAGGAAGCCGGGGGCGTTCATCTCGTCGTAGCCGAGTGCACGCAGCATGGTGAACACACCGAGGCGACGCTTGCGGGCGACGCGGGTGCCGGCGGTGACGTCCTTGCCGGGCTTGTGCTCGACGTCGAACTCCATCCACTCACCGCGGTACGGGTGGATGGTGCCCTTGACGAGCTGGTGCTTGGTGAGGTTACGCAGGCGGAAGCGCTCACCCGGTTCGAAGATCACGCCCGGCGAACGCACGAGCTGTGACACGACGACACGCTCGGTGCCGTTCACGATGAACGTGCCCTTCTCGGTCTGCATGGGGAAGTCGCCCATGAAGACGACCTGCTCCTTGATCTCGCCGGTGTTGCGGTTCATGAACCGGGCACGCACGAAGACCGGCGCGCTGTAGGTCATGTCCTTTTCCTTGCACTCCTCGACCGAGAACTTCGGCGGGGGGCGCAGGTCAGGGTCGAACGGATCGAATTCCAGCTCGAGCTGGAGGTTCTCCGAGAAGTCCTTGATGGGTGAAATGCTGGCGAAGGTCTCAGCGAGGCCCGCGTCGAGGAAGTGCTGGAAGGATTCGGTCTGAACCGCTACCAGGTCGGGGAGCTCGAGCGGCTCCTTCAGGTTGCCGAACGAATAACGTTCACGAGACACGGGACGAGTCGCCACGGATCACTCTCCAAGGGGTTCGACGCCAGAACTCGACGCCTTTGTGGTTGCTGCCAGAGGCCGAGACGCGAGAAAACCACACCTGGGGAAGGGTGGAGAAAACGACACGCACGGCAACGTACGACCCTATCCACGCGGAGCGTGGAACGTCAACCAGACCCGGAGCAAGATGCTCGACGGATTCCGGTGACCATGTCCTGAGTTCTCGAAGTCGTCGGCAGAACCGAACGAATTGCGGTCAACGTACGGAAACGCGACCGGGAAGTCAAGCACTCTCTTGCGGGCCGTCCCTCTGCGCCAGCCCAGCGCACCACACGAGACGCGATCGTGCCCGGCAGACGAGGCCCGCCGGGCACGATGACGTGTTCGGTGTGTTCCTTCATCGAGCGGCTGTCAGCCGCCCGGGATCACTTGACTTCGACGTCCGCGCCGACCTCTTCGAGCTTGGTCTTGGCAGCTTCGGCGTCTTCCTTCGACACCTTCTCGAGGAGCGGCTTGGGGGCGCCGTCGACGAGGTCCTTGGCGTCCTTGAGGCCGACACCGAGCAGGTCCTTGACGGCCTTCACGACCTGGATCTTCTGGGCGCCAGCGCCGTTGAGGATCACGTCGAACTCGCTCTGGTCGTCACCGGCGTCGGCATCGCCGCCGCCGGCAGCCGGAGCTGCTGCCACGGCTGCGGGTGCAGCTGCGGTGACTTCGAACTTCTCTTCGAAGGCGTCGAGGAGCTCCTTGAGCTCGATGACGGTCATGCTGGAAATTGCGTCGAGGATCTCATCCTTGGACATGTTGTTCTCTCTTTCGGTTCTTCAGTTCAGTGCGGGAAGCCATGTGGCGCCCGCGTTCAGATCATCGTGATGTGAGATGTTCAGGCAGCTTCTTCTTGCTTCTGAACGAGGGCGCTGAGGCCGTACGCGAAGTTGCGTGGCAGCGCTTGGAGCAGACCTGCGGTCTTGACCAGTGGCGCCTGGAGCGCTCCGGCGAACTGCGCCAACAGCACGTCGCGCGGGGGAAGATCGGCGAGGACCTTCAGATCGTCGGCCGACATGACGGTGTCACCCATCATGCCTCCCTTGACCACCAGGGCCGGGGTGGCCTTGGCCTGGGTAGTGAGCGCCTTGGCCGAAGCCGCGACGTCACCGGTGACGAACGTGAGTGCCGTCGGGCCGGTCAGGTGATCGATCAGCCCGTCCATTCCGGCAGCC
>Ga0307981_1001748_pt1 | contig 18736 bp, 9 predicted proteins | sample OrgLakmetagen987_FD_201849 | JGI IMG/M metagenome (GOLD analysis project Ga0307981, IMG submission 201849) | Saline water microbial communities from Organic Lake, Antarctica - #987 | ecosystem: Environmental > Aquatic > Non-marine Saline and Alkaline > Saline | place: Antarctica: Organic Lake... | reverse complement strand
GGTTGAATTGAGCTGACTGGATGCCTTCGTTGCCTTCTGCGCGGCTGTGTTCAGGTTCTGTGCCGACCGGTTTAGCTTCGATGCTGACTTTTTCGTCTGCTCGTCGATCTGTTCGGTGGTCTTGTCGCCCTGGAACTTCAGGTACTGAGCCGCCTTGATTGTTCGGCTCATCATCGTGTTCAGGTTGCCCGCCAAGCGCTGCACCGTTGTTGTCAGCTCTTCTGAGTGCTGCTTCTTCTCGGCTTCCAGCTCGCTGACCAGATTCGATGCCTGGGCCTGCACTTCGCGATTCGATCGAACTAATGTTTTCTTTGATTCGGCCTGATTCCTCGATGAGGCCAGGGCCATCTCTGTCTTGCTCATAAATGACTCCGCGTTGTTGTAGTTCCCCCCATTTGTACTTTTTACCCAGATCGCCGGCCTTAAAAGAGATGCCGTCGAGGCTGAAAGAAAAACCGTTCATTTTGCCAGTGCTTGCAACGTTCGGAAGCGCAACCGCACCAGACGCTTCAACCCGCTCGATAAAAGCAAAAATGGAAATCGGTTCGTCGCCCTCCAGGGCCGCGTCAACAATTTCTTGCAGCTCGACACGCGGTAGAGAATCACCAGTGCGAGCAGCCATCTGAATTTCTTCTGTGGTGGGCTTTTTACGGCCATTTGAGGTGAGTTCGTCCAGACCTGCTGTCAACGTCAAGCCGAACAGCTTTTCAAGCTCCTGAGTGCTCTCAATCGCCTTCCTGACTTCCCACTTTCCGTGCCAAATCTCTTTATTGAGGTTGATCCGGCTGGTCAGAATGTGGATGTGGTCATAATCAGTATCAGAGTGACGGACGGCAATCCAGGGGCGCGAATCGGGATCTAACTCAAGGTTTCTCAAGTGCTCTTCCGCGATTTCATGCCATTTTGCAGACTCAAGACGCTCACCTTTCGGCAAGGAAAGCGAGCAATGCCAGATGTGGCGCTTAGCGTCAGGACGGAAGTTCTTCATGCTACCGATTTCACGGCCTACAGCTTCAGCAGTCGTGCCAGAGCAGGTGCCCCCAACAATCTCAACGCCCTTATCGCCAACGGCCAGCTCGCCCTCATCCAGAATGTAACGAGCTGCCCCACCGGCACCACTACCTCGACTGACTTTAGCTTTCATGGGGTATCTCCAAACCGACAAGCTGGTTTCGAAATTCAGAAACAGCGAATTTCACACGCTCGGCGTGAAAGGCCAGATCAGCGTCACCCGATTCATTTGCGAGCTTCATAGCCTGGTTTAGATTGGCAGCAGCGCGAGACAGCTCAGCCCAAGCTTGCTGGTTTATGGCAGGAACAGATGGAGAGACAGAGCCAAGTATGGTTTCACGAATATAACGACCGATACCGCGATTGATCATTTGAGACGATAAATTTTTGATGCCATTTGGGAAAACCTGGCCGACCAGGTACGCCAATTCGGCATCTGAAAAATACGCAGCCTGGCGATTTCGCCGCTGCTCAGATTCGGGTTTTGGAGCCGGACCCCGCCGCCTCTTTTTGTGCATATCCATAACCAATCCTCATTGTTATATCGACTTCCTCTGTCGCATTTTTCCTTTGCAAAGGAGCAAAATGGCATCGACCATTTCAGCTCCACGCAGCCGATAAAATCGGCGGAGACAACCCCCTGAGCGAAGCGGTGGGGGCGAGAAGCAAAGCGACTCGGGTGGGAACTTGCCGCAGGCAAGTTACACCTTGCTCCTTTCATTAAATTCAGTATAGCATGTTGACATTCATCTCATCAAATGATGGTTACTTTGGATTATCCTTCCAATTTCAGCTTGTCGTTCTCGGCCCTCAGATCCTTTTTTTCGACCTTAAGTTTAGCAACCAAGGATTCCAGTTTGCTGACTTTCTCGGTTTCGACTGAGCAGCCATCAATTGCGTCTTTCAGATCACGACCAAGACTGTAGTTGGTATCGCTGAGCTTGCTTCTCTCCTTCTCAAATGAGCGCAGGTCGGCAACCAATTCGTCATGCTTTGAAGTCATTTTTTCAAGCTGGCTACGCAGGTCGGAAGAAGCCTTCACTTCTGACTCCAATCGCGCGTCAGCAACAGCGGCGGCTTTTTCAGCATCAACTCGACCACGTTCAGCAACACCCAGATCAGCGACCGCTTGGGTAATCCGATCTTTAAGCTCAGTGATAGTGTCTTCTAGTGAATCAATTTTGTTTCGACCTTGCGCTATCTGTATACGAGCTTCCTCAAGGGACTTTCGCTCAGTATCCAACTTGTCGTTCAGGTTTTTAATTTCCCCCTGACGTTCTTCAGATAAAGCTTCCAGGCGACCGTTTGCGCCGGTTAATTCATTATTTTCTTTTTCTAATTCAGCATTCTGGTCTTCAAGCGCCTCACCCTCTTTTGACAGCATTTCAGCCGCTTTCTGGGCAGAAACAAGTTCGCGCTCAACTTCAGATCGAGAATCAGCAACCTGGCGATCAATCTCTTTAAGCAAGGCATTTTGAAGATCACCTGGCAGCTCACGAACTTTGCGCTGAGCGACCGGCTGTGCGTCTTTCCAGGTCGTTAGGTGGCGGTGAATTGTGTTGGGCGAACCAGTATCTCCAAGCTCCGCCCTAACTCCCATAATTGTCGGTTCTTCGCCTCTAGCTATCAGAGCGTTAGCTGAAGCAACAACCTCATCGTAAGTAATTCCTAATCTAGCCATGTCGTATCCCTCTATATGTATTGTGTATTAATACATTATACACCATACAATATGTAATACAATACGAAATATGAAATAATATGAAAGTTTTTCAAAATATGGAATGCCGTATTTTTAAACGACTAGGGCCTGGTTCGCTTTATTTCGGGTTTGTGCGGCAGATTAACTGAATAGATGTGTTGCAGCGATTCGGGGAAGGTAGGGCAATACCATGATCGGTACCGCCCTTACGTCTAGCAGTTATCCAAGATCAGAAGTAAACGCGAACACCAATAGAAGCGTTGTTGATAGCTTCAGAATCCACCTTGTAGTGTTCCAGTTCGGCAATCAAGCTAACTTGCTCAGTTGCGTGAAACTCTGCACCAACACCTAAGTTGAAGTCGACACCATCGACGGATTCTTTTTCAATGCCTGGAGCTGTGATTTCCGCATCCCAGCTGTGAAAGCCGACTTTTCCGAACAGTGAAACAGACTCATTTATGGGCGCTATGCCAACACCGGCAATTCCCAAAGATGTCACATTGGCTTCAACGACTGAGAATTCTTCCAGTTCGGCATCGCCAAAATTGATGTATGCGGCTTCGATGGCGAAATTGTCATTAATCTGAAAGCCGCCCAGTGCTTTAAAAGAGGTGGCGTTGTCGAACTCTACGCCCTCAAGGTCGTAATCGCTTATGCCAGCCGAAACGCCTACATAGGGGCCTTGTGCGTGTGCTGCGGTTCCGACCAGGGCAAGAGTCAGTGCGGATGCCAGCAGTGCTGTTTTTTTAATCATTGGTTTAATCTCTTTAATAGTGAGGGTTAAAAACATCGTATCGTTTAAATTAATCTAATAAAAACAACACTACAACACTTCTTAGGTAGCGATTTGTTACCCATCTAATAAGTTCTTTATTTTTTATAAAAAAAGAGGAAAAGTTAAAAACCGGAATTAAAAAATCGAAGAAAATAATAATGAAGAAAGACGGAAAAACCGTCTTTCTCTTTCTGCCAGCAGCCGAAGGCTGCATGGCGGCGGTGTGTGCGCGAAGCGCGGGAGTCCCTTCGGTCCCCCGCTTACCTAGTATCTTTATAGATACTTATTAGACACGAAAAATGCAGATCCTCTGTAGCCCTTGTGCAGAGCGGTTTACAGAGGATTTTAGAGAGGAAAAAGTACACGCAACTCCCGACACGGGTACACGCAACTCCCGATAGGGGTACACGCTATCCCCGACACTTGCCTTTTTCACGCTCAAGCTTTCGATAAGCCATCTCGCCCGGCGTGGTTCCCTCTTCATACATCCCGCGAATGTAGGTCAGAGGATCAAGACTTTTTGGTCGACTCACAAAAACTCTTTTACCGTCCATCGACAATTCCCAGGCATCTAGCTCATCAATCTCAGCAATAGCGTTTTTAAGCTTAGATCGGCGATTTGACTGTGTTTGCTTTGAAGCGTTTGAATTGCCCCACACATGAGGTATTAAAGCGTCTAAGGATGCTCCTTTGCCCGCCATGAGAGAGCCATGCTTCCGCACATGAGCGGACAGCCACGCGTGTAAAATTCGTGCCTGAGGGCTAGAAAGCTTCAGTCTTTCATGAAGTGAAACTTGAATATTTTGGTTGCCGAAAATAGCGCCGGCCAACCGCCAATTTAGACTGACTGCCAATTTTTCTTCATTATTCGAAAAGCTGAGCAGGTTACTTGCTCCACCAACTTTTCCAACGCTTCTGAAAATGGAAAGAGTGGTTAAATCCCGAAGAGCATTGATCAACTGATCATAGCCTTTCTCCGAAGTGTCAATTCCAGCATCAGTTAGAATTGAGTAAGCACTGGCTCTGACCAAGCTTCGTGGCTGATCAGCGGTATCTTTATTGGTTGCCAGCTCAAGCCAAAGCTGCTGGGCCATTAGGTCGCTAGAGCTTCCTTCGATCAATAATCCATTGCGACCAGTCCGAGCGCAAATCGCAAGCAGCACACTTTGGTGCATGGCACCAAATTGGACTCCGCGGAAGCCAATCTCACCTTGGTCCCAGGTGCGTTTAATATTGACTGCTTTATTTCTATTTGCCCTCGGAACAAAAAGACCGTCAGTAATAAATGCCGGATCAAATTTTGCATATTCGCTAACATCGCGGCTCATAATCGACCGCCTTTCTTCGAATGCTCCAAAACAGCTTTTTGAAGGGTGTAGCCGCCCACTACGTCAGGATCTGAACAACTAACCTTACGCAGCCAAACCGGCTCAAAAGGGGCTCCGTAATTCTGTTTACTGACACCGAACTGAACAAAGTACCTGCGCTGAGAGTCTTCGACCCCGAATTCTTTGGCATCGGCTTCTGACATATTTTTCATGTAACCTTGCCAGCGAATGTTATCGACAAGAACCGAAGAACCACGGCTTGCTTGCTGCTCTGCGCCCTGGTCATTCAAGGCGCTGCTCTTTGATGTGTGATGCAAGAAAATAATCGAACACCCCGTTACCGAAGATATTTTCTTCATTGCTCCGACAACTTGCGACATTGCACCTGAATCATTTTCATCGAGCTGATGAGAAATTCGGAGAGTGTCAATCATCAAAAGCTTTCGGCCCTTTGCAGCTTTGAGAAAATAGTTAGCCCAGTCGTCTGTTAAAATATTAACCGTGTAAGCATCGAGCGGCTCGATATAATAATTGCTCTGCATCTCCATCCTTTGAGATTCAGAGCAATGCTCACCCAAAGCAAACAAGCGATGACGAACAGCTATTTCTGGATCTTCGCCAGGAAAATAAGCCGCTTTTCCCAACGAAGATTCAATTCCCATCAAATTGGGCCCACCCGATACTTGAGCGCCGATCTGTAAAGCAGCGGCAGATTTACCGCTGCCACCGGGACTCACGAGAGCCCCTACAGTTCCGGCTACCAAGCCAGGAAGAACAAAATTTAAAGCCTCTGGCTTCTCGCACATTGCTGATAAGATGTTAATCACCATGGAAACTCCCGTTTTAGTGGTTTCTGTGGTCGGGGGTAGGTATGGCCACCTGCCCCCAACCCTAATTAAATAAAGGCCGCTGTTGCGGCACACACCGCCGCCGAGCAGCCTTTGGCTGCCAACGGCAGAAAGAGAAATCGGCTTTTGGCCGTTTTCTATCGCATTCCTGGAAAGTCATTACTATCTTCCTGATCCTGCCATTTCGGTCGCTTCGCTTCCTCCATTTGAGCCTTCTTCGCAGCTTCACTAGCAACGTCTGACCCTGCTTTCCGAACAGTCCGGTCAGCGTAATCATCGATGTTGCTGTGTCTTTGCAGGACGTTAGGCGAAGCCTCAATAAGAGCAGATTTCACTTCATCCGCATCAAATCCTTGCTCGAACAGAGTTCGACAAGCTCTGTAGTCCAGGGCGCTTCGATCAATCTCCCAGCCTTTTGAAACTGCCAATCCTGAGATTTTCCGGTAAGCAGATCGGAAAGCTGGCGCGGCCTGTCGGCCTTGGTAATCAGTCTGTTTTGAGATCAAATCGAGCCGCATTTGAGTCTCACGTTCGGCTTTTTGCTGCTCAGCCAGCTGAGCTTTATGGTCGGCATCTTCGCGCAGTTTGTCGAGCATCCTCGTTGCAAAGCCACAGACACGATGAAAGGCTTCCTGGATCTTCGTGAAAGCCTTGCGACGACCCGGTTTCTGGTTGCTGAATCCAGCCATTCTAAATGGATGGACTGCGCCTGATAGCTTCTGATCACCGAACTTTCGGTTCATCATGCCGACCAAAGAATTAGCAATTTCCTGTTCATAAAGGCGCTCTGTTTTCGGTGCCTTTATGATTACCTGGTAATTGTCAGCGCTCGATTTCTGGATTAAACAGGGCTGAAAATCGGAAGCATTGATCTGATCGAGCTTCAACTGATTCACGTCATCGATGAGCAGATGGTGATGCAGCGGGTCCAGTGGCGAAATATAAATGTCGTAACCGCGAGCGTTGTATAAGCGAAGCTGCGGGATCATAGCCTCGACTTGGGCCGCGCTGTACTGAATCTCTGTTCCATCTTTCTGGCGACCCACGTTGTAAGGTTTCGCATCTTTTTTGGTGCGCGGAACTAATGTCAGGCGATAACCAGGAGCCATAAGAGCGGAATGCTGCTCACGCCATGCCTCGACTTTCACCCGATGATCCGGCTTCAGTTTGCTGAGGTCGCTACCGCCTGGCTGATAGTCCACAGGGCTTTTATCAAATCGGGCTGAAAGATCAGCAGTGTAATCAGCAGCGCTGAGCCAATTATCGCGCTGCTCAGAGAGACGAGAACGAAGGTCGTCCAGCGTACCTTTGTTAAGGTTGAATTGAGCTGACTGGATGCTTTCGTTGCCTTCTGCGCGGCTGTGTTCAGGTTCTGTGCCGACCGGTTTAGCTTCGATGCTGACTTTTTCGTCTGCTCGTCGATCTGTTCGGTGGTCTTGTCGCCCTGGAACTTCAGGTACTGAGCCGCCTTGATTGTTCGGCTCATCATCGTGTTCAGGTTGCCCGCCAACCGCTGCACCGTTGTTGTCAGCTCTTCTGAGTGCTGCTTCTTCTCGGCTTCCAGCTCGCTGACCAGATTCGATGCCTGGGCCTGCACTTCGCGATTCGAGCGCACTAAGGTTTTCTTTGACTCGGCCTGCCTCTTGGATGAGTTCAGGGCCATCTCTGTCTTGCTCATAAATGACTCCTCGTTGTTGTAGTTTCCCCCATCCGTACTTTTTCCCCAGATCGCTCGCTTTAAACGAGATACCGTCAAGGCTGAAAGAAAATCCGTTCATTTTTCCGGTGCTGGCGACATTCGGAAGCGCAACCGCACCGGACGCTTCAACCCGCTCAATGAAAGCGAAAATGGAAATTGGTTCGTCGCCGTCCAGGGCAGCATCGATAATTTCTTGCAGCTCAACACGCGGCAGGGAACCGCCGGTACGAGCGGCCATCTGAATCTCGTTCGAGGTGGGCTTTTTACGGCCATCTGAGGTGAGTTCGTCCAGACCTGGTGTCAACGTCAGGCCAAACCGCTTTTCAAGCTCCTGAGTGCTTTCAATCGCCTTCCTGACTTCCCACTTTCCGTGCCAAATCTCTTTATTGAAGTTGATCCGGCTAGTCAGAATATGGATGTGATCAAGATCGGTATCGGAGTGACGAACGGCAATCCAGGGGCGCGAATCGGGATCTAACTCAAGGTTTCTCAAGTGCTCTTCCGCGATTTCATGCCATTTTGCAGACTCAAGATGCTCACCTTTCGGCAGTGCAAGAGAGCAATGCCAGATGTGGCGCTTAGCGTCAGGACGGAAGTTCTTCATGCTACCGATTTCACGGCCTACAGCTTCAGCAGTCGTGCCAGAGCAGGTGCCCCCAACAATCTCAACGCCCTTGTCGCCGACGGCCAGCTCGCCCTCATCCAGAATGTAACGAGCTGCCCCGCCGGCACCACTACCTCGACTGACTTTAGCTTTCATGAGGTATCTCCAGGCCGACAAGCTGATTCCGAAATTCAGAAACAGCGAATTTTACGCGCTCGGCGTGGAAGGCCAGATCAGCGTCACCCACCTCGTTTGCGAGCCTCATAGCTTGGTTTAAATTCGCAGCAGTACGGGACAGCTCAACCCAGGCTTGCTGATTTATTGCAGGAACAGACGGGGAGACAGAGCCAAGTATGGTTTCACGAATATAACGACCGATACCTCGATTGATCATTTGGGGCGATAAATTTTCGATGCCATTTGGAAAGACCTGGCCGACCAGGTGCGCCAATTCGGCATCTGAAAAATACGCAGCCCGGCGATTTCGCCGCTGCTCAGATTCGGGTTTTGGAACCGGACCCCGCCGCATCTTTTTGTGCATATTCATAACCAATCCTCATTGTTATATCGACTTCCTCTGTCGCGGTTTTCGTTGGCAAAGGAGCAAAATGGCATCGACCATTTCAGCTACACGCAGCCGGTGAAATCGGCGGAGACAACCCCCTGAGCGAAGCGATGGGGGCGAGAAGCAAAGCGACTCGGGTGGGAACTTGCCGCAGGCAAGTTACACCTTGCTCCTTTCATTAAATTCAGTATAGCATGTTGACATTGATATGCACAAATGATAGTTGCCAATGATCATTTGTCAGCAACTTTTTTAAAGTCTTTGCATTGGCAATGAGGACACATCAATCGCTCTTCACGCATTTCATCTGAGTAGTAGCGAACAACTGCTTCATCAAACTGTTGTCCGCAACTAAGACACTCAAGAAGCATCGGAATTATCCGATTTCAGACTCTTATTTTCAGTCTCAAGCTCAGAAATCCGAGATTCCAGCTTCTGCAATTTTTCGTGTTCAGTCGCATAACTGTTCTCGCAGTCTTTCAAATCACGACGCAAGCTCGAATTCTTATCGCTAACCAAGTGGTTTTCCTTTTGAATCGAGCGCGACTCAGTAGAAAGCTCGTCATGCTTCATAAAGAGCTCGTCATACTTCCGAGTCATGTTTGCGAGCTGGCTCCGAAGATCATCCGAAACTTTCACCTCTGATTCGAGTCTGGCTTCAGCAACAGCAGCAGCCTTGTCAGAATCAATTCGGCCTTTTTCAGAAAGTTTGTATTCGTCAGAAATCTGATCGATTCGACTTTTCAGATCGACTTTATCACTCTCTAAAGACTCGATTTTGTTTCTGCCCTGGGCAACTTGAATGTGAGCTTCTTCAAGCGACTTACGCTCAGTATCAAGTTTGCTATTCAGGTTTTTGATTTCTTCTTGTCGCTCGTCAGACAAAGCCTGTAAACGCCCCTTGTAGGCCAATAACTCCGCGTTCTCGTCTTCTAAAACACCATTTGCTTCTTCCAATTCTTCGCCAGCCTTAGAAAGCGTTGCCGCTTCTTTTTGAGCTGAAATCAAATCACGCTCAATCTCTGACCTAGTGTCAGCAGACTGACGCTCAAATTCGCGAACAATTGCAGCTTGCAGTTCGGGAGGCAGCTCAGGAGCTTTTCGCTGAGAAACGGGTTGAGATGAGCGCCACGACACTAAATAACGATGAATCGTGTTCGGAGATCCAGTTCCCAGTTCTTCTCTAATACGGTTAATCGTTGGATCTTCACCTCTTGCGATGAGCGTGTCGATTGCACTGGAAACTTCGTTATAAGTAATTCCTGGCCTAGCCATAATATGTATTCCTAAAAATCAATACAGTTAATTCCGTATTTCATAATATACATTATACAGAATACGATACATAATACAATACGGAATATGAAATAATTTAAAATAATATGAAACATTTTTTTTGAGTACGGAATACAGGCAGAAAAATTGCCAAGAAGAAAAAAAATGGAGGAAACTGAAAATGAAGAAAGACGGAAAAACCGTCTTTCTCTTTCTGCCAGCAGCCGAAGGCTGCTCGGCGGCGGTGTGTGCGCGAAGCGCGGGAGTCCCTTTGGTCCCCCGCTTACCTAGTATCTTTATAGATACTTCTTAGACACGAAAAATGCAGATTCTCTGTAGCCCTTGCGCAGAGCGGTTTGCAGGGGATTTTAAAGAGAAAAAAGTACACGCAACTCCCGACACGGGTACACGCAACTCCCGATAGTGGTACACGCTATCCCCGACACTTACTCTTTTCACGCTCGAGCTTTCGATAAGCCATCTCACCGGGCGTAGTTCCCTCCTCGTACATACCTCGAATGTAAGTCAAAGGATCGAGGCTTTTTGGACGGCTCACATAAACTCTTTTACCATCCATCAGCAGTTCCCAAGTATCTAACTCATCGATCTCAGCAATAGCGTTTTTAAGCTTAGCTCGGCGATTGGACTGTGTTTGCTTTGAAGCTTTTGAATCACCCCACACATGCGGCAACAAAGCGTCTAAGGATGCTCCTTTACCCGCCATCAGAGAGCCATGCTTCCGCACATGAGCGGACAGCCACGCATGTAAAATTCGTGCTTGGGGGCTGGAAAGCTTCAATCTTTCGTGAAGTGAGACTTGAATATTTTGGTTACCGAAAATAGCGCCAGCTAACCGCCAGTTTAAACTGACTGCCAATTTTTCCTCATTATTCGAAAAGCTGAGCAGGTTACTTGATCCACCAACTTTTCCGACGCTTCTGAAAATAGAAAGGGTAGTTAAATCCCGAAGAGCATTGATCAACTGATCATAGCCTTTCTCTGAAGTGTCAATCCCAGCATCGGTTAGAATTGAGTAAGCGCTGGCTCTGACCAAGCTTCGCGGCTGATCAGCGGTATCTTTATTGGTTGCCAGCTCAAGCCACAGCTGCTGAGCCATGAGATCGCTGGAGCTTCCTTCGATCAATAATCCATTGCGACCAGTTCGAGCACAAATCGCAAGCAGCACGCTTTGATGCATAGCACCAAGTTGGACTCCACGGAAGCCAATCTCTCCCTGGTCCCAAGTGCGTTTAATATTGACTGCTTTATTTCTGTTCGCCCTGGGAACAAAAAGCCCATCGGTGATAAATGCAGGATCAAATTTTGCGTATTCGCTAACATCACGGCTCATAGCCTGCCACCTTTCCTGGAATGCTCCAAAACGGCTTTTTGAAGGGTGTAGCCACCCACAACATCAGGATCTGAGCAGCTAACCTTTCGCAGCCAAACCGGCTCAAAAGGAGATCCGTAATTCTGTTTGCTGACTCCGAACTGAACGAAATACCTGCGCTGGGAGTCTTCGACCCCAAACTGTTTAGCATCGGCTTCTGACATGTTTTTCATGTAGCCTTGCCAGCGAATGTTATCGACAAGAACCGAGGAACCACGACTTGCTTGCTGCTCTGCGCCCTGGTCATTCAAAGCGCTGCTCTTTGATGTGTGATGCAAGAAAATAATCGAACATCCCGTTACCGAAGCTATTTTCTTCATTGCTCCAACAACTTGCGACATTGCACCTGAATCATTTTCATCGAGCTGATGAGAAATTCGGAGAGTATCGATCATCAAAAGCTTTCGGCCTTTTGCGGCTTTGAGAAAATAATTAGCCCAGTCATCTGTGAGAATATTTACCGTGTAAGCGTCGAGCGGCTCAATGTGATAGTTCGCCTGCATCTCCATTCTTTGAGATTCAGAACAATGCTCACCCAAGGCAAACAACCGATGACGGACGGCTATTTCCGGATCTTCACCTGGAAAATAAGCAGCCTTTCCAAGTGAAGATTCAATCCCCAAAAGATTAGGTCCGCCGGACACTTGAGCGCCAATCTGTAGAGCAGCTGCGGATTTACCGCTGCCACCGGGACTCACGAGAGCCCCTACAGTTCCAGCTACCAAACCAGGAAGAACAAAATTTAGAGCCTCCGGCTTCTCGCCCATTGCTGATAAGATGTTAATCGCCATAGAAACTCCCGTTTGATGTTGGTTTCTGTGGTCGGGGGTAGGTCTGGCCACCTGCCCCCAACCCTAATTAAATAAAGGCCGCTGTTGCGGCACACACCGCCACCGAGCAGCCTGTGGCTGCCAACGGCAGAAAGAGAAACCGGCTTTTGGCCGCTTTCTATCGCATTCCAGGAAATTCATTATTGTCTTCCTGGTCCTGCCATTTCGGTCGCTTCGCTTCCTCCATTTGAGCCTTCTTCGCGGCTTCACTAGCAACGTCTGACCCTGCTTTCCGAATAGTCCGGTCAGCGTAATCATCGATGTTGCTGTGTCTTTGCAGGACGTTAGGCGAAGCCTCAATAAGAGCAGATTTCACTTCATCCGCATCAAATCCTTGCTCGAACAGAGTTCGACAAGCTCTGTAGTCCAGGGCGCTTCGATCAATCTCCCAGCCTTTTGAAACTGCCAATCCTGAGATTTTCCGGTAAGCAGATCGGAAAGCTGGCGCGGCCTGTCGGCCTTGGTAATCAGTCTGTTTTGAGATCAAATCGAGCCGCATTTGAGTCTCACGTTCGGCTTTTTGCTGCTCAGCCAGCTGAGCTTTATGGTCGGCATCTTCGCGCAGTTTGTCGAGCATCCTCGTTGCAAAGCCACAGACACGATGAAAGGCTTCCTGGATCTTCGTGAAAGCCTTACGACGACCCGGTTTCTGGTTGCTGAATCCAGCCATTCTGAACGGATGGACTACGCCTGAAAGCTTCTGATCACCGAATTTCTTGTTCATCTTTCCGACCAGTAAATTGGCAATTTCCTGCTCGTCGCGGCGCTCAGTTTTCAGTGCCTTGATAATTACCTGGTAATTGTCGGCGCTCGATTTCTGGATCAGGCAGGGCTGGAAGTCCGTAGCCTTTATCTGATCAAGCTTCTCCTGGCTCACGTCATCGATGAGCAGATGATGATAAAGCGGGTCCAGCGGTGAAATGTAAACGTCATAGCCGCGAGCGTTATAGGATCGAAGCTGCGGAATCATGGCTTCGACCTGGGCCGCACTGTACTGAATTTCTGAGCCGTCTTTCTGCCGCCCCATGTTGTAGGGTTTCGCATCCTTTTTTGTGCGAGGAACCAACGTCAGGCGATAGCCAGGAGCCATCAAAGCCGCGTGCTGATCTCGCCATGCTTCAACTTTCACTCGATGATCGGGCTTCAATTTGCTGAGGTCACTACCGCCTGGCTGATAGTCCACAGGGCTTTTATCAAATCGGGCTGAAAGATCAGCAGTGTAATCAGCAGCGCTGAGCCAATTATCGCGCTGCTCAGAGAGACGAGAACGAAGGTCGTCCAGCGTACCTTTGTTAAGGTTGAATTGAGCTGACTGGATGCTTTCGTTGCCTTCTGCGCGGCTGTGTTCAGGTTCTGTGCCGACCGGTTTAGCTTCGATGCTGACTTTTTCGTCTGCTCGTCGATCTGTTCGGTGGTCTTGTCGCCCTGGAACTTCAGGTACTGAGCCGCCTTGATTGTTCGGCTCATCATCGTGTTCAGGTTGCCCGCCAACCGCTGCACCGTTGTTGTCAGCTCTTCTGAGTGCTGCTTCTTCTCGGCTTCCAGCTCGCTGACCAGATTCGATGCCTGGGCCTGCACTTCGCGATTCGAGCGCACTAAGGTTTTCTTTGACTCGGCCTGCCTCTTGGATGAGTTCAGGGCCATCTCTGTCTTGCTCATAAATGACTCCTCGTTGTTGTAGTTTCCCCCATCCGTACTTTTTCCCCAGATCGCTCGCTTTAAACGAGATACCGTCAAGGCTGAAAGAAAATCCGTTCATTTTTCCGGTGCTGGCGACATTCGGAAGCGCAACCGCACCGGACGCTTCAACCCGCTCAATGAAAGCGAAAATGGAAATTGGTTCGTCGCCGTCCAGGGCAGCATCGATAATTTCTTGCAGCTCAACACGCGGCAGGGAACCGCCGGTACGAGCGGCCATCTGAATCTCGTTCGAGGTGGGCTTTTTACGGCCATCTGAGGTGAGTTCGTCCAGACCTGGTGTCAACGTCAGGCCAAACCGCTTTTCAAGCTCCTGAGTGCTTTCAATCGCCTTCCTGACTTCCCACTTTCCGTGCCAAATCTCTTTATTGAAGTTGATCCGGCTAGTCAGAATATGGATGTGATCAAGATCGGTATCGGAGTGACGAACGGCAATCCAGGGGCGCGAATCGGGATCTAACTCAAGGTTTCTCAAGTGCTCTTCCGCGATTTCATGCCATTTTGCAGACTCAAGATGCTCACCTTTCGGCAGTGCAAGAGAGCAATGCCAGATGTGGCGCTTAGCGTCAGGACGGAAGTTCTTCATGCTACCGATTTCACGGCCTACAGCTTCAGCAGTCGTGCCAGAGCAGGTGCCCCCAACAATCTCAACGCCCTTGTCGCCGACGGCCAGCTCGCCCTCATCCAGAATGTAACGAGCTGCCCCGCCGGCACCACTACCTCGACTGACTTTAGCTTTCATGAGGTATCTCCAGGCCGACAAGCTGATTCCGAAATTCAGAAACAGCGAATTTTACGCGCTCGGCGTGGAAGGCCAGATCAGCGTCACCCACCTCGTTTGCGAGCCTCATAGCTTGGTTTAAATTCGCAGCAGTACGGGACAGCTCAACCCAGGCTTGCTGATTTATTGCAGGAACAGACGGGGAGACAGAGCCAAGTATGGTTTCACGAATATAACGACCGATACCTCGATTGATCATTTGGGGCGATAAATTTTCGATGCCATTTGGAAAGACCTGGCCGACCAGGTGCGCCAATTCGGCATCTGAAAAATACGCAGCCCGGCGATTTCGCCGCTGCTCAGATTCGGGTTTTGGAACCGGACCCCGCCGCATCTTTTTGTGCATATTCATAACCAATCCTCATTGTTATATCGACTTCCTCTGTCGCGGTTTTCGTTGGCAAAGGAGCAAAATGGCATCGACCATTTCAGCTACACGCAGCCGGTGAAATCGGCGGAGACAACCCCCTGAGCGAAGCGATGGGGGCGAGAAGCAAAGCGACTCGGGTGGGAACTTGCCGCAGGCAAGTTACACCTTGCTCCTTTCATTAAATTCAGTATAGCATGTTGACATTGATATGCACAAATGATAGTTGCCAATGATCATTTGTCAGCAACTTTTTTAAAGTCTTTGCATTGGCAATGAGGACACATCAATCGCTCTTCACGCATTTCATCTGAGTAGTAGCGAACAACTGCTTCATCAAACTGTTGTCCGCAACTAAGACACTCAAGAAGCATCGGAATTATCCGATTTCAGACTCTTATTTTCAGTCTCAAGCTCAGAAATCCGAGATTCCAGCTTCTGCAATTTTTCGTGTTCAGTCGCATAACTGTTCTCGCAGTCTTTCAAATCACGACGCAAGCTCGAATTCTTATCGCTAACCAAGTGGTTTTCCTTTTGAATCGAGCGCGACTCAGTAGAAAGCTCGTCATGCTTCATAAAGAGCTCGTCATACTTCCGAGTCATGTTTGCGAGCTGGCTCCGAAGATCATCCGAAACTTTCACCTCTGATTCGAGTCTGGCTTCAGCAACAGCAGCAGCCTTGTCAGAATCAATTCGGCCTTTTTCAGAAAGTTTGTATTCGTCAGAAATCTGATCGATTCGACTTTTCAGATCGACTTTATCACTCTCTAAAGACTCGATTTTGTTTCTGCCCTGGGCAACTTGAATGTGAGCTTCTTCAAGCGACTTACGCTCAGTATCAAGTTTGCTATTCAGGTTTTTGATTTCTTCTTGTCGCTCGTCAGACAAAGCCTGTAAACGCCCCTTGTAGGCCAATAACTCCGCGTTCTCGTCTTCTAAAACACCATTTGCTTCTTCCAATTCTTCGCCAGCCTTAGAAAGCGTTGCCGCTTCTTTTTGAGCTGAAATCAAATCACGCTCAATCTCTGACCTAGTGTCAGCAGACTGACGCTCAAATTCGCGAACAATTGCAGCTTGCAGTTCGGGAGGCAGCTCAGGAGCTTTTCGCTGAGAAACGGGTTGAGATGAGCGCCACGACACTAAATAACGATGAATCGTGTTCGGAGATCCAGTTCCCAGTTCTTCTCTAATACGGTTAATCGTTGGATCTTCACCTCTTGCGATGAGCGTGTCGATTGCACTGGAAACTTCGTTATAAGTAATTCCTGGCCTAGCCATAATATGTATTCCTAAAAATCAATACAGTTAATTCCGTATTTCATAATATACATTATACAGAATACGATACATAATACAATACGGAATATGAAATAATTTAAAATAATATGAAACATTTTTTTTGAGTACGGAATACAGGCAGAAAAATTGCCAAGAAGAAAAAAAATGGAGGAAACTGAAAATGAAGAAAGACGGAAAAACCGTCTTTCTCTTTCTGCCAGCAGCCGAAGGCTGCTCGGCGGCGGTGTGTGCGCGAAGCGCGGGAGTCCCTTTGGTCCCCCGCTTACCTAGTATCTTTATAGATACTTCTTAGACACGAAAAATGCAGATTCTCTGTAGCCCTTGCGCAGAGCGGTTTGCAGGGGATTTTAAAGAGAAAAAAGTACACGCAACTCCCGACACGGGTACACGCAACTCCCGATAGTGGTACACGCTATCCCCGACACTTACTCTTTTCACGCTCGAGCTTTCGATAAGCCATCTCACCGGGCGTAGTTCCCTCCTCGTACATACCTCGAATGTAAGTCAAAGGATCGAGGCTTTTTGGACGGCTCACATAAACTCTTTTACCATCCATCAGCAGTTCCCAAGTATCTAACTCATCGATCTCAGCAATAGCGTTTTTAAGCTTAGCTCGGCGATTGGACTGTGTTTGCTTTGAAGCTTTTGAATCACCCCACACATGCGGCAACAAAGCGTCTAAGGATGCTCCTTTACCCGCCATCAGAGAGCCATGCTTCCGCACATGAGCGGACAGCCACGCATGTAAAATTCGTGCTTGGGGGCTGGAAAGCTTCAATCTTTCGTGAAGTGAGACTTGAATATTTTGGTTACCGAAAATAGCGCCAGCTAACCGCCAGTTTAAACTGACTGCCAATTTTTCCTCATTATTCGAAAAGCTGAGCAGGTTACTTGATCCACCAACTTTTCCGACGCTTCTGAAAATAGAAAGGGTAGTTAAATCCCGAAGAGCATTGATCAACTGATCATAGCCTTTCTCTGAAGTGTCAATCCCAGCATCGGTTAGAATTGAGTAAGCGCTGGCTCTGACCAAGCTTCGCGGCTGATCAGCGGTATCTTTATTGGTTGCCAGCTCAAGCCACAGCTGCTGAGCCATGAGATCGCTGGAGCTTCCTTCGATCAATAATCCATTGCGACCAGTTCGAGCACAAATCGCAAGCAGCACGCTTTGATGCATAGCACCAAGTTGGACTCCACGGAAGCCAATCTCTCCCTGGTCCCAAGTGCGTTTAATATTGACTGCTTTATTTCTGTTCGCCCTGGGAACAAAAAGCCCATCGGTGATAAATGCAGGATCAAATTTTGCGTATTCGCTAACATCACGGCTCATAGCCTGCCACCTTTCCTGGAATGCTCCAAAACGGCTTTTTGAAGGGTGTAGCCACCCACAACATCAGGATCTGAGCAGCTAACCTTTCGCAGCCAAACCGGCTCAAAAGGAGATCCGTAATTCTGTTTGCTGACTCCGAACTGAACGAAATACCTGCGCTGGGAGTCTTCGACCCCAAACTGTTTAGCATCGGCTTCTGACATGTTTTTCATGTAGCCTTGCCAGCGAATGTTATCGACAAGAACCGAGGAACCACGACTTGCTTGCTGCTCTGCGCCCTGGTCATTCAAAGCGCTGCTCTTTGATGTGTGATGCAAGAAAATAATCGAACATCCCGTTACCGAAGCTATTTTCTTCATTGCTCCAACAACTTGCGACATTGCACCTGAATCATTTTCATCGAGCTGATGAGAAATTCGGAGAGTATCGATCATCAAAAGCTTTCGGCCTTTTGCGGCTTTGAGAAAATAATTAGCCCAGTCATCTGTGAGAATATTTACCGTGTAAGCGTCGAGCGGCTCAATGTGATAGTTCGCCTGCATCTCCATTCTTTGAGATTCAGAACAATGCTCACCCAAGGCAAACAACCGATGACGGACGGCTATTTCCGGATCTTCACCTGGAAAATAAGCAGCCTTTCCAAGTGAAGATTCAATCCCCAAAAGATTAGGTCCGCCGGACACTTGAGCGCCAATCTGTAGAGCAGCTGCGGATTTACCGCTGCCACCGGGACTCACGAGAGCCCCTACAGTTCCAGCTACCAAACCAGGAAGAACAAAATTTAGAGCCTCCGGCTTCTCGCCCATTGCTGATAAGATGTTAATCGCCATAGAAACTCCCGTTTGATGTTGGTTTCTGTGGTCGGGGGTAGGTCTGGCCACCTGCCCCCAACCCTAATTAAATAAAGGCCGCTGTTGCGGCACACACCGCCACCGAGCAGCCTGTGGCTGCCAACGGCAGAAAGAGAAACCGGCTTTTGGCCGCTTTCTATCGCATTCCAGGAAATTCATTATTGTCTTCCTGGTCCTGCCATTTCGGTCGCTTCGCTTCCTCCATTTGAGCCTTCTTCGCGGCTTCACTAGCAACGTCTGACCCTGCTTTCCGAATAGTCCGGTCAGCGTAATCATCGATGTTGCTGTGTCTTTGCAGGACGTTAGGCGAAGCCTCAATAAGAGCAGATTTCACTTCATCCGCATCAAATCCTTGCTCGAACAGAGTTCGACAAGCTCTGTAG
>Ga0307981_1001747_pt1 | contig 18750 bp, 15 predicted proteins | sample OrgLakmetagen987_FD_201849 | JGI IMG/M metagenome (GOLD analysis project Ga0307981, IMG submission 201849) | Saline water microbial communities from Organic Lake, Antarctica - #987 | ecosystem: Environmental > Aquatic > Non-marine Saline and Alkaline > Saline | place: Antarctica: Organic Lake... | reverse complement strand
CATCGCAGCTCTGATGAACAACCGCCCCAGAAAGACACTGGGCTGGAGAACCCCCGCCGAAGCCATGGCCGACGAAATCGCGGCCTTCAAATCAACCGTTGCACTTGATGTTTGAATCCAAGCTGTGATTGAAAGATTTGACCGAGACCTTATTTAGGACCAGACCCGCTTTCAGATATTTCTCAACCGCTTGAAGTGCTTGCCACCAGAATTCGTTCCCTAAATCGGTAAATTTCGAAAACCGCGCTAGGAAATAATTCTGATCAGCTGGAGCGATAAAGAAGCTGCCGGCGCAGACGCTTTGAAAATGGTTCAAGGGCGTGTCAAACATTAAAAATCTACCGTTCCGGCAACAGCCCTCTGGGGGCGAACCGCAGCACCAGCAGCAGGATCACCCCCATGGTCAACAGCCGCATGTGCTGCACTGAATCCAGCAGATGCTCCTTGAGCCAATTGCCATCCGCCATGCCCGACGTGGCCAGCGTCATGATACCCTGACCGATAGGCTCGACCTGCACCCACATGAACCAGATCAGGATCCCGCCCAGCACCGCGCCCAGATTGTTGCCTGACCCGCCCACGATGACCATCACCCAGATCAGAAACGTATAGCGCAGCGGCTGGTAGGTGCCAGGTGTCAGCAGCCCGTCCAGCGTGGTCATCATTGCACCCGCGAAACCGCAGATCGCCGAGCCCAGAATAAACACCTGCAAATGGCGCGCCTTGACGTCCTTGCCCATGGCGCGGGCCGAAACCTCGTTGTCGCGAATGGCGCGCATCATCCGGCCCCAGGGCGAATTCAGCGCCAGCTGCGCCAGCACCAGAAACACGATCAGCACGGCGGAGAACATCAGCCCGTAGCCGAGTTTGACATAAAGCGTCGAGGCGGTGGTGGCGTCGAGACCGAACCCCGCCGCGCGCTCCACGAAGGCCGGGTCGCCTTGCAGGTCGATCTCGTTGGGCAGCGGACGAGGCAGGCCTATGACGTTCTTGACGCCGCGGCTCAGCCAGTCCTCGTTCTTGAGCAAGGCGATGATGATCTCCGCGATGCCCAGCGTGGCGATGGCCAGATAATCCGACCGCAGCCCCAACGCCGTCTTGCCGATGATCCAGGCGGCTCCGGCGGCCATCAGGCCACCGACCGGCCAGGCCAGCACGATGGGCAGGCCCAGCCCGCCGAGATAGCCGGTGGTCGCGGGGTCAATGGCCTCGATCGCCGAAACACCCGGATCCAGCACCGCGCGGAACACGAAAAACCCGCCCACAAGGATCACCAGCACCGTCAGGCCCCGCAGCAGCTTGCCCTTTAGCCGCTGCCACGCCACGACGGCCGCCGCGACCACCGATGCGCCCACGCCGATCCCCAGCATGACCCGCGCGCCGCCCGCCGACCACGCCTCGGGCACCGGCGGCATCGACACCAGCACGGCCGCCAGCCCGCCCAAGGCCACAAAGCCCATGACGCCGACATTGAAAAGCCCCGCAAGACCCCATTGCAGGTTCACCCCCAGCGACATGATCGCCGACACCAGACCCATGTTGAGAATGAGCAGCGCCGAATTCCAGCTTTGCACGAACCCGGTGCCGACGATCAGACAGCCGACCAGCCCGAACAGCACGATGGGACGAATTGCAGCATTCATACCGATTTCCCCTGAAAGAGGCCCGTGGGCTTGATGAGCAATACGATGAGCAGGATCATGAAACTGACCGCAAATTTGTAATCCGTGCTGAGCAATTGCACGAGGCCGTCAGGCTCCAGCGGGCCGGGCAGGGCGTAGACCAGCACCTTTTTCCAGGCATAGGTGATCGTCACCTCGGAAAACGCGATGACGAAACCGCCCGCGATGGCCCCCAAAGGAGAGCCAAGCCCGCCGACGATGGCCGAGGCGAAGATCGGCAGCAAAAGCTGGAAATAGGTGAAGGGTTTGAAGGACTTGTCGAGACCGTAAAGCACACCCGCAATCGTCGCCAGCCCCGCCACGATCAGCCAGGTCACCATCACGACCCGCTCGGGGTTGATGCCCGACAGCAGCGCCAGATCCTCATTGTCGGAATAGGCGCGCATGGATTTGCCGGTGCGCGTGCGGTTCAAGAACCAGAAAAGGACAGCGACCACGATCACCGCCGTGACCACGGTCAAGGCCTGCGTGGTGCGGATCGCCAGCCCTTCGGCCAGCCCCGTCATCTCTCTGAAATCCCGCGCGGAAATCACGAAACGCGCACCGTCGGAAAAACTCTGATTGCCGGGTCCGATGATGAACCGCACCAACCCGTTGAGAATGAACATCACCCCGATGGACACGATCACCAGAATGACCGGCTTGGCCTTTTGCACCCGGTAGAACCTGTAGACCATCCGGTCGGTCAGCAACACCAGCGCCGCCGCCCCCGCAATACCGAACGGAATCGCCAGCAGGGCAGTCGGCAGCGGCCCAAGGCTCAGCCCCATCGCCTGAAAGCCCCAGGTCACCATGATCGTGACCATGGTCCCGAACGCCATGGTGTCGCCATGCGCAAAATTCGAAAACCGCAAGATGCCGTAGATCAGCGTGACGCCAAGCGCGCCGAGCGCCAGTTGCGAACCATAGGCGATCGCAGGGATGAGCACGAAGTTCGATAGGGCGACGATCGCGTTGAGAAAATCCATCAAGTCCAACCTTCACACATGCCGCAAAGGCGGCTTTCGGTATGGCAATGGCCATTGATCGCTGCAATCCGCGACCTCCCCACCGGACAGTCGCGGCTGCAGTCCCGCCCCGCGCCTTTTGAAATCATGTCGATCCAAGCGTCATATATCACGGCTCCACCTGCCGCCCCCAAGACACCTGTGGCCACCGCAAAAGCGCACAGGGCACCTGACACGATCCCTCCCGGCTTCATCTTGCCAGATAAACCTCCCCCGGAGGGCCGATCTGCCATTGTCATCCACCCAGAAACGATTTGCGCACCTCAGGATCGTTCAACAAATCCTTACCCGTCCCGGTGAACGCATTGGCACCCTGCACCAGCACATATCCCTTGTCCGCAATTTCGAGCGCCTGTCGCGCATTCTGTTCCACCATCAAGATGGGAATACCCGTGCGCGCCACCTCGATGATCCGGTCAAACAGCTCGTCCATCACGATGGGCGACACGCCTGCCGTGGGCTCGTCCAGCATCAGCACCTTGGGTTTGGTCATCAGCGCACGTCCCACCGCGACCTGCTGGCGCTGACCGCCCGAAAGCTCTCCCGCCGCCTGCCGCCGCTTGTCGCGCAGGATGGGGAACAGATCGTAGATCTGCTCCATCGTGGCGCGGATATCGTCTTTGCGGATGAACGCGCCCATCTCGAGATTTTCTTCGACCGTGAGCGAGCCGAAGATGTTGTTGACCTGCGGCACAAACCCCATGCCCCGCGCCACGCGGTCCTGAGGGCTGCGCGCTGTGATGTCGTCGCCGTCCAGCAGCACGCGGCCTTCACGCAGGTTGAGCATGCCGAAGACCGCCTTCATCGCGGTGGATTTGCCGGCACCATTGGGTCCGACGATGACGGCGATCTCGCCGGACTCCACGGCGATGGTGCAGCTGTGCAGGATGTCCGCGCCCGTGCCGTAGCCGCCGGTCATCGCCTCGCCGATCAGGAACGGGTTCCGGCCTTCGGCGCGCACGACGGGTCCGTTGCCGCGCACCGGATCGCCCATCGACGCGGCAGAGGCCTTCGTGATCGACCGGTCCTTGTTGCCGCGGTCGTTCTGATAAGCGTCGTTCATGCCCCCACCTGATCCTTGTTCTTGAGACCGGTGCCCAGATAGGCCTCGATCACCGCGTCGTCGGCCTTGATCTGATCTATGGTGCCTTCGGCGAGCACGTGACCCTCGGCCATGACGATCACCGGATCGCAGAGCCGTCCGATGAAATCCATGTCGTGCTCGATCATGCAGAACGTATAGCCGCGTTCGCGGTTCAGCCGCAGGATCGCGTCGCCCACGGTGTTCAGCAAGGTGCGGTTAACGCCCGCACCGACCTCATCCAGAAACACGATCTTGGCCTCGACCATCATGGTGCGGCCCAGTTCCAACAGCTTTTTCTGCCCGCCACTCAGGTTGCCGGCCTTTTCGTCCTTGAGGTGAGAAATCGTCAGGAAATCGAGCACCTCATCGGCCCGCTTCAAGAGCGCGGCCTCTTCGGTCGCGATGCGCGCGCGGCCAAACCAAGAATTCCACAAGGTCTCGCCCGATTGCCCGCCGGGGACCATCATCAGGTTCTCGCGGCAGGTCATCGACGCAAATTCATGCGCGATCTGGAATGTCCGCAAAAGACCGCGATGAAACAGGACATGCGGCGGCAGACCGGATATGTCCTTGCCGTCCATGATAACGCTGCCGGATGTCGGTTTAAGAACGCCCGCGATCACATTGAAAAGAGTTGTTTTTCCAGCACCGTTCGGCCCGACCAGACCGGTGATCGACCCGCTCTCGATCTTCAGGGACGCGCCGTCGACGGCGCGAAACCCCCCGAAATGGCGGTGCAGATCCCGGACCTCGATCAACGCGTCCCCCTGACTGACGGCGCTCAGGCGCTCTGGTTTGGTGTGGCGGCCCGAAGCCCGAAGCCCGAACCCCGGATCCCGAACTTCGGAACCCGGACCGCCCTGATGCGTCGGATTACTTGAACGAAATCGTCTCGTAACCGGCATCCTTGACCTCGTAATAGCGGTAGGTGCCTGCCGCTTCGCCGGGTCCGATCAGTTCCACGTTGGTCGCACCGATGTAGTCGACCTCACCGCCAGCGGCGAGGATTTCCATCGCGCGGCCCAGTTCACCGGGCAGGATCGGCTCTCCGGGGGCGTTGGCCACGGCCAGCAGGTTGGCGGCCACGGCAGCGGAGGTCGCTTCGCCGCCCGCCATCATCGCCATCGCGATCAGGGCCGCCGCGTCATAGCTTTCGCGGGTAAACGACGATTCGCTGTTCACACCCGCCGCATCGGTGATGGTCTTGAACGCGTCTGCGCCGTCGCCCTCGCTCCACGGAACCGCGCCGAACGAGCCTTCCATGTCCGCGCCAAGGTCTGCCAGAAGCGCGTCGCCATACATGCCGTCACCCATCATGAACGTGTCGAACGCGCCGGTGTCCAACGCTGCCTGGATCATGCCCTTGCCGCCTTGGTCCGAATAGCCCAGCACCACCAGAATGTCGCCGCCCGCAGAGGCCAGCGCGCCGATCTCGGCCGAGTAATCCGCCTTGCCGTCCTCATGCGGGGCGTTGAGCGTGACGGTGCCGCCCATCTCTTCGAAATTGGCGATAAAGGCGTCGCTCAGCCCCTTGCCGTAATCGTTGTTGGTATAGGTCACGGCGACGTTCTCGATGCCGCGATCCTGCAGGATACCGGCCAGAACGGCGCCCTGGCGCGCATCAGACGGGGCTGTGCGAAAGAAAAGATCATTGTCTTCGGCGGTGCTCAGACCCGGCGAGGTGGCCGAGGGCGAGACCATCGGAATGCCGTTGGGCACCGCGACGTTGGCCAGAACCGCGCCGGTGACGCCCGAACAATCGGCCCCCATGATGGCCACGACACCGTCGGTGGTCACCAGACGTTCGGCGGCGGCGGTGGCGGCGGCACTGTCGACACAGGTTGAATCGGCGCGCACCGACACCAGTGTCACACCGTCGAGGAACAGGCCGCTTTCGTTGATTTCCGTCATCGCCAATTCGGCGCTGTCGGCCATCATCGGGGTCAGCGATTCAATCGGGCCGGTAAAGCCCAGAATGACGCCGATCTTGGCTTCGGATGCGTGACCGGCCGCAAAGGCGGTCCCGGCGAAAAGCGCGCTGGCCGCTGTGGCCGCAAGCAGATGTTTCATGTTGATCTCCCTGATTGGATCTTGTTGTCCAGAGCGTAGATTAGGCGCGCCCCGTGGAAAAGAAAAGACCCCACAATGCGCAGGCCCTCCAACACAACGCGCGTGGCCCCCCTTCATCTTGCCAGATAAACCTCAGGGGAGTTTGAGGGGGCAGCGCCCCCTCATCGGAAAAAGGAAACGCGACACCAAATCCAGCCCACCCCGTTCAGATCGACAGCCTTGCCGCATGGCTGCCACGCTCACGATAGGGCGTCGTGTCGTAATGCGCCCGGTAGCATTTCGAGAAATGCGACGGCGACGCGAACCCGCAGGCCAGCGCCACGTTGATCACGCTCATATCGGTCTGCATCAGCAGGTTGCGCGCCTTGGACAGCCGCAACTCCATGTAATACCGCTTGGGCGAGCGGTTGAGGTAGCGTCGGAACAAGCGCTCCAACTGCCGCGTCGACATGCCCACTTCCGACGCCAGGATCGACGGGCTGATCGGCTCCTCGATAAAGGCCTCCATCTTCTGGATCACCAGGCTCAGCTTGGGATGGCGCACGCCGATGCGGGTCGGCACCGAAAGCCGCTGGGTGTCCTGATCGGTGCGGATCGACGAATAGATTAACTGATCCGCCACCGAATTGGCCAGCGTCTCGCCGTGATCGTCGGCAATGACCTTGAGCATCAGGTCGATGCTGGATGTGCCGCCCGCCGTGGTCAGTCGGTTGCCGTCGATCACGAAGACCGATTTGGTCAGGTCGACGTCCTCGAATTCCTCGGCAAAGCTGTCCTGATTCTCCCAATGGATTGTCGCGCGCTTGCCATCGAGCAGACCTGCGCGTGCCATGGTATAGCTTGCGGTGCACAAACCCCCGATGGTGATCCCGCGTCGCACCTCGCGCCGCAGCCAGCCGACCAACCGCTTGGTCGTGGCGCGCTGCACGTCGATGCCGCCGCACAGCATCACCGTGTCATCGCGGTTCAATTCCGGCAGATCGCATTCGAGGTTGAATTCGGTGCCCGCCGAACAGCGGATCGTCGCACCGCCTTCGCCCGTCAGCATCCACTCATAGAGCGTCACGCCCGCCATCCGGTTGGCGATCCGCAGCGATTCCACCGCTGAGGAAAAGCACAGCAACGAAAACTCCGGCAGCAATACAAAGATGAACCGTCGGGGCCGGATCGGTGCGATGCCGGACGTCCGTGCTGCGCGGTCTGGGTGCATCAGGGCCTCCTCAGGGCGGCAAATCAACGGCTGTCGGCATATGATCTGCAGCTTGCCACGAATGGCCATCAGCTTGGTCAGATCTGACCGCCGGGGTCAAGCCTGCGCAGACTCGGCGGCGCAGGACGCAGCTGTGAAGCGCCCGACGAGTCATGCATAATTCTCTGTGGCAGGGCCGGGGCATTTTTCCTATACAGGTCTCCGACACATCCACCAGCGGCAGGCAGTCCCGCCGCGCCAGAATGCGAAGGACGATGGACCCAGATGAAAGAGTGGCAGAAAACATCCTGGCGCAACCTCCCACGCGTGCAGATGCCCGACTACACCGATGCCGAAGCGCTCGCGTCGGTCGAGGCGCAGCTGTCGTCTTATCCGCTACTGGTCTTTGCAGGTGAGGCGCGCCGCCTGAAAAAGGCGCTGGGGGCCGCCAGCCGGGGCGAGGCGTTCTTGCTGCAGGGCGGCGATTGCGCCGAGAGCTTCCAGCAATTCAGCTCGGACGCGATCCGCGACACCTTTAAGGTGATGCTGCAAATGGCCATCGTTCTGACTTTCGGGGCCAAGGTGCCTGTGGTCAAGGTGGGCCGCATGGCAGGCCAGTTCGCCAAGCCGCGCAGCGCGCCCACCGAGACCGTGGATGGCCTTGAGCTGCCCAGCTACCGCGGCGACATCATCAACGATCTGCCCTTCACGGCGCAGGCCCGCACCCCGGATCCACGCAAGATGTTGCAGGCCTACACCCAGGCGGCGGCCACGCTGAACTTGTTGCGAGCGTTTTCCACGGGCGGCTACGCCGACGTGCATCAGGTGCATGCCTGGACGGCGGGCTTTATCGAGGGTGCGAATGCCGCGAAATACCGCGACATGGCCAACCGAATCAGTGACACGCTGGATTTCATGCAGGCCGCCGGGCTCAACAGCGAGGCGGTGCATCAGCTTCAGACGGTGGATTTCTACACCAGCCACGAATCCCTGCTGCTCGAATACGAAGAGGCGCTGACCCGCGTCGACAGCACCACCGGAAAATGGCTGGCGGGCTCTGGCCACATGATCTGGATCGGCGACCGCACGCGCCAGCCCGACGGTGCGCATGTGGAGTTTGCGCGCGGCGTGCAGAACCCCATCGGCCTGAAATGCGGCCCCTCGATGACGGCGGACGATCTCAAGGTGCTGATGGCCACGTTGAACCCCGATAACGAGGCCGGCCGCCTGACGCTGATCGCGCGTTTTGGCGCGGGCAAGGTGGCCGAGCATCTGCCGCGCCTGATCAAGACCGTCCGCGAAGAGGGCGCCAATGTCTGCTGGGTCTGCGACCCGATGCACGGCAACACGATCAAAAGCGCGTCGGGCTACAAGACCCGGCCCTTCGAGATGGTCCTGCAGGAGGTCCGCGATTTCTTTGCCGTGCACAATGCCGAAGGCACCGTGCCGGGTGGCGTGCATTTCGAGATGACCGGTCAGGACGTGACCGAATGCACCGGCGGCGTGCGCGCAGTGAGCGACGAAGACCTCAGCGCCCGCTATCACACCGCCTGTGACCCGCGCCTGAACGCGTCGCAATCGCTGGAACTGGCGTTTCTGGTCGCCGAAGAGCTGACCGCGCGGCGCGACCTTGCGGCGGTGGCGTCGGCCTGACTGCAATGAGGGCAGGCCGGGAATAAAGGCTGGCCGGGAATTAAGGGTGGGCCAGGGGCGGTTTCGGCGTCCGGCCGACCTTTCGGTGAACCAATGCGCCGAACACCCAGCCCAGCTTGCGGCAGGCTGAATACGGCCTTAATCGTCCGACTTCACCAGCCGCAACCACGGCGCCTTTGGATGCGGCGCGGCTTTGAACGGAGCCGCGTCTTCGGCCATCTGGCCTGCAGGGCTGTCGGCGGGCATCGCGTAATCCGGTGCGCCCAGTGCCTGAACACGTGTATGTGCGATCGTAAAGCGGCGCGGCGCGCGACCGATCCTGCCGTCCGACATCAGACAGCCCAGCGCACGCACCACGTCGCCTTTCGCATCGGTCAGCGGATAGAGCACCAGCCGCGCGCGCAGCGCAGGACGCCCTAGCGACCGTTCGGCCTTCAGTGACATCTCGACGATCGAGGGGGTAGCAAAAACCTGCTCCAGTGCGGTGGCAAAGGTATGGCGGGCTTCGGGCAGGATAAAGGCGCTCAGCGGCATGCCTGCGGTCTCCATGCCCATCAGATCGCTCAGATGCGCGCCGCAGACCCGCAGGCGGGCGGTGCCGGGGGCAATGCGTTCGGCGATGAAAGCATGGGGCAAGGCGGCCGACGCCAGCCCCCGGGGATCCACTTCCGCCCGAGGCGGCACCAGCCGGCCGTCACGCAGGCCATGCCAATAGGCCGCCATCTCGCGCAGCGCCGGTGGCATGGATTGGCTGTCACCACTTTTCATGACATCCAGTATCCCGGCCTTGCTGATTGAATGCAGTTCCACGTCATCACCTTCATTTTGCACCCCGTCTGCCTGTCCCGCAAGCCTGTCCAGCTCAACTGCGGGTCCGGCAGATGACCCGACTCTTTTTTGACACATTTCTGTCAAAATTGCGCGTGTTATTGTAACCATTGGTTAACCTCTCTGGACGTGTTCCGCCCGGCACCTCTGGGCAACGCCCCTTGCCAGCGTCCTGCGCTTTGCGTAATCCCGTGCGCATGACAGCCGGAACCAGACAGATGACGCATTCCATGACCGGATTTGCTTCCGCGCGTGGGGCAGGGCTGGGCCACAGCTGGACCTGGGACATGCGCAGCGTCAATGCCAAGGGGCTCGACATCCGCCTGCGGCTGCCGGACTGGATCGACGGGCTCGAGGCGCCATTGCGAACCGCGCTCACAGGGGCGCTGAGCCGGGGCAGTGTCAACGTCACCCTGCGCGTCGCCGCCGAAAGCCACGCCACCTCGCTGACGCACAATCCAGTTCAGCTGACAAGCGTGCTCGACGCCATGACCCGGATCGAGACCGAAGCGATGGAGCGGGGCCTGTCGCTGGCCCCCGCCAACGCCGCCGATATCCTGAGCCTGCGCGGCGTGCTGGACACACCGCAGGCCAGCACCGACGTCAGCGCGCTGCGCGCCGCCTTGATCGCCGATTTCACGCCGGTGCTGGACAATCTGGTGACGATGCGCGCCACCGAAGGTGCTGCCCTGCACAACATCCTGACCGCGCAACTGAGCCGCATCGACACCCTGATCCAGCAGGCCGCCCAGGCCGCCGCCGACCGCGCCGACGTCACCGCCGCCAATCTGCGCACCAATCTGGCCCGCGTCATGGACAATGTCGACGCAGACCCGCAACGGATCGCGCAGGAGCTCGCGTTGATCGCGGTCAAGGCCGACGTCACCGAAGAGATCGACCGCCTGCGCGCGCATGTCAACGCCGCCTGCAGCCTTCTGGACAGCGATGAGCCCATCGGCCGCAAGCTCGACTTTCTGATGCAGGAATTCAACCGCGAGGCCAATACGCTCTGCGCCAAGGCCGGGTCAGCGCCGCTCACCGCCATCGGCCTCGACCTCAAGACGGTGATCGACCAGATGCGCGAACAGGTGCAGAATGTCGCTTAAACCCCAACGTCGCGGTCTTCTGATCATCCTCAGCTCTCCTTCGGGGGCAGGCAAATCCACGCTGGCACGCAGGCTGCGCACATGGGACAACGACATCCGCTTTTCAGTCTCGGCCACGACCCGCGCGCCGCGTAAGGGCGAACAGGACGGACAGGATTACCACTTCATCCCCGATGCAGAGTTCAAGGCGCAGGTCTCGGATGGTCAGATGCTGGAACATGCCCATGTGTTCGGCAATTTCTACGGCTCGCCCCGTGGCCCCGTCGAGGCGGCGATCACCGTCGGCTGCGACGTGCTTTTCGATATCGACTGGCAGGGCGCGCAGCAAATCCGCAATTCGGCCCTTGGCCTGCACACGCTGTCGATCTTTCTGCTGCCGCCGTCGATTCCGGAACTGCACCGCCGTCTTGTGGCCCGCGCGCAGGACGACGCGGCGGTCATTGCGCGCCGGATGCAGAAAAGCTGGGACGAGATCAGCCATTGGGACGGCTATGATTTCGTGCTGGTCAACGACGATCTGGACACCACCGAAACCGCGCTGCGCAGCATCATCACCGCCACCCGCCTGCGCCGCTCGCAACAGCCCGGCCTGACCGACCACGTGCGCAAACTGCAACAGCAATTCGAGGATCTGGCATGAGCCTTTACGCCCTTGACGGGATCGCCCCGCAAATCGATCCGGACAGCTGGATCGCCCCCGACGCCAACCTGATCGGCAATGTCGTGATCGAGGCGGGTGCCTCGGTCTGGTTCGGCGCAACCCTGCGCGGCGACAACGAGGAAATCCGCATCGGCAAGGGCAGCAACGTGCAGGAAAACTGCGTGCTGCATACCGATATGGGCTATCCGCTCAGCATCGGTCCCGGCTGCACCATCGGTCACAAGGTGATGCTGCACGGCTGCACAATCGGCGAAAACAGCCTGATCGGCATGGGCGCCACATTGCTCAACGGTGCCAGGATCGGTGCGAACTGCCTGATCGGCGCAGGCGCGCTGATCACCGAAGGCAAAGACATCCCCGACGGCTCCCTCGTGATGGGCGCACCGGGCAAGATCATCCGCCAACTCGACGCCGCCGCCATCGAGGGTCTGCGCAAAAGCGCGCTCAGCTATCAGGCCAACATGCGCCGCTTTCGCACCGGCCTGACCCCCCTTTGAAACCCCTCGATCAAAGCGGCCCGGCACAAAAAAACTGCACTCCGTCCGCGTTTCATCTTGCCAAATAAACCTCCGCCGGAGGCTCCTGCAGACGCCACACGCCGACCGCCCGCCGACCTCCCTCAAGACTGCAATCGCACCTCTCGTGTCCGCCACATTCTTTCGGAGATTTCCATGAAACCCACGCTCATCCGCCCCGCACCGCCGCGCGCCGCGCAAGGCGCTGTCGCCACGCCGATCATGCCCTCGGTGGTCTATGCCGCCGACGACCCCGACGCGCTGGACGCGATCTATGAGGGCCGCGCCCAGGGCCATACCTACAGCCGCGAGGGCCACCCCAATGCCGCCGCACTCGCCCGCGCCATCGACGCGATGGAACACGCGACCGGCGGCCTCGTCACAGGTTCCGGCATGGCGGCGGTCACAGCGGTTCTCCTGGGTCTGTGCACATCAGGCGACCATGTGATCGGCGGAGATGCGCTCTATGGTCGATCCTTGCGCATGATGGCCGACGATCTGCCGCGTCTGGGCATCGCGACAACGCTGGTCGATACCGGCGACGTGGACGCCGTGCGCGCCGCGATCCGTCCCGAGACACGGATGATCCTGTGCGAGATCGTCTCGAACCCGACGCTGCGGCTCGCCGATCTCGATGGTCTCGCGGAACTGGCCCAGCAAACCGGCGTGCTGCTGGTCGTCGACAACACCTTCACCACGCCGCGCGCGGTGCAGCCGCTGCGACGGGGCGCCGACATCGTGCTTCATTCCGTGACCAAACTGCTCAGCGGCCATTCCGACGCGATGCTGGGCTACGTCGCGGCGCGTAACCCTGAACTGCAACGCCAGATCTATGATTTCGCCACCACCACGGGCCTGACACCCAGCCCGTTCGATTGCTGGCTCGCAGAGCGGGGTCTCGCCACGTTTCATCTGCGTTTTGAGCGCGCTCAGGACACCGCGCGCATCCTCGCCGATCATCTGGCGGCGCAACCGGGTGTCACTCGCGTGCTCTATCCGACGCGGCCCGATCACCCCGATCACAACCGCGCGCAGGCGCTGCTTGACGGGCAGGGCTGCAACATGGTCAGCTTTGTCATTCCCGGCGGGCGGGCGCAGACCAACGCCTTCGCGCGCGCGGCGGACGGCATCGCCTTTGCGCCGACGCTGGGCGACGTGGGCACCACCCTGTCGCATCCCGCCTCGTCGTCGCACCGCAGCCTGAGCGCGGAACGCCGTGCAGAGCTTGGCATGCCCGAGGGGTTTTTCCGCGTTTCCGTCGGTCTCGAAGACCCCGAGGCGCTCACCGGGATTTTCGACCGCGCACTCACGGCAGCAACAGCCGATTGACGCGATGCCGCAAGACACCCCGCCTGGCCCCGAAGCGCTGATCGCGCTGCTCGATGCGATGCCCTTGCCCGCCGTTCTGATCCGGCGCGATGAACGCATCGAGGCCGCCAATCAGGCGGCGCAGACCCTGCTTGGCCCCGGCATCGCGGGGCGGCATTTCATCACCGTGCTGCGCCAACCCACGCTGTTGGACGCGATCGAGGCCAGCCTGCGCGACGCCGCCCCCCGCACAACCCGTTATCTGACCAGTGACGGCGCGCAGGACACCACGTTTCATGTGCATTGCGGGCCGCTCGATCTGGGGTCGGACAAAGCGGTGCTGGTCAGTTTTCAGGACATCACCCCGGTCGAGACCGCAGGCCAGATGCGCCGCGATTTCGTCGCCAACGTCAGTCATGAATTGCGCACGCCGCTGACGGCGCTGCTGGGCTTTATCGAGACCCTGCGCGGCCCCGCCCGCGACGATGCTCCCGCGCGCGAACGGTTTCTGGGCGTCATGGCCTCCGAGGCCGAGCGCATGAACCGGCTTGTGGGCGATCTGCTGTCGCTCAGCCGGGTGGAAGGCGAAGAACGCGTGCGCCCCACCGAGACGGTCGATCTGGCAGCCCTCTTGCGGTCTTGCGTGCACGGGCTGATGCCGCTGGCGCGGGCGGGCGAGGTGGCGCTGTCGGTGGACCTTCCCGAAGGCGGCGTGTCGGTCCTGGGCGATCCTGACCAGCTGCAACAGGTCTTTACCAACCTGACCGAGAACGCGATCAAATACGGCCCCCCCGGCACATCGGTCACACTCAGCGTCGCCGAGCCTGCCTATGCGCCGGAATTGCGCCGTCTGGCCTGCCGGGTGATTGTCCGCGACACCGGCCCCGGCATCGACGCGATACACCTGCCGCGCCTGACCGAACGGTTCTACCGCGTCGACGACCACCGCGCCCGCGCGCAGGGCGGCACCGGTCTGGGCCTCGCCATCGTCAAGCACATCGTCAACCGCCACCGCGGCCGGTTGCGCATCGACAGCACGCCGGGGCAGGGGACGGTTGTCACGGTTGTGCTGCCGGTGGGGTGAGGGTGTTTGGCGTGGATCAGGTGGTGGTTTCGTGGCAGAGATGTGTGATGTCTGCGTAAAAGGGTTACCAGGATGTATTCGCTCACCACCGCCACGGCGCAGTTCATCGTCAACGATGTAGACTTCCGGTTCTAGAACCAGTCCGACGCGACGGTCCTTGCGGGGGGCGGCTTTGTGGTGACCTGGAAGGAAGCCAGCAACCGGCTGGGGGATGCCTCGGGGTTCAGCGTGGTCGCGCGGCTGTTCCAGGCCGATGGCACCGGGATTGGCACCGATTTTCGCGTCAACACCACCACTTTGGGCAACCAGGACGAACCTGCTCTGTTCGCGCTGCCGGGCGGGGGCTTTCGCATCGTCTGGGACAGCGAAAACCGCACCATCACCCCGCAGCAACTTATGTTTCAGGATTTCGATGCTGCGGGCGCCCCGGCCAGATCCGAGATCGCGCTGCCGTTCCACACCGCGTTCGCCGAAGGCACCTTGGCCGCCTATGGCGCTGTCGACGGCGCCGGCGCGCAGGCGTTTCTGGCGCTCGACCGGCTGGCTCCGACGGCCTACGAGGTGCAGCTTGTCCGGGTCGATGCAGCCGGCGCGCAGACCCTGCTGACGGGCGATGCCACGGGGCCGGACGTCGATGTCCTGGAGGCACGGCACCTGCTGACCGCGGTGGAAACCCCCGGCGGCGTCTGGATCTCGGGGATGCGGTTGCAGATGCGATTGCCTGAAGAAGGCGAGGAAATCCCCATAGATGGACCGATCGACATCGACAACCCGCCCGACCCGTCGACGACCCTTGTGCGTGCTCCGAATTTTTCGCTTTGGCGTGTGGATGTCTTGACCGGGGCGGTGACAGGTGCGACCGATTTCGGCATCACTGCCCCATACGCCAATACCCTCACCCTGCTGGACGACGGCCTTCTGGTCATGGCGTGGATGCAGCCCGTGCCCAGGACGCAAGACGTGCCCAGGACGCCAGACGTTCTGGTACAGGTGCAACTGGTTTCGGCGACGGGGGCCGCGCTGGGAAGCCCCGGGCTGCTTGACCGCACCACGCTCACCTATGACGGGACGCCGTTGCCGCACGGATTGGACGTGGTCGCGCTGCCCGACGGGCAGTTCGCGGTGTTCTGGACCAAGTCGGTCGATGAGCCGAGCTATGTGCGCTATCTCGACGCCTTTGTGCAGGGCCATACCGATATCGTGGGCCAGCTTTTTGCCGCCGACGGCACCGCGCAGGGCGCGCGGTTCGACGTCGGCACCACGCGCATCGGTAACCAGAACGAGGTGAGCGCCATCTACAACGCCGCGCGCGAGCAGATCGTCGTGACATGGACCGACGAAAGCGGTTTTGCGACCGGGCTGGATGTGGATGATCTGCGCGGCGCGGTCCTGAACGTCGACCGGGTGTTCACGTCAGCCGCTGAATGGCACGTTCTGACCGACCGCTCTTACGACCTGAACGCCTATGGCGGCGACGATTCGCTGTTTGGCGGTGCGGGCGACGACACCTTGCGCGGCGGGGGCGGCGACGATTTGTTGCGGGGCGGCGCGGGCGACGATGTGCTGGGCGGGGGGCTGGGTGACGACAGGCTGCTGCCCGGTGCAGGGCGCGACGATGTTTACGGTGGCGCGGGGTTCGACACAGTCGATTTCTCGGGCGCGGGGGGCGGCGTGGACGTCGCGCTGGGGGCGGGCGCTTTCCGGCTGACCACGGTCAGTCAGGGCATGGACCGCTTTGACGGTATCGAGGCCGTCATCGGCTCGGACCACGCCGACACGCTCTTTGGCGGCGCGCTGGCCGAGCGGCTGGAGGGCGGCGCGGGCGACGACCGGATCGCGGGCGGTGGCGGCAATGACACGTTGCTGGGGGGCGACGGAACCGGCGACGCGGTGAATTACTATTTTGCAGGCGCCGCGGTGCGCGTGGATCTGCGGGCGCAGGGCAATTTTCAGACAATCAGCGCGGGGCAGGGCGTTGATCTGCTGACCGGGTTCGAGAACATTCTGGGCAGCGGCACCGGCAACAACACGTTGCAAGGCGACGACGCGGCCAACCGGATCGCAGGCTACGGCGGCGACGACGTGATTCTGGGCTGGGGCGGTGACGATCTGCTCTTTGGGGGCGGTGGCAACGACTGGGTGCTGGGCGGCGATGGCGCAGATTTGATAGTGGCGGATGCGGGCAACGACACATTGCTGGGCGGCGCGGGCGACGACCGGCTGGTGGGCGGCGACGCGGGCGATACGCTGACCGGGGGTGCTGGCGCGGATACCTTTGTCTTCGGGCGCGCCTATGACAGCCGTCCGGGCAACGGGATGCGCGATGTGATCCGCGATTTCGAACCCGGTGTGGACGCCATAGACCTGAGCGTGATCGACGCCGATGTAACGCTGACAGGCGCGCAGGACTTTGTCTTTGTCGGCAACGCGGCGTTCTCGGCGGCGGGGCAGTTGCGGTTCGTCAGCGACGGCACGCATGGGTTCGTGCTGGGCGACGTCACAGGCGACGGGATGGCGGACCTCAACCTGATGGTTTGGAACACCCCTGCGCTGAGCGTGGACGATCTGGTGCTCTGAGCACCAAGCCGCCCAAAACCTGACGCACGGCATGCGAAATCCGGCGGCATAAATGCATATAAACCGTGTCTTGTCATGAAACTGTTACATCCCTGTCACAAAAGTGCAGTGCGTCGGGACTACCTGTCGCGCAAGGTCATCCCAGAGGGGTGATCGCTTCCAAACTCTGACAGGAGCCAACCGATATGACATGTCTGAAACTGAGCGCCTCCGCGCTGGCGATCTCTGCCGTTTGTGCAACCGCCGCCGCCGCGCGCGACAACGTGCAGGTCGCGGGGTCTTCCACCGTGCTGCCCTATGCCTCCATCGTGGCCGAGGCCTTCGGCGAGAATTTCGACTTTCCCACACCGGTGGTGGAATCAGGTGGATCGTCGGCGGGTCTCAAGCGGTTCTGCGACGGCGTCGGTGAGAACACCATCGACATCGCCAACGCCTCCCGCCCGATCCGCGAGCGCGAAGTCGCGGCCTGCGCCGAGAATGGCGTGACCGACATCATCGAAGTGCGCATGGGCTATGACGGCATCGTCTTTGCCAGCCAGATCGACGGCCCGGCCTTTAGCGCGTTCGAGCCCAGCGACTGGTTCAACGCATTGGGCGCGCAGGTTCTGGTCGACGGCGCAATCGCCGAGAACCCTTACCAGCAATGGTCCGACTTCAACGCCGACCTGCCCGGCGTCGAAATCGCCGCCTTCATCCCCGGCACCAAGCACGGCACCCGCGAAGTCTTCGAAGAGCAGGTCCTGCTTGAGGGTTGCGAAGTGACCGGCGCGATGCAGGCGATGCTTGACGGCGGCATGTCCGAGGACGACGCCGAAGTGGCCTGCATGAAGGTCCGCACCGATGGCAAATCGGTCGATATCGACGGCGATTACACCGAAACGCTGGCCCGGATCGACAGCAACGCAATGGGTGTCGGCGTATTCGGTCTGGCGTTCTACGAAAACAACACCGGCACGCTCAAGGTCGCGACCATGTCGGGTGTCGAGCCGACCACGCAAACCATCGCGGCGGGTGAATACCCGGTGTCGCGTCCGCTCTATTTCTACGTCAAGAAGGCGCATATCGGCGTGATCCCGGGTCTCAAGGAATTCGCCGAATTCTTCGTCTCGGACGAGATCGCGGGCCCTGACGGACCGCTGGCGCAATACGGTCTGGTCAGCGACCCCGAGCTGGCGTCGACGCAGGCGATGATCGCCGATGAGCAGACAATGACCTCGGGCATGTAACCCGACGCCGGACAAGACCTTGCGGGGCGCGCGATACCGGCGCGCCCCGCCCTTGTGACATCTACCAGACGGGGGCGCGCAGCTATGCCTGCTTTGTGGCTATTCGGGATCGTTCTGGCCCTTGCATTGGCCGGATATGTGATGGGGCGCTCGAAGGCGCTGGCGTCTGCGGGGGGTGACAGCCGCAAACTGCATTCGCTGCCCAGCCATTACGGCACCTACATGGCGATGGTGATCACCGTGCCTGCGGTGCTCATCCTGCTGCTGTGGCTGCTGGTCCAGCCGTTTTTGCTGAATTCCGTGGTCTCGGGCATGGTCTCGGGCATGGTCGCGGACCGGGCCGGTATCGGGACCGCGATCTACGCCGAGGAGAGCTCTGCCGATCTGTCGCTGATGATGAGCGATGTGCGCCGCGTCGCGGACGGTCTGGACCAGGCCGTGTCACAGGGTGCTTTGACAGCGGGCGAGGCCACCGCCATCGACGTGGGCGACGTGCGCGGCCGTCTTGCTGGCGTCGGCGTGGCGTTGGGCTCGGATGTCGACGCGACCGTGCTCGCGGCGGCGCAGCGCTACAGGGATATGGCGTCGAGGGGCAATCTGCTGCGCATGGCGCTGGTGCTGATGGTCGCTGCGGGCTTTTTTGTCTGGGCCCTGCGGCGCAGCGACAGCACGTTTCGCGCCCGCAACGCGGTCGAGGCAGGCGTCAGGGCGCTGTTGATGGTGGCCGCGTCGATTGCGGTTCTGACCACGCTGGGCATCG
>Ga0307981_1001746_pt1 | contig 18754 bp, 12 predicted proteins | sample OrgLakmetagen987_FD_201849 | JGI IMG/M metagenome (GOLD analysis project Ga0307981, IMG submission 201849) | Saline water microbial communities from Organic Lake, Antarctica - #987 | ecosystem: Environmental > Aquatic > Non-marine Saline and Alkaline > Saline | place: Antarctica: Organic Lake... | reverse complement strand
CGATGAAGATTATTGTGATATATCTGTTTGTGGATATTCTAATGTTAAACTCGGAAGCAGTAGAAAATCACTATACTATGTGTTAAGGGGAACGTATCCGATTGGGTTGTCCTTGAATTCGGGATATCCAAATGAAAATGTAAATGTTACGGTGTTTGGAAATCATGTAAGTGATGAATTACATTCTTTGTCATCTCCAATATTTGCCCATGCAGACGGAAAAATCGACACTTCAAATGTCCCTAAATATTTTGGAGATACCCCTGTATGTTTAGGAATTGTTGACAATTTGGATAACAGCATTTTATACATAAAATAAAATTATTAAAATATGTTAAATAAAACTATTAAATCGCATTTAGACATAACATGCTTGCCATTTTAGTGGGTCATCATCGTTTAAAAATATTAAAATATTGGATATTAATATATGTGTTAGCTGATATAAAAAACTCCACATGGTGTTATACATATGAGGACCGTTAACGTTAATGATTTATCAGAATGCACATACCGTACTTGTGAAAAGAGCAACATATTGATAAAAGTTAATTTAAAAGTGAAAATTAAGATGTGTGAAAAATGCAATAATTTTATTGATCCAGCACCATTTATTAATTTTGTTAATATATATGTTAAAAATACAGGTTAAAACGATTTTTGGAAAAATCACAATATCGAGTGCGAACGTTGCAAAATTAAATTATACGATGATTTTTTACGAAATAACATCGTCCTATAACCAACGACAAATATTATGCAATGTGTGGTATAAATGAGGATAATAAAAAATGATAATAAATATGAAAAACCAAAAATCACCAACAGATTATTTCCAATTTTAAAGAAAAAAATAATAATAATATTTTCCTAATTAACTAAAATTAAAAATGTCAATTTAACAATAAAAAAAGTTAAAATCAAATATTTATTTATTCATTTTGTTTATTTTCTAAGTAACTTTTTTTAACATACATTCCATCGCTATATTTATTTGAATTATACAAATAAATTAATTTATCTTCTTCGACAATTTTTGACTTGAACCAACCCAATGTATTAAAAGCCACACAATTTGGAATTGATTCGGACAACATTAGCATTTCTTCTAATTTTAACCCATATTTAGCATCCATTAAATCCCCTCCACTTGAATCCATATTGCTGTATAATACATATTTATCTAACAGTTTACTTTTTGGAATTTTCTTTTCGTACTCAATATTATTGAATTCTAAATTTCCATTATTGATTACATATACATTATTAAATACTGATATGTTAAAAACATCCTTAATATTTTTTACTCCATTTTTTTGATAGTGAGATAATAATTTACTCTTTCCACTTTTGGACAATACAAAAAATTTAGGATATAAACATTCGTTTCCATTTTGCATTAACAATTTTTTGGCTAATTGATAATTTTTTTGAATTTCATTTTCGTCAGTCATTTGATGGTTAATTATGTGATTAGTTTCGTTTTCTCCTAAAACAGTATCTATTTCTTCAATTTTATCTTCAAATAAATTTAGTTTATTGATTTCACTTCCATCACAGCATTCACTGTCGGTATTTAAAATGATCGCATCGTATTCATTTTTTTTTATAAAATTAAATAAATTTTCTGTGAATATTTTCAGTTTATCATCATTTTGGCATTTAAATTGCTTATTTATGTTCATAAATGCACAATTATCGCTATTGTTTGAGCTTAAAATTTCAACAATTGTTGACACATTGTTTACAATGTCTCTGTCATAATTAAATTCGTTATTCATGTACATATTTTTTTCATTATTTGATAATTGCGTTACTTTATTTAAAGAATATCTTTTATAAAATGGAAGATTGTCTTTTATGCTGTCTTTAAATTTTTTAAACGCATTTAAATTTTCTATTTCATCAATATCACACAAAATGTTCATAGACAATTCTTTATTATCCATCGAAAATTGAGGTGTTCCGTTTAATGAATATGAATTTGCCTCATTTTTTTCCCAAGTTTTCTTCCCAATATGAATGCAGCAAAAATCATCATAAAATGCTGTTTTATATCCTCTTGCTGTGTATTCTTTCGCATATTCTATTTCAAAATGACTCGTATTATAATATCTTCCAATTTCATTCAACACTTTTACTTTTATTAAAGACGGTCTGAATGAATAATGTGGCCAATAACATTGTTGTCTGGGCATATTTCTAATATAATTGTTATATTCGCGACTACCTGGAGGATAATGTATATGCTCAAAATATCTAATAGTTTTATTTTGATGGTTTATTTTTTTTAATTCATCTCCGTCTAATGGTCTAAATGTTGTTGGCTCTTCCGCGTATTTTTTATTAAACAGTAATTGTCCATAACTCTCATTATTTTCTAATATTATTTTTGCATTGTGTATATATTTTCTAACATTGACAAAATGAAAATCATCTTCTAGGTGCAATAAATATTTCGCATTTTTATTAATGGCATAATCTCTTATAATGTTCATACTGATTGAATGTCCTTTTTCTTTTTCATCCTTGAATATAAAATTAAAAAATGGATATTGTTCTTTCATTTTTTCTTTATCTTCATTGGACGAATTATCATCAACGCAAATAAAATCATCTATTTCCAAAATATCTTCACAGCAATTTATAAATGAGTTCATCGTTTTTGAAAACAAATCATATCTTTTACAAGTGGTTATTGATAGAATTATTTTTGTATCATTTATTTTTTTTAATTTTTTTACCATATTCTCTATTTTTATCAAAGGATAACTTAGAATTCCATTTTCATTTTCGTCATCTTTTATTTTATTTACACATTGATCCCTAATTTTTTCAACTTCTAAGCGCATTTTATCGTCTACATTATCATTTAATAAAATTTTCTTTGATAAATTAATAATTGTGTTATTATCTCCTAATTTATCATAATACAAAATATTCAAATAGTTATATATATCGTTGTCTCTCGGATTAATTGTCTTATTTTTTTTTTTCTTATTGTTTACATGGTTCAATTCTTTTTCCAATTCTTTTGAAACAAATTTTAAATTACCATCATCAATATTTTTTTTAATCATTTCATAAAAAGTTTCAATAGTTTCTATATCTTTATGAACATTTAAATACAATTCTCTGGATTCTGGATGATGATCGAAATATTTATAACTAATATTTTCTTTTTTTAGTTTGACATTTATAACTTCATTGTTATCATACACTTCTGCATTATACGTATTTTTTATTTTATCGCTGAGTTCAAAATCGTTATCATAGTCGAATAAGCATATTTTATTTTCACTTATACCATATTCAGACATCAACTCATTTTTTACTTTTTCATTTTTAGCCAAAAGTAATTTTATTTTTTTTAAAAAAGAATTTAACTTTACATTATTTTTTATTTCAACATGGGAATAATCTCCCACATAATATTTAAAATTAGAGTCTTTCATATATAATTTCAAATCGTTATTTTTTGGAGAATTGCGAATCAACATATTAATATTATCAAATAATATCGTAAAATCATAAGTTTTCCCTTTTGTGTGTTTTGTTCCATAATAATTTATTTTTTTATTTTTTTCATTTTTATCTATTAATTTTACAAAATCAGCGCGATCTCCCACAACATGAACTTTAAATATGTTGGCTAAACTTAAAATCATTCTACTAAAACTGTTATAATCTTCTGGTATTACCTGTCCAAGGAAGATACATAAATTTTTTTTTGATATATCTTTCAATTTATCTTCACAAAATGAAACACTTCGCTTAATATTGTTGATTTCATGTTTGTCTAAGTTTTTATTTTCTAATAATTTCGAGAATATCCCATAAGCTTCTTCATATTTTCCCATATAATATGCACTTAAACCTAAATTTAAGTGTATTTTTAAATCATATACATCTTTTTCTATAAATAATAATAAATTATTTGGAAATGGAATTGTGCATCCTAATTTTGCAAATTTATATGCTTTGTCATAATCCTTAATGGACAAATAATGCGACGATATCCTATTTAGTGGTTCTGCTCTTTTCATATTTATATTTCTCATCTCATCGTAACATCTCATATATGCTTCTTCTGTTTTCTCCCATTGAATTCTCATCTGTTCTTTTCCTGTTCCAATCCGATACAGAGAATAATAAATTTCTTCAGGCCACCCACCCATATGAACTCTTTCTTCGTAACATTCTATTCCTTTTTTTATATTTCCTGAATCATAATAACTTTGCGCTAAATAAAACATGTATCTTTCATTTGATATTTCATCTATTAATCCTCTTTCAAACATTTTCGCATCTCTTTCATATTTCTTTGAATTTAAATTTCTAGCTCCGAGTCTTCTCGAATTTATAAAATAGTCACCCTCAATCGGAACTTTTCGATATCCAGGCTTTTTTGTATCTGGATATTCATGGACTAATCCTACGTATTTCCATTGATATTCTTTTTCAGAGTAATTTTTAAAAATTTGCATCCTTTTATAAGTAAATTTATCACCATAAGTTAACATATAACCATCCGCATCCATTTTTTCTGGTAATTTTAAATTTCCCACAACCAAATCATCGGCATCAATCACCCACATATATTCTGATTTCCCAGATGCGTGTTTAAATGCCAATGTTCTATTGAATCCAAAATCTCTCCATCTGTCTCTATATATTTCTCCTTTTATTCCTTTCTCATTAAAATAATTTTTTATTATCTCAATTGTATTATCCGATGATCCAGTGTCACTTATCACATAATAATCTATATAATTTGTCATTTTTTCTAATGTTTCTTTAATAATATGTGACTCATTTTTGACAATCATGACCAAAGCCATTTTGGGAATTGATAATTTTTCCATATTTATTTTTCCTTTTTATTATGGATTTCAGTTAAATTATACTTTCCTTGACACACAAATTAATTAATTATGAGTTTACTAATTTATTATACAGTAAATTTATAATGTTAAGTTAAACTTATCTTTACTTTTATGATTATAACTTTTAAATTTAAATTTAAATTTTTCTTATTTTTATGTTTTGATATTATATAACTTCGATAATCAAATGGAAGATATAGACCATATTGTTAAACTTATTGCTGATAATAAATTTTACATGAAAGATTTAAAAAATAAAAGTAATGAGTCCAAAGTTAAAAGATTACGATATGATAATAAAATTACCCGCCCGCAAAGTGAGATATGTCATTCTCTTAAAAAAAATGTTTCAGATTTTATGTGCAATAATATTCTCAGGACGACTTTTGAATCTTATGAATTTACAAAATCTATTTATGAATCATTTTCTGAAGCGGTTGATAAGTATGCTAAGATTATGATGATTAATCGAAAATCCATTTCATTTTTATTTTGCGGAGGGAACATTCTTAGATTAGTCCACTCTGATAGACTTAAATATTTAAATTTTAAATCGCTAAATGTGCTGAATGAATATTTTTACCCATGTTTTAAAAAAAGTGACGCTTATTTTTCATTGTTCATCGATCCAAGTACTCCTTCTTTCGACATTGTTTATCAAGATATGATCAGTTTAATATATCTTATTATGAACAGACATCGAAATATTGTATCCAGTAACATGCCAAAATATTTCTCATTTTACACTCTCAATGATGAACAGAGGAAAAATTTATTAAAAAAAATGCTAAACGAAAATGATGACATTGAACACGTTCAAATTGGAAATGATTATTATTCTGAAAATAAAATTGACCCTTTTGAATATGTTACTGATTATGACGAAATCATTTTTAACAAAAAAAGTAAAAATAAAAAAACTCATGAGTCATCTTACTTAACTCCCCCTAAAAATGAAACTATGACCAATGATGATTCATTGTTACAAATTACTTTGGTAGAAAATATACATGATAAATTAAATGTCGCGCGGCCGAAAAAAATAATTGATTTTAACTTGTGCAAATTAAAAATGTCAATATGCATCAAATTTAAAAATATGGATGATGTTGTTTACGTTGACGGCGACCTAGTTAACGTTGTTATTCCCAAACGAGAAGATTGGTCTTTGATAAAATATTTTGAAAATGAAGGGAAAAGTCACTCTAAATTTAAAATTAGAGAAATGAATAACTTTGAATTTGAAGGTTTATCGTTAGGATATGTTATCGATGACTTAGAAAATAATTTATTTTCTAAATTATTATGGGATGATTGTAATTACGCTAAAAAAGTTAAACAACTTATGTACTTGCACTTTTTATTTTTAATGAATAATTCAATGTCCCAAGTAGGAGTTAAAATATTATATATTGAAATGATTAAAAATGTCATCATATCTTATAAAAAGTATATAAAAGATGAAAATATTAACATGTCAAGGAACATCGTTCAAAGTCAATTAACCAAAATGGATGGTCCTAAAAATAATAAAAGGGTGTTTCCGTTTAAATGTTTTGTTCAAAATTTATTGGATACTTTAGATGTATATGATTTATATTCGACTAACAATATGAAAATTTTCGTTGAGTATTTAGAGTTAATAATTGAATGCATGGATGTTATGGATAACTCTTTGAGAGAAAACCAGGAATTTATTGATGATTCTAATTATAATAAAAATATTGTTTATTGAAATATTTTTTTGAGAATATTATATAAGTGAGTGATAATGAATTTAAACGATAAATTGACAAAATACGTAGATTTAATCGTAAATGACAATTTCGACGTAAAATCACTCAGACTAAATGATCAAAAAGAAACATATAAAAGAACAGCTTCATTTATAGAGCCCAGAAGAGAATTTAAAGAAGTTTTCACTGAATTTATTGTCAACGAATTTGTAAAAACTTCTAATCAATCATCCGCGTTTGTTCAAACTGTTTACTCCACTTTTAACGACGCAATCAAAATTTATTTGGATAAAAAAGGACTTCCTGATCTTTCAATTATATTTGTTTTTAAGGGAGGCAATTTATTAAGAATCGTTCAATCTGAGTCACTTGAAGAGTTAAATAGTCACATAACTGGAATTATCAAAAAATTTTATGATAATTTTTTTAAAAAATCAGACGCTGATTTTTCAATATACATTAATCCAAATGTCCCTAACTTTGACACTGTTTTAAGCGATATGACAAATTTATCTTTTGTAATATTAAATCATCTTAGAAACGAATTCATTGTTTCGCCATCTCTCTATTTTGAATATTATAGATTAGGAGAAAATGAAAAAAAAGAATATTTGTCAAATTTATTGGGAAAATTAAACAATACTCGAACTATTAAAGAGGGTTTATATGATTTCGATGGTAAATTCGATGCTGTTGAATTTAACGACTCTTCATTTTATGATGATGATGCTGAAGAAGCAATTCATAATTTTAATCCTAGAAAAGATTTTGAAATTGTTTTTGCAGACACCACAAAAGAAACCAATGATGTAAACACAAGTAAAATATTATTATATCCTCTGGATCAAATTCATTTATTGTCCGAAAATCATCCAATGTATGGAACTTTAAATGAAATCATATTGCACCAAAATAATGTATATGGAAATAATAGATATTCTGAAATGTTCGCATCTGTTAATAAAACTACAACTTTTAGAAGTGGTAAAGTGTTATCATCTTTTAATTTATGTCGTCTAAAAGCATCATTTTATGCAAGATTTAATCCGCGGAACTCGGAGCCAATGTGGTTAAAATTAGATGGCGAATTGATTGATGTGTCTATACCCACTCTGAAAGACAACGACATTAAATCGTTATTTGAAGATATTAACAAAAAAATTAAAGATTATACCGTAACTTCCCTAAATAATTTTAAATTTAAAGGATTGTCTATTTCATATTTAATTCAAGATTTAGAAAAAGCCCTTTATAGAGTTGCTGAAAATCCCTGGGATGATCCAAAATATGAAAAAAGAATTAATAGACTCATGTACATGTATTTTGTCGTTTTTATGTTAAATAGAGTCACACCAATTGGAGTTAAATTACAATATCTTGAAATTATTAAAAATTCTCTATCTGATATTAAATCTCTTAACAGTGATAGCATTAACAAATTTTTAAAAATTGCCGGAGATATCTTTCTTAACAATAATATTGATCCATTAAAAAAAAGTATCACTACGTTCCCATTCAGAAATATTATTGAAAATTTGACAGGTTTATTATCCACCCTTAATTTAAACGATAATAAAAAAATTAAAAATTTAAATAATTACATTGACAACATTTTATTAAATCTTGATGTATTGACGAATGCTCTAAGTCAACATAAAAAGTGGATTGACAATAAAGGATCATTGTTTGAAAACTCATTGTATGTTACTGATTTAATTAAGGGGGGAGCAATGTATAGTGAAACCACTCCAAATTTACCTAAATTACCAAATAATTTAGATAGCGTCACAGACACCTTTGATATGTTTAGAGGTGGTTCTAAAATTGAAGATACCGACGATCTTGATGATATGGATGATCACGATGACAGTGATAACAGCGATAACAGTGATAAAAGTTATTCCTCAAACTCCCCCGATAACAGTGGCAATTTTGGAAACTTTGGAGAAAATTCATCCGGTGAAGAAGGATATGGTGATGAAGACGATAAATTATATTTTAAAAGCAGCACGATGGATGAGTTTAATATGAGTAATTTTGGACGAAATTTAGAATTATCCCATTCATCAGAATATTACGATGACTTGCTCGATGACTAAAATTAAATTGTTTGTATATTATGGTATAAATGATAAATAAAACCATTCATTTTGTTTGGGTTGGCAATCAACTCCCTCATAATTTTAAAAAATAATATTTTAAAAAATAATATTTTAAATTTTTTGCACTTCAATGATGAATGGAATTTTTATTTATAAAAAAACATTGACAATTTAAAGAATGTTTGCTTTTTTCATATAAATCATCTTGAACATATTAACATTATTAACATGTACCATAATCCAGCTCAAAAATATAGGCTATAAAACTATATCAAAGTATATAAGACGACGAATATTACATTTTTTGATTTTTTTATTTTTTATTCAATGGTTTAATTGCCAAAACAGAAATAAAAACAAGATCAAAGATAAAAAACAAAAATGAAAAACTGTTATCGCAGTTTTTTATTATTTATCCTCATCTCTAACATGAACGATTATATTAAAAAAATTGAAAAGATAAACGGAGTATCAAGGACTGTCAACTTTAAAGTTACGGAGATGATATTAAATTAGTCAATATTTTTTTTAAATGAAAAAAGAAGAATTATTATTTCATATTCAAAAACATAAAAATAATGGAGAGACATATGCTATTCATACTTGGAATGATAGTTGGAGATGAGTCATATTGTGAATTTTATTTTTTTAAATTGTTTATAAATTTTTGTAATTTACGAGCATCTTCGTTTCTTTCATTTTTTTTGTTCCCGTAAATTATATCTGGTCTTTCCTTATGATGCCTTTCCAATCTATCGATTGTGTTTTTATCTTTGGTTGATTTCCTTGCACAAAAATGCATATGTTCTGTGTACACATCGTTTAAATATACGTATCTTCCTATCTTTTGGGCGACTTCTGATAACCATGTGTCGTTATAATCTGAAACAAAATAAGGCGGAACAAAATATCCAGTCTGATTTATCCAATTTGTATGGATAAAAGAATGTGTGGCCAATTTTGGGGGATTTCCATGATGTATTCCGTCACGTCCAAATACTAAAACTATTTTATCATCATATTTATCAAATTCTGATCTTACTAAATTATCCCAATTTTTTGTCCTGAATATTATGTCATCTCCGCAATGCATTATTATTGTTCCTGTTGCAAGTTTATTATAAGCAACATTCCAACATTCACTCAAGCATATTCTTCTACCTAAAATATATTTCACTCTTTTATCTTTGCTCATACTTTTTGCTTTTTCTATTGATGAATTATCATCATCATCGATATAAAAACAAATTTCCAACAAATTACTTTCTGTTGCTGTGTTTTTTGCGGATTCCCATATTCTCTCCATGTTGTCGGGTCTTTCCCTTGTTGGCATGATTAATGAAATCTTTTCTTTTGCCATATTTTTTGTTACTTACTTACTTATTTACTTATAATTAATTAATTTTATTTTTGACGCATCATTGTTATTTAAGTTAATTAATATAAGTTTTATTTATTTGTTTAATATTATCATGAGTATTATTAAAATCGGGCTGGTCGGTTATGGGTATTGGGGGCCAAATTTAATTAGAAATTTTAAAAAACATAAATTTATTAAACCAACATATGTGTGTGATCTTAATCAAAATAATTTGAATAAAGTTTTATCTGATCACGATGACATGAGTATAACTACAGATATAAATATTATTTTGAACAATGATGATATTGATGCCGTTGCCATTGCCACACCTGTATCTACGCATTATTCATTAATTAAAAAATCACTTTTAAGCGGTAAACATGTATGGATTGAAAAACCTATGACTAATTGTTATGAATCCGCTTTAGAACTCGTTAACATCGCTAAAGAAAAAAATTTGATATTAATGTGTGATCATACTTATTGTTATCATCCTGCAGTGACTAAAATTAAAAATTTAATAGACGATGAACTTTTTTCAGGTGATTTACTTTACATCGACTCAACTAGGATTAATCTTGGGATTATTCAACACGACATTAACGTCATTTGGGACTTAATCCCTCATGATCTTTCTATAATAAATTATATTTTACAAAATACTAATAAAAAAATAAGTAAAGTTAGTGCATCTGCATTTGATTTGCTTAATACTGGACATGAAAGCATAGCAAACATCACTCTTTATTTTGATGATAATTGTATATCTTATATCAATTTAAATTGGTTATCGCCTGTTAAAGTTAGAAAAATGATGATAGGTATGACTAAAAAAATGATTATATGGGACGATATTAATCCAGATGAAAAAATTAAAATTTATGACAAAGGAATTTCAGTTTACAATGACACAACGGAAGCTTTTATATCGTATAGAAATGGGGATATAAATATACCGAAAATAGATAATCAAGAACCTTTATTTTGTGCAGTTGATGATTTTTATAACTCTATTATTAATAAAAAAAAACCTATTACCAACGATGTTTTTTCTGCTGAAATTGTAAATATTATAGAAAAAATAATAATATCGGTGAATAAATCAGGAGCTATTATCGAAATTTAACATGATCAAGAACCTTTATTTTGTGCAGTTGATGATTTTTATAACTCTATTATTAATAAAAAAAACCTATTACCAACGATGTTTTTTCTGCTGAAATTGTAAATATTATAGAAAAAATAATAATATCGGTGAATAAATCAGGAGCTATTATCGAAATTTAACATGATCAAATTATGATTCGCTGAAAAATCGAAATATTGTTTCGCATATTTTTTTAACTTCTTCCAATTTTAATTCTGGATACATTGGAAGAGACAAAATAGTTTTTGAGCATTTTTCAGTCACTGGATACACATCATTATTTAATTCTCGATATGCTTGTGTTTTATGAATTGGTATTGGATAATGTATTCCAGATTCAATATTGTTATTTTGCAAATAGTTTTTTAGATCATCCCTCATTTTTTCACATTTTAATCTTATCACAAATAAATGATAAACCGAACAATCTGAAAACGGGGATAATTTTATTTCATTTATATTTTTTAAATTTTCCATGTAATATTTCACTAAATTCCTTCTACACTCATTCCATTCATCTAAATAATCCAATTTCATTGTCAACATTACTGCTTGAACAGGATCCAATCTGCTATTTCTCCCTTTTATTTCATGTTCATATTTTATAACTGAACCAATGTTCCTTAACTTTTTTAATTTATCAAAATAATATTTTGAACTTGTAACAACTGCACCTCCATCTCCCACACATCCTAAATTTTTACTTGGATAAAAACTGAAGCATCCAAAATCACCTATTGTACCTAATCTATAATTATCATATTTTCCACCATGAGCTTGAGCAGTGTCTTCAATCAATATTAAATCATTATCTATAACTATTTTTATTATTTCACCCATATTTGGAGAACACCCATACAAGTGAACAACTATTAAAGCTTTAGTTTTTTCTGTTATTTTCTTTTGTATAATATCATGATTTATCATCATGTCTTCTTCTCGGCAATCTACCAATATTAATTTGGCTCCTGAATTCGACACCGCCAACGCCGTAGATATAAATGTGTTTGCTTGTATTATTACTTCATCACCTTCCCTTATACCAGCAGCATTAATGGCCATCTCAAGTGCATCTGTTCCATTTCCCACACCAACACAATAGTCCGTCTCCAAATAATCTCCAAATTTTTTTTCAAATTCAGAAACTTTACTCCCTAATATATATGAACTATCGTCAATAATTTCAGATACTTCTTTTAAATATTTTTCCTTGAACATTTCATTTTGATTTTTTAAATTTACCAATTTAATATTTTCGTTTATTATATTATTGCTCATTTTAATTTCCCTAATTATGTTTTTATTTTTAATAAATTAATTTGTTAATTTCCACACTTGTTTTTTTGTCTATTCTTAAATCATTTAGTTCTGATCTCCCTATCCAAGTAAATTCTGTTAAATTTGAATTTTTATATTTATCAAATACATAATTTTTTTTAATTTTAAAATCTTCAGCGTCCATATATAATTCACTTAATGTTAAATAATAAGAAACAGTGTCAGTTTTCCCCAAATTTACTTCACGATAATTTAAAATCTTTATATTTTTTATCATTTCCAAATAATCTTTCTTTAAAATATTTACCCCTGTTTTACAACAAAATGTTCGACTCAAAGTCATAAAACTTGGCTCAAATGATGGCGAATACCCTTCAATCATACCATATGTTGTTTCTTTATTTATTACTGATTCTCTTTTTTCTAAGAGGAATTTTAAATATCCTTCATGATCATAATTGCATATTATGAATGATACAAATTTTATGTTGCAATATTTAGATGAGTGATAACATGAAGAACATTTTCTGCATGATGTTAAATTTAATTTTCTGAAAGATGGGTAAAATATATTTAATTTTTTTGTTTTTCTTAATATTAAATCATACACATCATTTGTATTATTTGAATCTGCGTATTTCATAGTTTTAAAATTTTCAAGTAAAGTTAAAACACTGTCAAATGATGGTTTCCAAAATTCGTTTTTTAGGTTTATTATATCTACACATGTCATCCATTTGTATCCTTTATTTAAAGTATCATCATCTGTATCAACTTCATAATTAAATTTTTTTTGTGGTCCAAAATTATAATTCAAAATATTATCCATATCAAAACACATAAAATATGTTTGATGCTTAGAATTATCACTTTTAACCATCTTTATTTTTTCGAATAAATTTTCATATTTCAAAAATAATATGTTAAAAGAAGCTTCTTCAAATATTTCTCTCATTAATGCCATTATCGCTGGTTCGTCGTTATTATTATTATTTAATGTCCATGATTCTAATTTACCACCAATCCATGAATACAATCCACCTCCATTTTTCATTTGTTTTCCTCTTTTTTGAACTAAAAATAATAATTTTCCGTAATTTTTATTTTTTTTATCTTTGCAAATTAATGACATTATGATCGATACAGTTTTTACTTTACATTTTTCGTGATTATGTTCTCCTCCGCATCTATAGCATTTATCAGCCAAATCGTTGACATCACCATTCGATAAAGCAAATATTTTTTTATCTATAATAGCTATTTTATTTCGTCTTTTGCATTCTTTCCAATTTTCTAATTCTTCGTTTACGTCACCTTTTGGGGAATAATTTTCGTTCGATATTATAGTCATTCTTATTTATATTTCTTTTTAATTATCATGTGATATTGCTTTAGTTTCATTTTTTCAATTTTTGCAACTGTACGGAAAAGACAGTTGTAAACAGTGTGATTGCAAAAATAGAAATAAAAAAAAGATAAAAAAAAAGATAAAAAAAAAGATAACAGTTTTTTATCTTTTTTTATTTTCAAAAGTGACTATCCGTAAATATCTATTTATAATGATCCATTTTAAACACTCCATTTGGAAAATCCTATGTTACATTTATATTTATAGAGAGGCATTGCATCTAGTTAATTCATTATTTATCGTATTATTAAATTATATTTACAAACTACTCGCCTTTTAATGAGGATAATATGGATTATCGCGAGCATATTTACTCATTATTTATATATAGTTTATTTTATAAAAAAATGACCATTCCAAATGTTATTCATTTCATTTGCATTAAACCTATGATATTTTCATTCTTTCACTTTTTAGCTGTTGCATCTGCAAATGTTACTCAAAAACCGAATAAAATATTTATTTATTATGACACAGAACAAGAAGATAATATTTATTGGGAAACTGTTAAACAATTTTGCACGATTGAACAAATTGATCCTCCCTTAATATTCGGTGGAAAAGAAGTAACTGCTCCACAATATAAAGCTGATATTATTAGACTCGAAAAATTAATAGAAAGAGGTGGAATATATTTAGATCTTGATATACTTTGTCTAAAATCTTTTGATGATTTTCTCGGCGTTGATAAATGTGTTATGACCGGTAGACCGGAAGGTTGTCAGGATGATATTTCCATTTTAAATGAAACTCAAAATTCTATTATTATGGCACCAAAATATAATCCATTTTTAATTAAATGGTATGAAACCATGGATGAGTACATGAACGGAGAATATCCATGGTCATATCACGCTGTGATATATCCTGCGCAAATTATTAGAGGGCAAATTAATGATAATACTCACCATGTTAAAATATTGGATTGTGATAAATTATTTATGCCATTTGGTTGGGAAGACAATGACCCATTTATATTTAAAAATATAAATGAAATAAGTGTTAATGAAAAATTAAAATTAAATGGATATTATACAATAATGTTTTTTGAAACCATCGTAAAATGCACATACTTAAAAAACATAACACTTCAACATATTATTGATAATAATAATCTCTTTTCGCATATATTTATCAAATATATATCATTATTAAAAAAAAAAAGTAATTTGTTGTGGAAATTAATGTGGAAAAATTTTGATAGATCAAATTGGGAAAATTCTCATAAAATGGCCAATGATTATGTTTATTTATTAAATAAAAATATCAGTGATAATAATGTAAGATGGGCTACTTTTATAAAAGCTTCTTCTGAGTTACGAATGGAAAAATATTCAAAATCTAAAAGCGCTTTTCATGTTCTTTTAAAATTAAACAATTTAGACCAAAATTTAAAAATTCAAATAGAAAATAATTTAGCTCTAATTGAAGATATTAAAAATAAGAAAAAAGATGACATATTTAAAAATATTCAAAATTCTTATCATTCTAAAGATTATGATGATATTATTGAAAAATGCGAAGAGTATTATAATTTATTGCTTGAAGGCAATTATCAATACCAAAATATTTTATTTTTCTTATCGACAGCGCATTTTCAAAAAAAAAATTATGATAAAAGTAAAAAATTGCACGAAACAATATTAAATGTTAAAGACATTGACGATAATGTAAAAATTTGGGTAACTTCGAATTATGATTATCTTATTAGATGCATTAATGAATCTTAAATTAATCTTAAATTAATATATTTAATGAGATAACTATTAATAATTTTTTAATTTTTCAATTTCGTCTTTCAATTTATTTTCATAATATAATATTTTGTCTGTGTAATAACTTATTGATCCTAAAAGATTTTTTATATGGTTTTCATTTAGATTATTTTCTATTGATAAACATTTAAAATCATTTTTGATATTATTTATATTACCTTGGAAATAAGGTATTAAATCATATTCATGTTTAAATAAATTAAAATTTATTTCGTCTCCAAAAAATACGACATCTTCAATTTCTTGGTTATTCACTCTGTATATCTTGTAATCGCTATCTTCTCCTAACTCAAAAAATACGTTCGTAATATTATTTAATTTTATTTCTCTTTTTATTTTGCCTTCAATATAATTTGTCTTTTGCACAAATTTTATTTTTTTATAGTTATTGTTAATAATGTTTACGTTTATAAATTTATCACAATCTCTATCATAACATTGCACTCCTTCTATTCCATTAATTCTTACTGAATTTGTCAATAAGCAGTATAATATTTCAAATATTGGACGAGCGTACGATGCATTTTTATCATGGATATTTCCCATAAAAATAAAAACAGAATGATATTTCAAAAAAACTTCGCATGCTTTTTTATTTTCAAATTTTGTTATTTCTGACTTTATCACGTTTATTTTTTTATCATCTGTTAAGATTGGGTATTCTGATATAATTTTTATTACTTTTTTTTCAGTGCACTCCAATAATGCTGTTTTAAGATCCATTTTTTTTCCACTTCATTCTTTTAATTAAAATAAACATCATTTTATATAGATTGATAAATTAATCACATTAACTATGGAGTTAAAAAATATCAAAATTGAATTTAAAAAAAACTACATTAAGGAACAAATTTTTACAGATAATAATATAAATTTAGAGATTAATAAGTGTAACAAGTTGCCTTCTCAAAATTTGTTTTTTAGTAAATTTGGATATTTAAATTCAAATTTCCATAGAAAAGATAGTGTTGGCTATTTAAAAATTAAAAATCAAGAAAATTGGTTGCATGAAAATGTTGATGGATTTTTTTTTGATAAAATTAGAAATGGATTATTTGAAAAAAGACAACCTGCAGTTATATGGTTCGACTATATAACAGAAAAGAATTTTGTCATTTACAAACATTCTGTTTTCGGTTCTAGAAACAAAATTTATTTAAATTATTCTGAAAAAAATAATAGGATTAAAATAACTTGGTCGGATAATATTAGCGACGCTACCGTTTTTTCATTTGATTATTATAATGAAAAAGATTGGATTGAACTCCTTGGACACAAATAAAAATATTATTTGTATATATATTTAATGTTTATGATATATTCATTTTCTTCCTTTGCTGCTTCCTCTGCCTCTGCCTCTTCCTCTGCCTCTGCCTCTTCCTCTGCTTCCGCTTCCGCTTCCGCTTCCGCTTCCGCTTCCGCTTCCGCTTTTGCTTCCGCTTCTGCTTCCGCTTCTGCTTCTGCTTTTACTTTTTTTTTGAGTTGGAGTTTGAGTTTGAGTTTGAGTTTGAGTTTGAGTTTTCCTTGTTTTCGAAGATGATCTTGACCTTTTTTTTGATCCAGATTTAGTTTTAGGAGCTGTTCTTGATCTAGATCTTGATCTTCCCTTGCTTGATATTTTTTTGCTTGACGATCTTTCTTTACTCAGCACTATTTTTTTGCTTGACACTCTTTTTGACCCAGCTCTTGTTTTAGATGCTGATCTGCTTTTTGATTTCATTCTTTTTTTTGTTCTTGCCATAGCATTTGTCATTGGTGCAGTTTTTAAATAATCATGAGCAAAGTTTAATGGATGTGTCTTCTTTGATATTTTGTTCAATAAGTCTTTCAAAGATAATGTTTCTTCTGACGTTTTTCCATCAACTAAAGATCTCAAAGATAATGTACCATCTGCATTTCTTCTCCCATTGTGTTTTTCAACCTTATCACCTTCTTTATGGAAATATTTAAAACTTAATCCTTTTGAACCATCAATGATGTTCTCTTCGTGAAATACATTCTTTCCGTCTTTATTTTTAAATTTATTTTCAACTAAATGCTTATATTCAATAGTACCAGTTGTTTTTTGTCCTCTTCCATCATTGTTCATACGATCGTTCATTATATTATATATATTTACGTTATATAATTACTCCGATTAAATTATATTATTTCTTAAATTAAATTATATATTTTCTCCAAAAAAACTTTTTCTATATGATTTGCTTATAAACGAACTGCCATTTATTAAATCATATTTATTTTTTTTCATAAATTTTTTCGGCGGATAAAGTAGAAATACCGGAGATATTCCTTGTTAAAGTAGAAATAAATAAATGAAGATTATTTATTTATTGACGCGACATCCTTATGTAGCCAATGGTTTGAGAACATGATGAAAAAACAATTATTCCGATTTTGAAAATTCATTGTTGAGTCATACGTCATTCTCCTCGCTGATTTCCATCTTTGTCTCTCGTTCCATCAAAATGCGATGGATAATTATTTTTTAATTTTAATTCTCTAATGGATTTCCAAATTAATTTTTTGCCAAAATCATGATAACCAGATTTTTGATTATTTTTCAATTTTGTTGGATTGTCGTCTAATTTTTCGTTTACATTTTTTAATACGACACTCATTAATTTTCCATTTTATCTACTCGCCAGTAGCCAATTACTTGGTCTATTTTTTCCATTAAAACATTTCACACCCGTACATCCAAAACCAACGAAATCATATTTTTTTAAAAATTTAAAAATTAAAAAGTAGACAAAAAACGGGGTGATTTCCCCTCCTATAACTAGTGTTTCACTAATTTTATCAGGGTTCAATTTACAAAATACCCTGTTAAAATTAGTCTACGTATTTTTTTTTTTAAAAATTCAAAAATTAAAAAGTAGACAAAAAACGGGGTGATTTCCCCTCCTATAACTAGTGTTTCACTAATTTAATCAGGGGGCAATTTACAAAATACCCTGTTAAAATTAGTCTTGAGTTTTTTTGATTTTTCACCACCCCTTATATTATATAATTATTAATTGAAAATCAAATTTAATTTTTAATTTACATTTATACGT
>Ga0307981_1001741_pt1 | contig 18813 bp, 21 predicted proteins | sample OrgLakmetagen987_FD_201849 | JGI IMG/M metagenome (GOLD analysis project Ga0307981, IMG submission 201849) | Saline water microbial communities from Organic Lake, Antarctica - #987 | ecosystem: Environmental > Aquatic > Non-marine Saline and Alkaline > Saline | place: Antarctica: Organic Lake... | reverse complement strand
TGATCTGGGCTTGAAGCTCAGCACGGTCGGCGGGGCCAAGGTAAAGGCAGATGTCATCGCGTCTCATGCCCCAAATATGGCACATCACGTCGCCGATGGGAATCTTCTGTCAGGTGGGGAACACTAGTCCTATTTACAATGCGCGAACTTGATTTTGACAAAAGCCAATTTACGGTAGGTCTTTTGAAGTCTCGAAAATATATGGGAGATTTAGTCCCTCTACCAGAGAAGATTATCTCGCTCCTTATTATCATCTTAATACTTACGGTTATATTTTCTATTTTTGCGAAAGAAACCAATAGGTTTTTGGCTGGAATATCTTCTCTTAGGCCAAGTGAGCTCGCTATAATGTTTGGTTTAATACTTATCTGCACAAGCAAAACTGTAGATGGCCTTGGACGAAAGCTGGCTGATTTTGGCATCAACATATCACAGCAGATGGAGCAATTTGCCTATGTTTTCGAAGAGGTCGGTGAGATGGGAATTCCGATTATGTTTACCGTTGCTATTTTAACAAGCCAATCCGGAGCCACCAAAAACTAGGTAAGGATGTCGAGGTCCTTACGCGAGCCATAAAGAATTTCAAACCACCGTTTGTTAAATGGTTCTGAGCCCGTATTTCCAGATGCAGCTTAACGCACGAACGGCCGCTTCGGCGTTGGCGATCTTTTCCAGCAAAGCACTCCTTTTGTCTCTGAACCCGCCGCTTGGCGGATTTTGGAAAGCCGGGTTCTGCTGGGTTAAACGATCGAAAAGACGACCGCACAGGATCCTACGGAATGTGCATGTATTACACCCTCTTGCAAATAACTATTAAACCGGTTATGTCAAAATCATGAATAAAACCGCCATCACCGCTCGCGCGCTTGCAGCCCTTGGCCATGAAGCCCGCCTTGACGTCTACCGCCTGCTCGTTCGCTCGGGTGACGATGGTCTTATTGTTGGTGACATTGCAGACCACATGAAGCTGCCCTTGTCGACGCTTGCCCATCACCTTCGAGCTTTGGTTATGGCTGGCCTGATTACGCAGGAGCGTCGCGGGCGCGAAGTCATAAACCGTGCTGACTTTGCAGCCATGAGTGCGGCTCTTTCATTTCTTACCGCAGAATGTTGCCAAGGCGTCGCCCTTATTCGGGAGGACGCAGCATGATAGTCCACACCATTTTCTTTATATCAAATATAACTATAAAACTGGATATATAGCTATGACTACGACCACCCATCCGTCAGTCTTGCGGCGATCGGCATTTCTCCGTCGCCTCTGGTCAGACCACCGCGTGTGGTTTGCAACGGCTGCTATTGTTACGACTTTGACACTCTTCAATCCCGCGCAAGGTGCACAGAGCATCGGCTTCACAGCACGAGCGCTCCTTGAAACAGCCCCTTACCTGTTTCTGTCCATTGGCCTTACCGCATATGCGGGCGCGACCGGAGCAGATGGTCTGATCGCGCGGGCCTTTACCGGTGCGCCTGTCATGATGATCCTCATAGCCGCAGCGTTTGGAGGGCTGTCGCCGTTCTGTTCTTGCGGGGTCATTCCGCTGATCGCTGCGCTGCTTGCCATGGGTGTACCTTTGTCGGCCGTCATGGCCTTCTGGCTGGCATCGCCGGTCATCGATCCGTCCATGTTTGCCCTCACTGTGGGCGTGCTGGGCTTTGAATTTGCGGTGGCAAAAACGCTGGCGGCGATCGGTCTGGGGCTGTTTGGCGGCTACGTCACTCTTGCGCTCACCCGCTCTGGGGCTTTTGCAGATCCGCTCCGCGAGGGGGTCGGTAACGGCGGTTGCAGCGCGTCCAGTGTTCGAAATCCAAAGCCGCCCGTCTGGGCTTTCTGGCGCGATGCCGAGCGGCGTAAGAAGTTCGCTCGCACAGCGTCGACCACCACGCTTTTTCTTGCCAAATGGCTTACGCTCGCCTTCGTGCTCGAGTCCCTGATGATTGCTTTCGTACCCGCCGACCTCGTAGCCCGCGCGGTCGGGGGCGAGGGTATCGGCTCGATCCTCACGGCCACATTGGTGGGCGTACCGGCCTACCTCAATGGCTATGCAGCACTTCCGCTCGTCTCAGGCCTTGTAGAGCAGGGCATGGCACCCGGCGCGGGGCTCGCCTTTCTCGTCGCGGGCGGGGTCACGTCGCTTCCTGCCGCCATTGCGGTCTGGGCGCTCGCCAAGCGGGCTGTCTTCTTCCTGTATATCGCATTCGCTTTGTCGGGGTCGCTGGTAAGTGGTCTCCTGTTTCAGGCTTGGGTGGGACTATGATCGACTTGTCCCAAGGCGAGCCCTTCGCGCACATCCTATGCTGGGTTGATGGATCATATGAAGCATGCCGGGCAGCCGAACTTGCCGCCTATCTGGCCCAAAGTCTGGGGGCAAAACTGAGCTACGTTGCAGTTGGTGCTCGAATAGGTCGCGATGAGGGTTTCGAAGTCTACGCGCAGATTGAAGGCGTTTCGCAACCAATACCCCCGTTTCTTAAGGGCAACACACATGCCTGTCTTGAGCAGGCCATGTCAATCGCGGCGAAGATCGGCATCTCGGGCGCCGAGCGTTTGATAGAAAGTGGCGATGAAGTAATGGCAGTTTGTAATGCCGCGCGGGCGCAGGACGCGGACCTCGTCGTTATCCGCAAACGCAAGTCCACCCTCATAGAACGACTACAGGGAGCAGCGGCGTCCGACACGCTCGCAAATCGATGCGGATTTGCCGTCCTGTCCGTCGGGTAGGCAGCTGCCGAACAAAAAAAATATAGCACTTAAAGGTTGTCTACATCAGAGGTCATCAAGATGTTTCTCGTGCCTGTTATACTTTTCGCCATCAGCGCGACACTGACCCCCGGTCCGAACAATGCGCTGGTAATGGGGTCCGCTTTCAATTTCGGCGTTCTGCGGTCCCTCCCCTTGCTGTTTGGGATGTGCCTGGGATTTCCGGCGCTTTTGCTGACGGTGTCGGCAGGTCTGGACGTTGTACTACAGTACGTGCCGGATTTCCTCCTGTATCTGCGGGTTATCGGATCTGCCTATCTTTTGTATCTTGCCTACAAGATTTTCAATATCAGCAGTCTGGGCGAAGTTACTGAAGTCGATGCGCCACTTGGCTTTCTGCACGGGGCAGCATTCCAATGGGTCAATCCGAAATCATGGATCGTAGCGATCAGCGCGGTTTCATCGTTTTCCTTCCTGTCTGAAAGCCAGCTCGTCAACGGGCTGATCTTGTCAGCGGTCTTTGTCGTGATATCGCTGCCTTGCGTCGGGACCTGGATGATTGCCGGGGGATCGATCCGCGGGATACTGAATACGCCAACGCGCATCGCCTGGTTCAACCGGATTATGGCTTTGTTGCTGGTCGGATCCGTTATCCAAGCCTTTTTTGTCTGAAGAGGGAAGATCGTGGGCAGACACCCCGTGGCCGAGGACATTTGGTCAGACTTGCAGGGTGAAGCGCAGAAACTGGCAGTAGAGAATCCTTTGCTCGCAAAGTTCGTACAAGTTTCGATTATTGAAAACCCCCAACGTCGTCGCGGCAACGGCACGGATACTTTTGGATCGCCGTGCAACAGACACTGTCCTGCAAGAGGAGCTGCACGCGGCCCTTACGCATGCGCTGTCTCCAATCGGGCGGGCGATCTGCACGGATGACCCTCTACGTGATCTTTTGCGCAATATGACACGCATGCAATTAATCAGATTACTGGCAGTCTGGCGTCCGGACGTGAGCGGTTATCGTGATGTGCAAGAGGCTTGCAGGATTGCGTTCAAATCAGTGGCACATCGATACCTTGAACCGCACAATGGGATTAGCGATTAGTATCTGCCAGTGGGATAATATGCTTGGATTGAAACATTCAGCGCCACGTCGAGCCCTGATCGAAAAAAAGCAGGTTGCTTTACCCCTAGACCTTGCGCCACTCTCTCACAAAATCTTGAACGCTTTGGTCGTTTGCAAGCGTAAGCAAGGATGGGGATAGACGGGCATGAAAGCGGTTATTCTGGCGGGAGGTCTTGGAACCCGGATCAGCGAGGAATCGCATCTGCGGCCCAAGCCAATGATCGAGATCGGGGGGCGTCCGATCATCTGGCATATAATGAAGCACTACAGCCAGCACGGCATTGACGAATTCATCATCTGCTGCGGCTACATCATCATCTGCTGCGGCTACAAGGGGTACATGATCAAGGAGTATTTCGCGAATTACTTCCTGCACATGTCCGATGTAACAATTGATCTTGAAAACAATCAGACACACGTACATTCCGGCCGTGCCGAGAAGTGGAAAGTGACGCTGATAAACACCGGTGAGAGAACTCAAACGGGCGGGCGGATTAAACGCGTCGCAGATCACATCGACGGCACCTTCTGCCTGACTTACGGCGACGGCGTCGGCAATATTAACATTACTAACCTTATAGAACATCATCAGACCCAAGGTCGCGAGGCGACGGTAACGGCCATGCAGCCTGCGGGGCGTTTTGGTGCATTGGTGATCGATGGGGACAAGATCTCAAGGTTCGAAGAAAAGCCCGATGGCGATGGCCGCTGGATCAGTGGCGGGTTCTTCGTATGTGAACCGTCAGTCTTTGACCGCATCTCCGGCGATGACACTGTATTCGAGAAGGCACCGCTTGAAGGTCTTGCCGCAGACGGAGAGCTTTCCGTCTGGAAGCATGACGGGTTCTGGCAGGCAATGGACACGCTCCGCGACCGTAACGCTCTCGAAGATCTTTGGGCCACAGGCAGCGCGCCTTGGAAAACCTGGTAATGACAGAGTTCTGGACCGGCAAAACCGTTCTTGTAACTGGTCACACCGGTTTCAAAGGAAGTTGGCTTTCGCTCTGGCTTGAAGAACTGGGCGCGCAGGTTGCAGGCTTTGCGCTTGCGCCAAAAATGGAAATCAACCTTTTTGACCAGCTTGGCCTTTCGGACCGGATCGACCACCACATCGGCGACATCCGGGATGCTTCGGCCGTCGCTGCACGCGTGGCTGACGTGCAACCCGATGTTGTTTTCCATCTGGCCGCACAGTCCCTCGTATTGGAAGGATATGAGAGCCCCGTCGAGACATGGCAGACCAACGTGATGGGGACCGCCCACCTAATCGAAGCCCTGCGCAAACAGGACAAACGCTGCGCTGCAGTTATGGTCACAACCGACAAGGTCTATGAAAACCGCGAGGACGGGCGCGCCTACCGGGAAGACGACGCCTTGGGTGGTCATGACCCCTATAGTGCCAGCAAGGCGGGGATGGAGATTGCCATATCCAGCTGGAGACGGTCTTTTCTGGGCGACACGGATATTCGCATGGCCTCGGCCCGCGCGGGCAACGTCATTGGCGGCGGTGATTGGGCCGAGAACCGCATCGTGCCGGATATCGCCCGTGCACTCGGAGCCCGCGCCAGGATCGGCGTGCGCAATCCGAACTCCGTGCGCCCTTGGCAACATGTGCTTGAGCCCCTTTCGGGTTATATGACATTGGCTGAACGGCTTTGGCAAAGCGATGATCCCGCCCTGCAGTCCAGCTTCAATTTCGGCCCCTCGCCTCAAGAAGTGCGCCCGGTGCGCGACCTCGTTCTGAACGCGCTGACCCATTGGCCCGGCGACTGGTCCGACACTTCGCAACCCAACGCACGCCATGAGGCCGGACTATTGAGCCTTGATCCCAAGAAAGCGCGAGATATCCTGGGCGTCACGCCCCGCTGGTCGTTCGAAAAAGCCGTGGAACAGACGATCAACTGGTACAAATCCGTTCACGGAGGGACGGACCCACTTCAGCTGAGCATAAGGCAGATTGCCGGGTTCTGTGCCGCATGAAGTTTATTCCCCTACCCCTGTCTGGCGCGTTCGAGATCAAGATTGAGCCCCGGAAAGACCCCAGAGGGTTCTTTGCCCGTTTTTACTGCGATGACGAATTCGCGGCGCACGGGCTCAACACCGACTGGCCCCAGATGAACATCTCGTTCTCGCGCGATGCGGGCACCATGCGCGGCCTACATTTCCAGCGTGGCGAAGGGGCAGAGATCAAGCTGGTGCGCTGCCTCAGGGGCAAGGCCCATGATGTCATCGTTGATCTGCGCTCAGGATCAGATACATTCGGCCAGCATGCGACAGTTGTTCTTGACGCTGAAAAGCGCAATGCGATCTACATCCCCAAGGGGTTTGCCCACGGGTTCCAGACGCTGCAAGATGACGTTGAGCTCCAGTACCTGCACTCAACGCGTTATGGCCCCGGCTTTGAGGGCGGCGTCAACATGATGGATCCGGATCTTGCTATCCCATGGCCACTGACAGCGGCACAAATGTCGGAGCGCGATCTATCATTGCCCCCCTTCTCCGAGGTACAGCCCCTATGACACCGACCTGCCGCCACTGCGCAACGCCGCTTTCCTTGCGCTTCCTTGATTTGGGTTTCGCCCCGCCCTCCAATGCGTACCTTGCGCCAAAAGATCTATCGCGCCCCGAAGTAACATTCCCACTTCGGCTGCTGGCTTGCAGCGCGTGCCGTCTGGTCCAGACCGAAGACTTTGCCGCCGCTGATGCGCTGTTTACAGAAGACTACGCCTATTTTTCCTCAACCTCGAAGGGCTGGCTTACACATGCAGCCGAATATTCGGACATGGTGAGCAACCGTTTCGATCTGGGGGCCGACAGCCACGTGATCGAGGTCGCCTCAAACGACGGTTATCTGTTGAAGAATTTTGTCGCCAAGGGCATCCCATGCCTTGGGATCGAGCCAACAAAAAGCACCGCCGAGGCTGCGCGTGCCATCGGCATTCCGGTGAAGCAAGAATTCTTTGGCGCAGAATTCGCCGAAACGCTGGAAAAGGCAGATCTGATCGCCGGCAATAACGTCTATGCCCATGTCCCTGACATCAACGACTTTACCGAGGGGCTGTGCATCGCCCTGAAAGACGAGGGCGTTATTACGCTGGAATTCCCCCACCTCATGCGTTTGGTGGAATTCCGTCAATTCGACACCGTTTATCACGAACATTTTTCTTATCTCTCGCTTTTTGCAGTGGAACGGATCTTTGCAGCTGCCGGCCTGCGCGTCTTTGATGTCGAAGAACTGCCCACCCATGGTGGCAGCCTGCGGATTTTCGGGTGTCACGCGGCGGCAAGTCATACCGAGACCACCGCCGTCGTTGCTCTTCGCGCGCAAGAGCAGGCGCGCGGGATGGATACCGACGCCTATTACCTCGCCTTTCAGGCCGAGGCTGACGCAGTCAAGGATGGCTTCCTGCACTTTCTGCTGGATGCAAAGGCCCAAGGTAAAACCGTTGCGGCTTATGGCGCGGCGGCCAAAGGCAACACGATCATGAACTACGCAGGGGTCAAACCGGATCTGTTGCCTTTCGTTTGTGACGCCGCCGACGCCAAGATCGGAAAATTTATGCCCGGCAGTCATATCCCGATCATGGCCCCTGACGCCCTGCGTCAGCAGCGCCCGGATTACGTCGTTATCCTGCCGTGGAACATCGCGGCTGAGGTGAAGAACCAGCTTTCGGACCTATCCGCGGCGGGGACGAAATTTGTCACCGCCGTCCCGGCACTGGAGATCACCGAGTGAGCCGCATCCTGATGACAGGCGCGACCGGCTTTGTCGGATTGCCAGTAGCAAAACAGCTGGTCGAGGCGGGGCATGATGTAAGCTGCGTCATCCGGACCGGGCGCGAGGAGGCGCTGGAAGGGCTTAACGCGCAGGTCATTCCCAGCCCCGACCTGTTTGCCGAGACGCCCGAGTGGTGGGCGCGGGCCTGTGGCGGCGTCGACATGGTCATCCACCTTGCGTGGTATGCTGAGCCCGGGAAGTACCTCACCTCGGACAAGAACCTCGCCTGCCTGTCCGGCACGCTTGCCATCGCACAGGGGGCGGTGCGCGCCGCTGTGCGCCGTTTCGTCGGCATTGGCACCTGTTTCGAGTATAACCTGACGGCAGGCCATCTATCTGTGGACACGCCCCTCGATCCCAAGACGCCCTACGCGGCGGCCAAGGTCGCGACCTATACAATGCTACGGGCATGGTTTGCGCAGAACAACACCGAATTTCTCTGGGCACGGCTGTTCTACCTCTACGGCGCGCGGGAAGATGCCCGCAGGTTGGTCCCCTATCTGCACGCGCAGATGGCCAAGGGGGAGGCCGCCAACCTGACCAGCGGCACAGGCCTCAAGGATTACATGGACGTGCAGGAGGCCGCCGCCCAACTGGTGGGCGACGCGGTTGGCGGGCGACAGGGGGCCACGAACATCTGCAGCGGTACCGGCACCACCATTCGCGCACTGGCCGAGAGGATCGCCGATCAGTATGGTCGGCGGGACCTGCTGAATTTTGGCGCAAGGCCGGACAACCTGACCGACCCGCCGGTGGTGTTGGGCATCCGGCCCCAGGAGACAGAATGAACCCTAGAACCAACATGCGCGAGTTGTATCGGCAGGACAGATTTCCGATTTTTCAAAACCGGATGTATGACACGCAGGCAGAGGCCATGGCCTGCCCGCGCGGCGATATCCGGCTGGTCGAAGACCTTGAAAGTGGGCTGGTCCACAATGCCGACTTTGATCCGGCTTTGGTCGACTACGACCGGAACTACCAGAACGAGCAGGCCAACAGCGCGCCGTTTCGCGCACATCTGGATTGGGTCGCATCTCTGATTAGCTCGACCATGGGTCTCCAAGAGCTGATCGAAGTGGGGTGCGGCAAAGGCACATTCCTCGAGATGCTTGCGGATCAAGGCGCGTCGATCACGGGGTTCGATCCCACCTATGAGGGGAACAACCCGTTGATCGAGCGGCATTACTTCGGGCCGGGCCTTGGTCTGGAGGCGCGTGGGCTGATCCTGCGCCATGTGCTTGAGCACATCCCATCCCCTTATAGCTTCCTGCAGAACCTTGCTGAGGCGAATGGCGGTCAGGGGTTGATCTACATTGAAGTGCCCTGCCTGGACTGGATCTGTGACAACCGCGCGTGGTTCGACATCTTCTACGAACACGTCAACTATTTCCGCCTTGCGGATTTCCACCGGATGTTTGGCCGCGTTGTCGCAAGCGGCACCTGTTTCGGGGGGCAATATCTTTATGTCGTGGCGGACTTGGCCAGCTTGCGGCCGCCGCAGTATGATCCTGCCGACGGCGCGAACTTCCCTGCCGACCTTGCTGCAGCCGCGACAAAAGGTGCCGCACGGGCCGGAACGTCAGACGTTGTCTGGGGCGGCGCGTCAAAAGGCGTGATCTATGCGCTGTTGCGCGCGCGAGCCGGGGTGCCGGTTGCCCATGTGATCGACATCAACCCCGCAAAGCAGGGGCGTTATCTGGCCGCAACCGGCATTCGGGTGCAATCGCCCGATCAGGTGCTGCCAACCCTGCCCGACACGGCCCGCATCCTTGTCATGAACCCGAACTACTTACAGGAAATCCGGCAAATGTCGAACAACACATTCACTTACATTCAGGTGCCAAATGACTGACTTCAAAGACGATATCAAAGCCCGCATTGCAAAGATGGACGACAACTCGCCTTTGCAGCATGCCGCGCTTACCTTTCTTCAGGCGTCGACTGGTCCGCAGTATTCTTATAACTTCCACTGGCAGGACCGGCCTATCATCCAGTATCCCCAAGACATCATGGCCATGCAGGAGCTGATCTGGGAGGTCAGACCGGACCTGATCATCGAGACTGGCATCGCCCATGGCGGATCGCTGATCTTCAGCGCGTCAATCCTCGCGTTGCTTGATATGTGCGAAGCGATTGAGGCCGGACAGACAATGGACCCCTCGAAATCCAAGCGCAAAGTGATCGGTGTGGATATCGACATTCGCGAACACAACCGCGTTGCGATCGAGGCGCATCCGATGGCTTCCCGAATCCAGATGATCCAAGGGTCCAGTATCGATAAGGATATCTTTGCACAGGTCCAAAAAGCCGCTGAAGGATATGAACGCGTTTTGGTTTGCCTCGACTCCAACCACACCCATGATCACGTCCGTGCCGAGCTTGAACTTTACGCGCCAATGACCTCGAAAGACAGTTATTGCGTGGTTTTCGATACGCTTATTGAAGACATGCCCGCCGATGAATACCCCAACCGTTCATGGGGACCGGGAAACAATCCGAAAACCGCTGTCTGGGATTACCTCAAGACGCACCCAGAATTCGAGATCGACAAATCCATCGCAGGCAAGCTTCTGATCACCGTCGCCCACGACGGGTTTCTCAAGCGGACTGGTTAAAGCTCTCGCTTAAACTGCTTAGAACGCTTGATTGCCCCTGACCACGCGTCGGTCTTTGACTTTTTACCCGCCAGTACGACTGCGAAGTCGTCCCCCAAAATCACGTCAAGCACATGCGCAGTCGACAGGATCGTATTTTCACCATCCAATTCACCCGACATGCGGACGCTTCGTGCAGTATCCCGCCAGCGGGACAGTTTTTCGCCCCATGTCCGTTTTGGCTGCGGGGGCATTGCAATCGCTGCCTGAAGTGCGGCTTCCGAACCGGTTTCGGAAGCACGTTTCGCAAGAATTTCCACCAATTGCGCCTTCAGGTTGGGGTTTTTACGTCCCGAACTTAGCACATATCTGTACCATGCCTGATACTCAGGCTTCAGGTTTTGCAGACCGTGCCGTTCGCGCACCGTTTCGAACGTCGAAAAAAAGGCCAGCGGTACCGAACTTGCATGACCAACCACATCAGTAACCGGATCGATCTTGTTTTCCGCCTCAAACACCGTGCTGGTGCCTGTGTCGCCTGTCTTGGATTGCCCCGCAGAATGCCCCCCGCCCGTGCTGGCAGGGCTGTGGCCATTGATCGAAAAGGGGTGCTCGACATGAAGGAAACGCCCCCCCTTTAAGACAGCACGATAGGCAATGTTGAAATCAGGAATGGCACTGTCAAAGATCAGGTCCGGTCGGGTCGCGGTGCGGATCAGATAATCGCGTGAAAAACAACCGTGATAAAGCTCTGGCAGAGGCTGCATTTCGTGCAGACGGCAGGCAAGCAAATTTTCACGCCGTTGAGCGCCGTCGTAAGCCGTGACGGATCCATAACTGCGCGATTTAAAAGTCCGCACACCTCCAGTTTTCTTGCCAAAGCCTTTGACCGGCCAGCCATAAGTCATGCGTTCCCAACTTATGCCATCGGGTTGGTGCTTTTCCAGCAGGGAGCGAAGCATAGGAAACTGTTTTGGTAAGATGCCATCATCATCACCGAAGTAGATCAGGTAGTCTCCAGTGGACGCCAGAAACGCCCGGTTGAAGTTCTCGCGCATCGACACCCGCGCACCCGTATTCACATAGACAAGGCGCGGATCATCAAAGCGTGCTACGATCTCTGCGGTATTGTCCGAACTTGCATTGTCACTGACTAAGACCTCGATATCGGGATCATCAATTTCTAAAGCCGTCTGCAGCGAGTATTCAAGATATTTTCCCCGCTCCCGGGAGGGAATGACAATGCTGATTTTCATGTGGTTGATCCCGCTGGCTCTCTGAACAGTCAATAGCCTTTTAGGCGCATAAGCCTTCGGTGCAAACCCAAACATGAACGCGGAGTGGACCTGTCGCGGTTTGATGCCGCTCCTTTGATAGCATTTACTGCAACAAAGGAGATGGACAATGGGACTGAAACGGACGGCCAAATTTCGGCAAGATGCGGTGCGGATTGCGCTGACCAGTGGGCTGACACGCAAACAGGGGGCTGACGATCCGGGTGTCGGTCTGTCGACACTGAACCAGTGGATCACGGCGCACCGAGACACGGATGTGGTGTCGAAACAAGATTTAGGCCTCGCTCAAGAGAATGACCGGCTTCGGCGCGAGAACCGTATCCTCACGGAGGAGCGAGACATCCTAAAAAAAAGCGACGCAGTTCTTCGCAAGCCAAAAGGCGTGAGGTTTAGGTTCGTCGAAGAACATTGCGGAACCTAAAGCCGGAGAGAAGAAAAAGACCTTCGCGGTAAGGTGGCGAACGGTCGGTCCAGCAGCAAAGGCGTCTGTCGCTGCAACAGAATAAGGCAGCTTTGTCCGCGTTCCAGACCTTGGCGCGCTGCGAAGCGAAGTGCAGCAAAGTGCACTCGTTGACCAATGGCGTCGATGACCCTAGATAACGTCTAGAGACGGGTCACAGCATAAAAAGCTTCCGCTTCAGTCAATCACAACGCGTAAGGGGCCTCTACAATGTTTGATCCATACCCGGAATGTCCCCCTTACGCAGACCGCAAAGCCGCCATTTTGGATGCCGTGGCCGACGCTGGGGAAGCCACTCATTTTGTGCCATCTGAGACCGGTTACCTAGAGGCACCAATCGTCAAAATAGATCAAAAGTACCTTGTTTATCGCGCCAACAATGGTCGCGTACTGTCTGAACTGGCTGGTACGGCGCTCACGCGGAAAACAACTTTAGACGATCTTAAGGCGATAGGAGAAACTGCCGAGATACAACACATTCTCCATGAGTTATTGATAAAGAAGTCGCAAGATCCACAGGGTCCAATCTACGCTGAACTTGAACGCCACGCGTTCCAGACCGATCCGCTGCTGGTCCACGAAAACGGCGTAGTTCTAAATGGCAACCGCCGCTTGGCGGCTATGCGCGACTTACTGTCCCGGGGGGGTGAGAATTATAAACAGTTCAGCCACGTCCGCGTCGCCGTGCTGCCTGATAATTTAAGCGAGAACGATATCGAGTTTATTGAGGCGGCGCTACAGATGGCTCCGGACCTCAAGCTTGACTACGGATGGATAAACCGGCGTTTGAAGCTCAGGCAGCACGCAGAGCATTTGGGGCATGAACGCGTGGTAGATGCCTATGGGTTTCAAAAGGCTGACGCCATCGACCGCGAACTGGGCGAGTTGCTGCTAGCTGAGGAATATCTGGAATGGATAGGCCAGCCACTCCAGTTCACTCTGGTAGACGATCAGGAGGATGCCTTTACCGCGCTCCTTCTGATGCAGCTCGATATGCAGACAAAACCTCACTTGTTTGATATTTGGAAACGCCTCGGCTTTGCCATGATCAAAGCACGTTCTGAACTGAACCGTAAGATCATGCACTACTATCCATTCACTGAGCCGGTACCTCCGCAAATCCGGAACTGGGTGCCCCGCTCGCTCGCCGAGGACCGCGGGATCCTAGAACGCCAGCCTTTGGGTGAGAACCAGCCACTTGAGTCGACAGCCGCACACCGGCTGATACCGCTTTTGGATGAGGCCGACAAAGCGAGCGCCACTGCTCTCTCCGCTATGGCGCTCATCGACACGCTGAAAGGCGGTCAGAAACGCCTGGTTGGCTATTCCGAACTGATGGCAAACTTGCGTAGGACCACACAGGTACTCGGCCAAATTAAGATAGAAGACCTTAGCGACGAGCAAAGGCGCCAGATACGTGCTCAGCTTGCAGCTCTTCAGGAACACCTATCAACGCTGTAGGCATCGCCAATTTGGCTTCGGATCCACCATTAACCACCTGCCAAAAACCACCGTTTATTGAGCACCTGAGAGGGTTGATCTTCAACCCCACTCAGCAGGGAAGTACGCGACCTCGCTGAAAAACGACTGATCGCAAGAAAAATGGGTTTCTGGATCAGCGGTCCTTAAGCCGATCTTACAAGCACCGCCAGTCAAATGACATAAAGAACGCGGGGCCTGTTTATTCTATTGTAGCAACGCCTTGAATTCACCCTTGGTGACATTCACTAAGACCCTTATATCGACACATGCGTTTCCACGCATGATTTGGACTTCTGTAGGCATCAGGGCAATTTAATGCTCGCCCATTCCATCAAAACCGAACTGTTTCGTGGCTGATCTCGATACCACGTGGTGCAAAAGCTCCTCCACAGTACGAAGCGAAAGGGGGGCCCTCGGACATATAGCATCACCACCAGACAGATGATCTCGAGGCTCGCAATGACGTAGCGAAAGGGGCTGTGTTTGCGCAATCTCAAACGCTAGGAGACATCCCTGCCCGGCTCAAGCCAATTCATTCTGACAGTGTCCGGCAGCGTGTCATGCAAAGGCTGCAGCACACCTATGCTATAATGGCTGTGGTTACTCTTGGATGGCGCACTTACGTGAGCTTTAACGAAATTGCCTACATAAGGATTCACCACAATGACAAAATTTACGAAAGACGTCTTCGGCATCGCCACCTTGGTGTTGGCAACCGCATCGTTTGTCGCCCTGCACTCTTGGATGTTTGTCCATTAACCCAACCGTCAATCACGTCCTCGATTTAGGGCCGTTGGTTGAAACATACAGACGTGATCACGTCAGATGTATCTCAGAAAAAAGGCGCTCAGAACCTGAGCGCCTTTTCTTTTTGTTTTGCGGTCCGCTTATCTGCCAAGCAACAGCTCGGGCAGGAACAGCGCCAGTTCGGGGATGAAGGTCGTCAACATCAACGTTGGCAACCACGCGAAGATGATGAACACGAGCGTCGGCCAGAGCATGCGCGACACCGGAACGTCGCAGATTTGCGCGCCCAGATACAGCAGGGGTGCGGTTGGCGGGGTGATATTCGCCATACCAAGGTTAACACCGATCACAGCCGCAAAGTGGATCGGGTCCATTCCAGTGCTCTGTGCGATAGGCAGCAGGATCGGCGTCGCCAGAAGCAGACCGGAGATATCATCCATCAGCATGCCGATCAGGATCATCACGACGTTGATCATCAGCAAGATCACGATGGGGTTGTCGGACACAGAATACACCATGTCCTTTGCCAACTGCGGTGCGCCCTGTGCGATCAGATTGTCGGATACGATTAGGACCATAAAGATCATAATCATGACCACCCCGATGGTGACCCCGGAACCACCGATTGCCTGAGCCAGCGATTTCCAAGTCAGACCTTTATAGAAATAGATTGCGATGGGGATCGAATAGACGACCGCGATACCCGCGGCCTCGGTCGGGGTCATGATACCGCCGTAGATCCCGCCAAGAATGATAAGCGGCATCATCAGGGCCGGCCCCGCGAGGCGACTTTGACGTGCAAAGGTCGGCAAGAATGGCGTCGGGCGGTCTTTGAGCTTGATGTCGTCGACTTTACGCAGCTGGAACTGGTTCACGATGATTAGCAGTGTGATTAGAATGATCGCGGGAATGACCGTCGACAAAAAGCATTTCAGCACGTTTTGCTGGGCCACCCAGCCGTACAGAATATGCGACGCGCTCGGCGGGATCAGCAGACCCAGCGGACTGGCCGACACGATAAGCGCAGCAGACAGACCTTTGGGGTAATTGGCAGCCTGCAGGTGCGGTATCATGATCCCGCCGATGCAGGTCAGTGTGGCGTTCGCGCTGCCCGAAATCGATCCGAAGATCCCACAGGCCAGAACGCCCGCCGCACTTAGCCCGCCTTTTATATGCCCAATGAACATCTCGGCCAGTGCCACGAGCGGTGCGGCGATCTTGCCTTTTTCCATAATGCCACCGGCGATCATGAACAGCGGAACCGCCAGCAGGACAAGCGATCTGATACCTGTCGAACCCGTAGGCAGATAGCCCGAAAGCCCCTGATCCCCGACAAGTGAGATGAAAATCAGGACTGAACCGAACGCGACATAAACGCTGACGCCCAGCAGTAACATGATGCAGACAATGGCGAGACTTCCGGCAATGATCATTGGATCGTCTCCTTGCGGGCATCGGATTTAAGCGGCAAGCCAAGCCCTTTGCGAATGTGTACGTACAGATATGCGGCCAAGAACATGGACATGAAGGTGAACGCGACCATGATCGCGATGCGCCAAGACACGAAGGGAATGCGCAATACGGTGGTTGCCCTCAGACGCGGGAACGAAAAGTCATCAAGCAGCGATACATAGCAAGCGTAGACGATAAACAGGGTCACAAACAGTTCAATTGCCAGCACGATAAACCCGCGCCACCAGATCGCGCGGGGGTTTTCGATAATGATTCCAAGAATATCCGCGTTGATGTGAAGCTGGCGTTCGGACGCGAGGACCGCACCGGCAAAGAAACCTACTATGCTGATCGCGAGCAGCCATTCTTCGTAGGCAAACAAATCACCACCAAAGCCGTATCTGATCACCACAACAGCACCAAACGTGAAGGCCATCAGAAAACCGGAGAAGATCACGATACCCTTCATCGCGACCAGAATCCAGTTCATGGGAACACCGATGAATCTAGGCAATTCATCCGTAACTTTTATGGGGTGACCATCAATTTCCCCGCCGGGTCCGACCGGCATACCGTCGACCAACATTAGTTCGTCATCCTTGTTCGACATACCGGTTGCTCCCTATTTTAAGTGATCGTTTCAATTGATAAAAAGGGTCGGCACATCTGCCGACCCTTCATCGTTTGCGGGAGTTTATTTCATCGCATTTTCGAGGCGGTCGATGATATCTTGACCGACACTGTTGGCCATCATCGGCCAGATTTCTCCGCGGACCTTTTCTACCATCGCGGCCTGATCTTCTTCGGTCAGGCTCAGGATTGTGTAGCCACTATCGATCAAAAGCTTCTCGTAGCGGTCGTCGTTTTCGCGATTATACGCGAAAAAGTCGTTGGACGCATTGGTCGTCGCGATCTGCAGCGCATTGACCTGCTCTTCTGTCAGCTTGTCGAGCGAGCGTTGTGACGCGTAGATGCTGGTCAGCTCGGAAATCGCGTTATACTCGACGAAATGTGTCCCGACGTCGGACTGTGCAAAAATAGTGTACGTTGCCGACTTGGTGCAGCAGATCGCGCCGTCCACGATGCCCGACTGAATCGCGGGAAAAATATCGCCCCATGCCATCGTCGTCGCCCGGTAGCCGAGGGTTTCAACCATGGATTTCACGATGTTGGACGACCAGACGCGGATGTTCATGCCCTTGTCTTCGAACGTGTTCCAGTTGGTGGGTTCCTCTGTGGCGACGATGCCCACGAAGCCTTCGGGATTCTGTGCCATTACGCGCACGCCGTAATCATCCGTGATTTCCTGCAGGATGGCGTTGTATTCGGAATCCATGTTCTGCATGACGCTTTCCATCTCGTCCCAGCCGCTGACAAGGAACGGCATGGACAGAAATTCGAAGCGCGGATCTGTATCGGCGTAGATGAATGCGTTCGCCAGATCGATGTTCCCGCGTGCGACATCCTCGAACAGGGCCTCGCCGGACCCCAGCTGGTTTGCAGGGAAAATTTCGATTTTGAGGCCAACATCCGCAGCAGCGACTTCGGCTGCGACCTGCTCCATCATTTTTGTACCCTGGTGATCGATCGGGAAAACACCCGCAAAGCGCAAAGTTGTGTCCTGTGCAAGCGCAGCCGTTGACAACAGCGTGCCGATTACACCGGCCGTCAAGACCCGGGTCATATCTTTAAAACTCATCGTGTATTCTCCCTTTAGATTTTTTCGTTCGGCTCCAAAGCGCTTTTCGGGCCGATTAAGCCAAGGAGCCTAGGTAATTAATCCAGCGGTAGCAATTTTTTTCTTTAACTACTTGAATTTGACAAACATACGCAGTCCAAGCCACCCGTTTGAACCACGATCCGGTGATCAATGTTCAGTGCCCGAGATTTCGGTTATCCCATTATGCACAACGACAGCGAATCCGATGACATCTCCGAGCTAAAAGCCCGATTTGACATTACCTCAGTGAGTTCAGCAGGTCGTGCTTCTGTTCGGTTGCGAAGCAGAACGGAGGGTGGCAGACAAGCCGCCCGCACAGTACGCCAAGGCCCGTAAGGCCATCAGTGACGCCCTGGATACCGAGGTGCAGTTACGCAGCAAGAAGGAGCTGTTAAGATAACGAAACGATGGCACCACCATTAAAACGGTCATGAAGCGGGAGAGAAAAGACTGATGTCACTGGAAAATGAAACACTGAACCTATTGGCTTGTCAGATCGACATTCCTCCTACGCCAGATGCAGCCGCACGCGACAGACATCTTGCAGATACCGCCACAAAACTGCGCAAGCAGTTAGCCGCGCAAGACACAGACATTGTGGTTTTGCCGGAACTTTCCAGCATTGATTATTCCCGCGCGGCTTTTGATCACCTTGACGAAATCTCGGAGCCTCTGGACGGAATATCTTTTCAGACCTGGCGCGCTGTTGCCATCGAATTCGGGGTCTATATTTCCTACAGCTTTGCAAGACGGGACGCCGAAAAAACCTTTATTTCGATTGCCGTTGTGGCCCCCGACGGTCGGCTGGTCGGTCACTATGACAAACTTCATTTGTGCCAATATGGTGCGTCGATGGAAAAGGAGTATTTTGAGGCAGGAAGCCATTTGTTCACTTTCCAAGTCAAAGGCTACACCCTTTCGCCGATCATTTGTTACGACATTCGCTTTCCCGAACTGGGGCGCACGCTGGTCCTGAAACATGGCGTTGATGTCATCCTGCATGCCGGTGCCTACTTCAGGGATCCGTCTTTTCCCACCTGGCACGCTTTTGCGATGACGCGCGCAATCGAAAACCAGTGCTTCTTGTTGTCACTGAACCGTGCCGGACAGAATTATGGTAACTCGCTTTTTTGCTATCCTTGGATGGACGGAAATCAGGGCCCACAGCACTTTTCTGAATACGACGAAGACTTTCGCCATCTACAAGTCGAACGACACCGATTGAGCAAAGCGCGAGCAAACTACACGTTCTTACAAGACAGGTGGGACAGCTATGATCTACCCTGCAAGACGCACCTGGAATTCAGACAAAGTGATGCAGCAGGAAAGAAACCATCCTAGCCGCAATTATTCATGAAGCCCCTGTTTTGGCGCGTGGGGCGATGTTTGAAGGCCCTTTGCTTTTGGATGCCCATAGGTGATCGGCGCCCGAATTGCGCATCGGGCGTTTTCAACGATCTG
>Ga0307981_1001740_pt1 | contig 18816 bp, 9 predicted proteins | sample OrgLakmetagen987_FD_201849 | JGI IMG/M metagenome (GOLD analysis project Ga0307981, IMG submission 201849) | Saline water microbial communities from Organic Lake, Antarctica - #987 | ecosystem: Environmental > Aquatic > Non-marine Saline and Alkaline > Saline | place: Antarctica: Organic Lake... | reverse complement strand
ATTTCTTGCAGCCGTTTCTGTACGGCAGAAGAGCTGGCAGCCGCCGACACTACGCGGGCCAGCGATGCGCTCTGCTCTGGAGGAGCAACCTTGGGAGGAGGGCCCTCCTGCTGGCCCGCCACCGCCACCGCCTTGGCGACATGCTTTTTGTTGCGACCCTGGAGTTGGTTCTTCAAGAGGCCAATCATATCGTTAGTCTATTACAGTACGTTACGTTACGTTAGGTTACGTTACGTTGCGTTGCGTTACGTTCCAGTAGTAATAGATCCAGTGTAGACTACGCCAACGCGCGTTCTTCCAAATGACAGCGGTAGTGCCAGCTTTGGGAAATCAAGTAAGTGTGGTCGGCGTTCACCGCCGCCGCCGCCGCCGCCAGGGTCCAGAAACAGAAACACATGGTTTGGAACGGGTCAAGTTGGCGCCAAAACTCGCCTTTCTTTGTGAGAGAGCCCAGGACCCAAAGGAGCCCATGCCGCACGTTTCACCGCCTCCGGTGGCATCCGTGCGACGATACTACCATTCATCCGCGTTATCACCGTTATCACCGTATCATAGTCTAGACTACGTACTCGTTAGACTGCTGGTACCATACACACCACACTACCAACACTACCAACGAAGCAAACATGTCTCGCTTCTGGGCCGCCGGAGGTTCTTCCGACTCGGATAGCTCTGGCTCGGACGACTCGTCTTCCTTTTACTCCTCCGAAGGCGAGGGCGGCGGCAAGGCGGCCGACAACAAATGGGTTGCCATGTCGGACGATTCCGACAGTTCCGACGAAGTGCGGGTCGTCAAGAGCGGCAAGGAACGCGCGCTCGAGACCTTTCAAAGACGCATCAAAAACATGCGCGCTGCCATGAAGACTCGCGATTATTACGCCATTCAGACGGAATTTGACGAGCTCGCCAAGGCCATGATCAAGGCAAAGCAGTACCTGCAAGAGGGCGTGCCGAGACCCTTGGTGCGAATATTGGTCGATCTGGAAGAATACAATGTTGAACGGCTCAAGGATAAGGAGCAATTCAAGAAATTGTCGGCGCGGCAGGGTCGCGCGTTGAATCGCATGAAGCTCACGCTAAAAAAGCACAACAAGGCCTACAAGATTGTCATGGATGCCTACCGCAAGAATCCCGTTGTTTCAGATGAAGAGCAGGAGTCAGATAGCAGTGACTCGGACAGTGACAATAGCTCGAACAGTTCCAGCAGTGAATCGGCCAAAAAAACAACCAAGAAAAAGGCTGCCGACAGTTCCGACAGCGACGGTGGTTCGGTACGTGTTGCTCTCAAGTGCGGAGCGCGTTTTTTGGATTTGCCGGTATAATGCTACCGGTACCTGTCACGAGGATGCTTTCGTATCAAGCTTGTCTTGAGATGAATTCCTCGTTTCTGATGCCACGTGACTGCAAAGTTCACATGGGTCGCTGTCAAAGCGGCTCGAACGGCGCGGATCCACGATGGATGAGACCAACTACCCGGCCTGCGGAGCAGTGCTACTGAGTGACAACCACCCGACTTTTATGAGACGTGCCTTGATCGAAAAACAGGTTTTGCTAACGCCCTCTCTTTTTCCTATACTAATTTTTACACGAAACACAGGAGTCGGGCAGTGAATCATCGGGCTCGGGATCCGAAGCCAGTGACGAAGAGGTCGATTGGGCTTCGGACGATGGTTCGTCTGACTCGGAGGACGAGGGAGCTGGTGCCTACGCTGAGCTCAAGGGCCGTGCTCGTTGGCTCAAGAAGAATACCGTTGTCACGGAAAAGGTTGTCAAGAACAAGGACGAACGTGCCAAGATCCGTGCCGAAAGAGCTAGCGCTGCTGCGGCAGCTGCCTCCGCGGAAGCCATTTCGGCCACCAAGTCGATTCTCCCGGAAGAAAACTTGACGCCAAGTATCTTGAACAAAAAGGTGAAGGAATTGGCCGCCCAGCGTGGTCGGAAAGGCAAGGACAATCGTCAGTTGTTGCGCGAACTCGAGGCCATGTCCCGTCTCTCGCTCAGGTTTGGACCCCGCGTGGAGATTCCCATTTTGATGTATGTCATTTCGGCACAGTTTGGCTTGCAGCGAACATTGGACGATTACATGGAAACCTCAAACTGGAAGTCGTGTGCGTCGTACCTGCAGCGTATTGCGACCATTATCGATGAAGGATACACTTTGGGTGTAGAGAACATGGACGAGACTGACTTGCTCACTACCGGCACCAAGCGCATGAAGGCTGCTGCTTCAGGAGCTGACGGTGCCATGGCAGCCGTGGCGGCCGACGACAACCTTGTGAATCCCCACACAAGTGAACCCGAAACGGAAGATGAGCGTGACGAGCGCCTTCGCCTTGAAAAGGAAGGAAAGATGACGGAGGAAGAAAAGATGACCATCCCTGTTGTTGGTTCTCTTGCTCTTCACGTGAGTCGTCTCGAGGAAGAGTACACAAAGAGTCTTTTGCATATTTCGCAACATACGCAAGAGTATATTGTTCGTCTGCGGGATGAAGCTAAGCTGGTGGAACTTCTTTCTCGTTTCCAGACCTACTTTGAAGGTCAGGGATCCCCGGCGGAGGCTGCTTCTTTGGCGCAACTGCGCATCGAACACATTTATTACCGCCACGATAGCATGGCGGTGCAGGTCGACAAGGCAACCGAGTTTTACGAAACCTTTGGCGAAGCTAGCATGGTCCACCCTGCTTGCATAACTGGGGACGAGGATGGTGTTGGCCAAACTGATTTTGCCAAGACGCACCCGGCCGCATTCGCGGGCAAGCCGGTCTTGAAGGATTCCGAGCCCGTTGACTTTACGGACGTCATGTCCAAGCTGTGCGCCTACGTGTACAAGCACGGAACGGATATAGCCAAGACACGTGCCATGATTTGCCACATCTACCATCACGCTCTCCACGATCGTTTCTTGGACGCGCGCGATTTGCTTCTCATGTCGCACTTGCAAGAGTCTATTTACAATTCAGAAGAGCTATCCACAATGGTGCTATTCAATCGCATGATGGTTACACTCGGTATGAGTGCGTTTCGTGCGGGACGTATTTACGACGCTCACCAGTGTCTCTCGGAAGTCTGCTCGGGTCGCGTCCGCGAGCTGCTCGCTCAAGGTGTAAACACGGGCCGCTTTAGCGACAAGACCACCGAGCAAGAAAAAGCTGAAAAGCGTCGTCAGATACCATACCACCAGCACATCAACATGGATCTCCTCGAATCTTGCCATTTGATCAGTGCCATGCTGTTGGAAGTGCCCAACATGGCTGCTTCTGCTATTGATAGCGACGGTTCGACCCGTCGCCAACGAGTCATTTCGCGCACCTTTCGCAAGTTCCATGACCAGTACAACCACCAGGTATTTACTGGACCGCCAGAACAGACGCGTGACTTTGTCATGTGTGCATCCAAGGCTTTGATGGTGGGTGACTGGAAGACGTGTGCCGATTTGTGCACCAAGTTGGACGTGTGGCAGCTTGTCCCTGGTGACAACGCCCCCGCGCATATCACCGATTTGCTGACTTCCAAGATCAAGTTGGAGGGTCTTCGCACCTACCTCTTTGCGTTTTCTTCTCAGTACGACTCGCTTTCGTTGAGTCAATTGTGCCTCATGTTTGAAATGAGCAAGAACGAAGTGCACAGCGTTGTCTCCAAGATGATGATTTCGCGTGAGTTGTACGCTAGTTGGGATCAACCAACGGAGACTATTGTCCTGCGTCGGGTGGAACCGAGTGCCTTGCAGATCCTGGCGCTTCAGTTTGCCGAAAAGGCGGCTGGTCTGGTCGATGCGAACGAACGTCTGTTGGATACACAGAGTGGGCAGGACGACTACCGTGACAAGTACTGGAAGGGAGGTGATGGCGATGACCGTTGGCAGAACCGTGGTGGTGGATTCCATGGGCGTGGCGGCGGCCGAGGTAGAGGCGGATACCGAGATGGAGGCGGCCGTGGTCGTGGAGGTGGCGGCCGTGGAGGCAGAGGACGTGGTGGTGGCCGCGGAGGTGGTAGAGGACGCGGAGGTGGCCGTGGTGGTCGCGGAGGTGGCCGCGGTGGAGGACGTGGTGGCAACGATGGCTACCGCAACGACCGCCGGTACTAGATGCCGGTACTACTATAAAGAGTAATTAACCAATTCTTTTTCGTCAATTTTTTTATAATCCGCTACCGTACCCAGAAGTCTTGGTGCCAGAGTTTGAATGCCAGCCAGTACCGAAAGGTTAGTGACTACCAACTTAAGTGGATTGGCAATCGACCTTATTCTACCGGTATCTGCCTAGCTACTTCGTTCATAGTGGCGGCAATGAATGCGTGCCATTATCGAGAGTGGTTCAGTGTAAGCTACAGTACATACGCAGTAATCCATTGGGAATTTCAGAAGGACTCCGGGTACACATACATGTACCGTTATCTCTGTCTCTCAAATAATAACAGCGAGGCCGCGCGCAGGGATAGTCGTATCATACGTACCGGTACAAGTACAAGAGACATGACAGACTACGCTAGCTTTTTCAAAGGGCCAGTTTAAGCTGGTGACGCTCGCCAGCTTAATTAGCGGAAGCGATTTATTCCCTAACCTTCAGAGGGCGAGTTTAAGCTGGTGACGCTCGCCAGCTTGAACTTAAGTACCGGTAGCGGAAGCGATTTATTCCCTATTAAAACATATCACCCTAAGAAACTGTTGACGATGTCCCATTCTTTGCAGCCGTTGAGGAGCCTAGCGACAGGACCACGTATTGTGCGAGACATTTCCTGTATGTAAACTTCGCTGGGTTCGCCGGAAAGTTCCAGTTTCCCCCCCAAAAGCCGACATCGCATTGCGAATTGCGATCGTTGGGCAAAAAATTGAACCATTACAACCATTGAAAGGATTACGAGGCTGTGTCTGTGTGGGGAGTGACTGAGGAGACCATGACGCATCCCAAGTCGTCACCGGTACGACGGACATCAGCACAGCAACCGGGGGGAACGAGAGATCGACTACCATCGCAGGTCTTTACGCGGGGAACGAGCGGAGCCGTCAAGACGCATGCGCAACCGCAAGGAGCTATTTCCTTTCAAACGACCTCCGACCGCTTTCGCTCTCGTTCGCAAACTGCTCGCGATCGAAGAGAACGCAGTTCTAGTAACACACGTCCTCCTAATAGAAGGCGAAGTACTAGTGCCCAACGCCGCTTTGCCGAACAGCAGCAGCAACAACCGCGAACGGTACGATCCAGAGACTCGGTGGACAACCATACTCGTGGCGGCCATTCCACCAGCTCTTCGGACCAAGGATCAGCAGCTTCTACTCAGAGCTACGCCACTAGAGGACGCCATACACCGACACACTCTGAGCTACGAGAGCCCCCCATTAAAAGGGCAAGCCCCCACAAAAAAGACTTTGGAGAACACTCGGACATTGATTCGCAAAAGGAACACGTGAAGACGACAAAGAAAGTTATCGATGGTACGTGCATCTTCCTCTGTTACCCATGCTTGCAGTTCGCCCTTTCTCTTTTAGCTCGTTGAACCGGCCATTGCTCCAAAGTCGGGCTTTTTACGAGAACACCCCTGCCCTCGCACCTCTCTCATGGTCATACATGTGGATCGCTTATTTCGCACGACTCTCACCTTTGCTTTCATTCATGCCTCTCGCTGCCGTTCCTACCAACACCACACAGACTTGCACCGCGCCCAAGGTCCGGAACGTCGCATTGCGGCCATTACCACGGCCTGTGAAATCTTTGATCACGCTGACGAAACCAAGCACAATATCGAGTTGCAGGCGGGTGCGGCCGCCATCCTGGCCAAGACATTGGGCGTATCCAACGACCCCAATGAGATTCGCATGCTGTGTTCGGCTTTGGAAATGGCATTTCGTGCGGGTTTCCGTCAAGTGCAGGCGGCCTACGACAAGTCGGGCAACACCATGATACCGCTCTTGTTGCGATTATTATTGTGGTGCGAGACCGCGGGTCTTAAACACGGCGATATTACCGTCCTGAACATTTCCAGGACGATCATGTATCTGAGTCGTTGCAGTGACTTGAGGGTGCAGCTTTGCCGGCATCAAGGCATGCTGGATGCCTTGATACGAGTCTCGACTGCCGTTTTGACGCCGGAATGTCGACTTGTTCGTATCCGTATCGCGGCGAATCTAGCTAGTTGCGAAGACAACAAGGTTTTGTTGTACGAACGTGAAGGCTTGTTGGATAGCATCATGCGAATGGCGCATTTGGATCTTTTGGAACAATCGCGGCAGTATGCAGGTGCCGCTTTGATGGATCTGTCGTCGGCTACAGCTAACCAAGCTTCCATGGCGAACGATGATAAACTCTTGGGTACCCTGGTCAAGATGATTCTGGTTGAAAAGAGTGCCGTCACAAGGGAGTTGGTGCTGACTTCGATCCAGAATTTGGCCTTTGCCAAGGATAATCGCAATCGATTGGTGTCTTTCAAGAATGGGATTGTCTTGGAGGCCTTGCGAAAGTGCCTTTCGAGCGATACGGATTCCAGGGCACGCCGAAGGGCAGCTGGGGCCCTGACGAATCTAGCGTGTGACGAGACTGGGGAAAATATTGGGAATCACGAGGGACTTTTAGATACGTTGGCTATTGTCTCTACCAGGGACGAAAGTCCGGACGTGCAGACGAGGGCATCACTGGCGTTGACCAAGGTTGCTAACAGCATTACCGTCAAGATGGAGTGTCACGAGACCCTTTTGGACGCGCTAGTTGTTGCTTCGCTCAGCACTGCTCCCAACAGCACGTCAGCTGTCTTTCGCATCAAGGCTCGGGAGTCTGAAAACCGAGAAAGCATGGCAAGGCACACTGGAGTTCTCGATACTTTGACCGATATTTGCGTTTCGGCGGGTGCCCAGACCAACGATCGTGACAACGCCCTCCGAGCTCTCATGCACTTGGTCAACGAAAAGAAGAACCACAAAATCATGTGCAGCAAAGCTGTGCTTGATGCCCTTGTCGAGGGGGCGAATTACGAAGAGAAAGACCTGCTGGATGCACGCAATTCTGCCGTCCGTGCTCTTGAGCGTCTTGCCACGGAATTCTCGAACCGAGCGTTGATGGCTCGGCACTCTGGTCTTTTGATTGCTGTCGCCAAAGCAGTTGAGCGTGAAGCTATCGAAGACGACGCTGGCAAGGAAACCGAACACGGATACCTTGCCAAGCCCTTATTGATGAGCTTATTGTTGGCCATGTGATGCTCTTCATCATCATGAATATTTTTGCATATGTTGTTGTGTTGTTGAATACAGAAAGTATGATGGAAAGGTACTGCTAATCTTAAGAGTGCCCCATTGTCCTAACTCCTGCTACAGTTTAGAGGGAAGCCTATCGAAAGGTGTTATAGACATTATGTAGGATTAGATTACAAATACTTGTCCCGGGCTATGGTACCGGTATGAAGACGATTCATTCGATTCTTGAATGCAATTCGGCCAACGGACGTCCGAAAGGCGGCTAACCTTGCATCAACTTGCCCTGCGCAATATTCTGCCGCGTATGTTCCCAGATGGCAATCGCTCCTGAAACGTGAACGTTCAACGATCGAATGATACCAAGCTGCGGAATCTCGAGGCACTGATCGACGACTTGCAGAAACTCGACGGGGATGCCTTCTTTCTCCTTTCCAAGTAGCAGAACGGTCGGTCGGTCGGGAAACGTAAAGGTACCGAGCGAGACGCTGGAAGAGGTTTGTTCCAGTCCGACGACGTAGTAACCTTCTTCCTTGCGGCTACGCAGCCACTGGAGGAGATTCTGCAAAGGGAGCAAACAGTTGGTGATGAGAGACAGAACGCATAACTTCGATTGCAAGAAAGGGAGTCTCAAAGGTCGAGCGGACACAACCAATGATTGCGCGCTCGTCCGATGCGTAGCCGTCAGGTTTAGGTTCAATGATCTTCACGATGTGCTCAGAACAGATCTTGGTAAATGACAATCATCATTCGGCAAAGTCTCAAAAACGAAAGCAACGCAGACACAATGACTTACCTCTTCTGTACACTCTTCGATCTCGATCCAGTCGCCTGCGCCAACACTGAGACTCTTGAAGTTGTCCATTTTCGTGACCCGAATGTCTGGAATCACTAGGCGATCTGCAGCAAAGATCTCCGACGTTCGGGCAAGACCTCCGAGGTTGGGCGCCTTGTCCACAAGACTGGCACAAACAATGAGTTGCTGCTTCTTGCGACCGGCAGCGTTCCGCAAACGCTTTTCGCGCATCTCTTCAAGCGCCAGGTTGAGAGCGTCCAGCGGAATGATCTTTCGCTGGAAATTAACAACGTCACTAGCTTCTGTCGTCAATGGCTTGGACTCCACTTTCTGCTCATTGAGAATATTTTCGATCTGCTTCCATGTCGGTTCTTCGCGAGCATGCGCCTCTTCGTAGACATCTTTCAGACATTCCTTTATCGCTTCCACCATATGAAGAGGATCAGCCTCCCCGCTCTCCTCGTCAACTGGAATACTTAGCACGCCCTCTGCCGTGCAAACTGGATCGACATCGTAACGAGAAAAGAACTTGGACTGCTTCTTTCGCAAACGCTTCATTTCCGAGTTTTCCTCGAGAAAGCTGTAGAGCGAACGAAGGTACCAGTCGTTGTCTTCAGTCCCAGGTCCAGAGGATGGCTTTTCAATATCAATTACCAAAGGAATAAGCTTATGCACCAAGAGCTGCGCAATAGCGCGGCTAAAGCCTTGCGTGCTGCCCAGCCATGGAATTACTCCTGCCAATACGAGATTCAGACGAACGGCAGCATCACCCCCCTGTGCATCGTACTGTCGAAAGAAATCAATTTCGTATCGGCCAACGATAAGGTTTCCGCCGACGATCATCAACGAAGAGATCTTCTGAAGCGTCAGATCACGTCGAGTAATCTGCACAACGAGCTCATTTCCAAACACTGCAGGATGCATTCTCGCACACTGTAACGTGCACACTTCAATAAAGTATCGAATTTGTCCGTGAAGCGGCTCTGCTAACGCCTCGTACACTCGAGTGCACACGCGTTCCGCGATATCATGAGTAATAAAGCGAGATAGAATACAGAGTGCTTGCCATCCACGCATCTTCAAACAATATCCTGCTGTACCAACCATGACCATGTCACCCCCGGGAGAGCAGACGTCATCAAGAAGCCGGAAGATTAGATGGTGCAAAAGGTCAGATAGAACGCGCGACTGCAAGCCTTCATTGACTGTCGGAAGTTTGGATACAAAGACGAGGACGAACGCCCTCGCAACGCTCAGTTCGTGGGTGCCTGCAGGTAGGTCGAGGGTTCCTGGTGCCTTTTCATTTCTACGAACGCTTTGGTTAGCCGACCCTTCGTCAATATCTTCCTCCTTATATAACAAGAGATCTGCAATATCGTCGCGATATGGTATTGCCGAAATCCCAGCATCGACCCCACGCTCCATTCCAAGCCAGCTCGAGGATATTCTACAAAGAACAGCACGAGAGACGTGGGGGCGCCTTCTTCCGGCAAACTTCATCAGCTCGCGGAATGCGTCTCGAAGTGGTGCAAGACAATCTGGGTCTTCCGTTAGACGCGCACTCTCGTCCAGAAGGAGACTAGGCTGAAACAGCAAAGCGGATATCTCTTCAAGCATGTACATCGAATCCACGCTATTTTTACAGTCTGCCATCAGACTGAAGAGCGCACGGACAACCTTCTCTAGATGGCGAAGATTCGCTTTGTCGATTACCACCCCCTTACCAGATTGAGGAGAGAAGCGCCCTCTCGCAGCCACGACAACGCACCTGAAGAGGGGAAGTAGGGCGTTAAATGGAGTTGCCTCGACGGCATCGCAAGTTTCAACGAAGACTTTGTCTACGAAAGACTGGACGTCGCTCAAATCAAGAACAGAAGTCTCCATAAGTCTTGGCAACAGGCTTGACAATGCACCCCATTTGGCATACTGATAGACTGACCGAGAAGACTGCTCATCTCTTGCCGTTCCGCCGGTCTCGGAGAAGTGCAAGCCGAGAAGCATCCTGGACATCGACAAAAGGGTCGACTCGTCAAGTTCTGCGCCACACGTCAACGTCGCGTAGACAAGGGCAATCCGTTGCACTCTGTTTCCACCTGTGGTATGATCGTTTGATGAAAGTGACTCGATACTCTCCTCCAGTAGTCCGTTTACTGCGTTTGAAACAGCCATACTCGATGGAAAGGCTTCATGTAACGTTTGAAGTAAAGAAATCAGGCCGGCGAATGTTTGCGAGACCCTTTTAGCATCGTCTGATCGAGAGCATCCACCAGCGGACCCGTTTGAAAGATCCTTTCCTGAAAGAAGAGCGTGGACGTGCCCCATTACAAAGTTGACCCCGTGTGCAAGCATATTTTCGATATTTGGCGGCGGCGGCATCATTTGCTGTGTCTTTCGATCAACCAGCAAATCCCCGTTTCCCATGCCGGACAAGACTTGCAGCTTGCAACCGTTCTCCAAGAGTAGCAGTGCTCTTGTCACACGGTCCGCCTTAAGCCATGACGATCCCATCAATGCTCTTGTCATTGCTGTTGGTGCATATGAAATACCCTTATGAATTGCAGGCCACAACAATTCACTTGCTGCGATAGCAGCCCCATCTGCTTCATTGATAGAAAGAGTGCAAAAAAAAGAAATAGCCTTCCCAGTGTCTCGCTCTAGGGTGGTGGTACTTGTTACCGGATCCCAATCGTCACCTATACTTGCAGACGAGGACCTGAACAGAAAGCCGTCGACAAAGGCTACTGCCACCGCAGCGCCCACATTACATGCCCACGACGGTGTTCCTTGTCCAAGCCGCACCAGCCACTGCCTCAGGGCTGCAAAGGTCGTGTCATTTTCAACCCAAGAGCTCTCGGTGCTTTTAGCACTCGACAGTGTGCCACCTTCGGGAAGAGTTGGAAATGGAAAGAGCGAAAGCACACTCAAGATGGTCAAGGGTGTAACACTCCCTGCTGCTTGTGAATGCGCAAGCATTGTCGCCAGAGCCTCAAGTAATGCCTCGCGATACACTATAATCACCGACCCCAATGAAAGTAGCACCTGGAAGGACTGTACAAGCGTTTTCAATGCCTCTTCCTCCACGGCGACGCTGAGTTCCTTGCGTTTCTTGAGGATGTCTGCAATGCATGTAAAGATATGAACAGTGGTCTTTCGATGCAGTTTGCAGATGATATCAGGGCTCCATAGCTTTCGGTAGAAAGCTTGAAGCTGTTCGGGTTCGTCTGCCAGGACTTGCAAGTAGGCACCAAGAAAGTTGGACAAGAGCGGTGACATATCTTCTCTAACAATCTTGCGATTCTCTTCGAGGTGCATGACCGTCCCCACAGAAGAGACCAGCGAGTCGAATGAAGGCACGACTACGCCGAGAACAAAGTCTGCCGAGACAATCCGTAAGGAAGCGCCTCGTTGGGTCGTTGGCTTCGATTGCGTATTTCTTGTCTTTTTCTTCCTGGACGATGCGGCACTGGCATCGTCAGTGGATACCGAATCAACAATGATTCCAGCTTGACCTTTGAAGAGTCGAAAGAGACCCAGCTTTCGCAGGATTGGAGCTTCGTACGATGACATAATTCGAGCTAGCAAGACGCTCATCCAACTCCACGAAAGTGGCGGGGGAACTTGAGTCGACAGCGCTGATACGTCGGATATTTGCGAACACAGTTCCGCAACTGTCTCCCACACTTGATCCACCAAGTGGGGTTCGAATTCCATCTCCAACGTTTCAAAGCAAGCAACGTACTTTTGCCAGTTCAAATAATCACCCCTTGTAGTAGTGATTCGCAACAGGTATAGACCCCGTCGTCGAAGCAACTGGCTACTAGCCGTAGTGTCCTCAACTGCCGCCTGCGACTTCCAAGAGTCTTCGACCCACGACGCTTTCTTGGGGACTTGGATACCTTGACTCAGACAAAGCAGAATTAGTTCCCATATGGCGGGTTGGTCCAGCAGCCGGGAAGGCTGCGCACCAGCGCCGCTTTCGGAAGAGTCGACACGAGGAAGCTCTCGGTCCAACAACGATGGAACAATGGTGCACAAGACAGTCGTCACGACAGTCATGACGGAAGAAATAGACCCCTTGGAGTCCTGCTGCTGCTGCTGCATCAGAGTAGAGTAGTGCTTCCATACAGTGGTCCAGATTCGCTCGACATGTGTCGGACTGGCTTTTGGATTGACCACCAGCGGCAGGAGATCCGTCGTAATGGGTCGAAGGGTGACTGCCATTTCCTCCGGTTTGGACACGGCATAGTTCACGCCCTGTACAATTTTTTGTGTGACTGTCGTCAAGACAGTCTCAAGCGCAACGTCATCTGCAAACGCAACAACTAATCGTTCCAGAACTCGACAACCTCTCTTTTGTCGAATACCTTTTGGATCGACAGTATCCTGTTCTAGACATTCGAGACATTGTGTGAACTGTGCAGTGTCGTTGGCTGTGGCTACAGACAATTTCCCGGCAGAAAAGAGAGCGTGTAGCACTGCTTCGGTGAGCTCATCCGACACGTAACTCGACGACGCATCTAATAGAAACGGTAGCACTACTCGAGTCAGGCCCAATAGACACTCGTCCCGACAGACGGACGTCAATAGATACTGCAGAACCAGCAACTTGGCAGCCTCATTGTCTGCTGACAGAATGGATTTGCAAACAGCTCTTTCACTTTCAGTGAGACGGAACGATTCCAGAGCGGCTTGCAGCGATACGGCAATGTCGGTAGATGGTGGTAGTACACTATCGATGGGTTCATTGCTGTGCTGGTCCATCGACGAGACGGTTCTTCTTGCTTGAATGATACTCGCATGCACCGGGACAAGCTGCTGCAGCGACAACGCCGCCGTTCCCTTGCTTCCATGCAGGGACTGACACAGCTCGATAATCGAGGACAGCGGCGTTGTGGACGACATTGCTGCAGGAGGTTCTCCCATTGTCGACCTGCCGACCACAGAACACTGAATTGAATGAGAACAGAGATAATGGATGTGTAGGATTTTTCGTGGCTCTCCTCGATCCAATTTTGACATTCCGAAGCTCAGAAATCTTGCAAAAAGATTTTCGCGCAGTTTTTGGATCTTTGACGGATCTTCGTTGCCATTCTTCCCTCTGGCTCGTCGGGAGGCAGCGACCTTCTTCATATTATTACAGGATCATACGCCAGTAGCTATAAGCACCATGGCAGCCGCTCTGCAGTACGCCGCCACGAATACGGCCGCGTTCCAGCGCGTCCAGACTGGAATCGGTCGATTGGTCGCCACGGCCGACCAAGGCATTACTCGACTCACGCAAACAAGCCACCAGGCGCCCGTGAGATGGATTCCGCTCAAGAGTTCCGCCGTGGCCAACGCGGGCGCGGCAGTCGCCGTCATGAGCAGTTACGGTGGAGGACTGCTGGCGGGCGATCACTTGCAGTACAATGTTACAGTTCAGGAGAATGCGCGGTTTGGGTTGGTGACGCAAGGGTCGAATCGCATCTACCGCCAGCGTGGATCGATCCGTCAACTCAGTCGGACCGAGCTAATCCTGTCGGTGGAAAAGAAGGCTCTGCTCGTAGTTGCGCCCGATCCAGTGACTCCTTTCAATAATTCACTCTACCAACAAGATCAATTTATTAAAATCGATCCGGAAGCTTCCATGTGTGTGATTGATTGGTTCTCGTCTGGGAGATTTGCCAATGGCGAACGTTGGCAACAAAAGCGACTGGTGAATCGAACCGAGCTGTCGTTCAACGATAGCGATACGCCCTTTTTGATTGATTCATTTTGTCTGGATCCGAGTACGAGCAGTACTGATACTTACAATGAGAGCTGGGGGATGGATTGGAGTCATGTACATTGGAATGCCTACGCGTCCGTGTTACTCTATGGCGACCAAGTCCAAGGCGTCGTGGAACGTTGTCGAGGACTGCAAGAGGAGCTGGCGTCCGCCTTTACTTCGATTCGTCAGTCGGACATTATTGCTGCAAAAACAGAGCCAACAGAACCATCAGCGGTAGATATAATGCTGAACAACTTGTCGGGTCGGGTTTTGTTAGGCGTCAGTGCGGTAGCGACTCCTCACGGAACCGCGCACGTGGCACGTTTCGTGGCGTCGTCGAACGAAGATCTCTATCGCGTCTTTCACCATTGTTTGCAACCTGTCGGCACAGCTTTTGGTACTCAATTCTACAAGGATCGAATCCGGGCTGGCAAGTCGGCTGCTTTGGAACCTATTGCCGTGAAGGGGCCAACGACAGTGAGTCCGTCCGTGAAGAAGGCGAACGGAGTCACATGTGTCAATGGAGACGACAACATGAAAGTAAGTGCGCCAAAGTTGTCTTCTTCACAACCAGATGATGATTCATCGTACTGGGCTGCCTATACGCTTGCGGATTCCGCTCTGCCTGTCGGAAGCTTTGCCCATTCGACTGGTCTGGAAGTCGCGAGTCAGCTTGGCCTGTTGCGTGGCAGAGACGATCTTTCAGTCTTTGTCCGATCCGCGACCCGATCCACCTTGCAGCTAAACAGTCCGCTTATCAAGGCTACTCATGGTCTACTAGTCAACGGTCTGCTAAAAGAGTCGACTCGGGCTTGGCTGGAGATTGATCGGTATATGAACGCGTTGCTGGTATCGAATGCACCGGCCTGTCGCGCATCGTTGGATCAAGGTCGCAGTCTTCTTCGAGTGGCGATTCAATGGCTGGAAGCTGCCGAAGATGACGCGACCAAGGCGGTACTGCAACAACTTCAGGAGGAGATGGACCAAGATGAAACGGTCGGCCACCTTGCATCTACCTTTGGTGTAGTGGCTGGTCTCTTGAAGTTGTCGGAAAATCAAGCATGTCGCTTGATGGGATTCTGTGTCGCACGTGATATTGTCTCGGCGTCGGTACGTCTCAATCTCGTTGGTCCAATGGCAGGCGTCAAATTACTTTCAGACGCTCAGGAGGCGGCTGAAGAGGGAATAGTAGCAAGTCTTGATAGCCATCTGGTGACAGCCTCTGGATGCTTTCCTGTTTTAGATACGATACAACCATGCCATGATCTCTTGGCCGTCCGACTCTTTCGTACGTGAGCCTTGTGCTACACCTTGCTACTCTATCGAAAGAAGTCGAAATGCGGGAGAGCCTCCGTCGATGATAGCATCCGACCCACCCTTGCACTTTGCGCTCTCCGAATGAGCATGCGAGCTCATCTATCTACTATAAATATCTGAGCTTATCGAAACATCATGCTTTCTCTCCTACAGTATTTGGAGTTTTGGAAGAACGTACGGTAGACAAAGACAATTTGGCAAGGAGCTAGCATCAAGGCAGCAAACGATTCTTGTACTACTAGCAGTATCTACTATCTACTCTCCCTATTCTCAGTTGGTTCTTTATCATGGGAAAAAGCACTGATCGAAGAACAAGAACAAATATGACCTCCTGTGCGCATCTACGACGTGGTACATACGAAATGAAGAACAGTGATACGCATCATTAGCAATGAGATGTAGTTGTAGATGCAGCCATGGCGCTTGAACTAAACTTCGATTCATGCTCTGGTGAAACGCCGCTTCAGTAAGCTAGCAATGCAAGCAATACAATTAGATCCATATAGGCTAGACTAGTACTAGTACGAAGTAGATAGATAGATAGAATGGATAGAATAGTATTATCCATATCTGTCGTTCATGCTAAGCTCAGGAATGTTGCAATAATACATACATACATTCATGTACATTGCATTTAATAAAACGAACATTCGATTCGATTACTTAAAAGCAAATTGATCGCCTCAAAAAAAGAACAAAGAACGTTCGTTCCACCATCCAGCAAGATTCGAAAGCAAAAAGGGAAGAAGACCGACCACAGCCACGGGGAGAGCTCAACCACAAAACGCTCGGGCTCAACACCGGAAAGGTAAGCACAGCACCCGTTGGCACCATGACCGCAACATGACCTTTTACCGTTTTCAGCATGATGAACCTGCTCACATTTTGAAAGGCAAAGATAATCATGAGAGAAACGAGACGGATCCCGCTGCAATCGCATCACGGCGAGCAACATAAGACGATTTTCACTGCCGCTGCGTTCTTACTTGCTGACGCTAGCTACAGCGTCACGGCCCACGACCAGCGTCACGAGGCCGCGTTCTCTTCGCAAAGAGCACGAAAAACCGACTTCGCGCAACCTGCTCACATTTTCAAATTTCCTCTTTATGTTTCTACTCTGCTACTTTCTTTCGTTATTAAGTTCCCTTATCAACTCCTATCCATTCGTATACCATGCCAGGACCAAAGATGGGTCCTAGACCCCCGGGTAAGCTTGTTATCTCAACAAACGTTCACCTGTATAGAGAGAATCCAACCGACCCTAACAAGAATCAAGCCTAAGACTAACATGCTACCATCACTCGCTACTTTTGTCGTTATCACCAGACTTTGACGAAGAAGTGATTCGTCAGTCTCCCACCTTTGTGCGCTGGACCTTGCTCGAGAGGGGCGAAAAGTTGCGGTATGCCTGTCGTGAATTTGTCAAGGGCCACGGTGACGACGAAGAGCGACTCATGCGTCGCATCATGATTGCCCGTCGCAACAACATTCGCGATCACGAGACGCTCAAACGCGCCCGCCGTCAAACTCGCACCAGCGGCAGCAGTTCTCCCATTATACCAATCCCTGTTCCCGTCGTGGTTCCCGTCCCTCGTCGTCCTCCTAGTACCTTTTCGGACAATGTAGTCGAACAGGAAATGGACGTTCCGGCTGTTGAAGCCACTCGATCCTTCCGATCCTGGCAGAGCCTCCCAGACGGTGCCGAGTTTGTTTATAATCAAAAGTATATCAAGGGTCGCGACGGACACGACTGGCTGCTCCGCAAGAATATTTGGCGTCGTATGCGCTACCGACGCGAAAACAAGAAAATGGTGGAACGGCTCAAGGTCAAGGGCGAGCTGGACCACCCCACTAACATGGTTGCACATGATGGACATACAGACTCTGGGGAACAAGCTACAAGCGTGACAGCTTCGGAAGCAGCCAAGGAGACGGCAGCAGCCGACAAGAAGGCTTCGAACGAGCACAACGATGCGGCGACACACGCGGCTGCGGCAGCGGCTGCCACGTCGGATCACTTGGCGGACCAAGAAGCCGTCGAAGCTGCAGTGGCTGCGGCTGAATCCTTTGGCAAGACGGCTGGCTTAGACATGGGTGTCGTGCACAACCCGTTGGATGCCGCCGAGGCACAAGAAGCAGTTCTAGATGCGGCTGCTCGACTGGCGGCTGCCACGTCGGGATTGGACGACGAGGAACATTCATTGCTCAAGGAAGATATGATTGGACATTCCGAGAGTGTATGATGAGTTATGTCACTATACATACGAAATTGTTTTGTTTATACAGCACTGTATGATTGAATTGTGTGTGTGTTAAAGTCTAGCATGTAGTTCCAATCCACGACAAAGTGTCCTTCTCGTTTCTTAAAAGCCACAGGATCGAATGATACTTTGGTATTCTGGACCGATACCGCTGCGTGTATTGCACTGAAAGTTGAGTTCCAACGACACAATGAAGTGGAACCATTCCGTCGGTAGATACAATAATTCTCCGGGTTGTAATATAATCTCGTTGGCCTTGGCGGACGCAAACTCTGGGTAGGCTTCCAAGTCAGGGTGGCTCCAATCCACAGCCGAATGTCTTCCGGACGGATGCCCCTTGGGATACAGCGCCAACTTGCTGCACTGATCGGGATGCGTCAAGATGTATCTTCGACTTCCTTTCAACACCGCAATCGTATTGCGCGACCCATCATAATGGTTCTCAGCAATCACTCCCCTCATACCGAAACGACAATGAATTCCCATTTGCGTATCGGGTTCCGCCAAATACAATCCCTCCTTGGGTTGGAAGAACGGTAGTTCATCGTATAAGTACTCACTCGCCGACTTATCGCAGTGCCCATCATTCCCCATACCCACTCCACAACCAATCAATCTGTAATACCAATGAGGATTTCCCGGACCCAGCTTGTCCATCGTCACATTGGCATGGTCAAGCCAATCCTGGTACGGCATCCACATTTTTTGCGTCGGCGCCGTCCATCCTGCCGGAACCTTTTTTTTACCCCGCACATGTTGCTGCTTATTGGGAAGCGGCGTGTAGTACATGAAATGGTTGTTTGGACTGTACTCGCACCGGTGCTCTTCGTCACCCAACAACTGGTTCATGTAACCAGGTATATTCCATCGTTCGGCGCTCTTGGCAATGGCCGGGTCATTGACCACGACAAATGGTTTTTCGGCAGTTCGATACGCAAGGGCTTTGGTAAAGTCCTTTTGAAAATCAAAGACACAAAGACCTTGGTAAATGTTGGGACGTGGCGTAGGATCGTCCGGTGGCCAGCTCTGCAAGATATTCATAATGTTCCAGGCAAAGGGATAGCCCGCCGGTGGCGTGTCGGGGCAGTCCATAATATCGTACGGCACCTGGTCGCTATTGTGCTCGTCCATGGATTGTGTCGTGTAGGTAATGGTTCGCAGTTCGGACATTGCAGTCAAACTGCGAGTGGCATCGTCGGGAAGGAGAGGGTCAATCGTCTTGCGCAATTCGGCGTACCGATCGGAGCGATCTCCCACACTGGGATGCACCTCTGGTACCTGATAGATTGGATTATAGGGCAGGGAATTGCCTTCCCTGCTCTCACCGGCTGCCTCGGCCTTGCGTGGATAATGCATGTGACCGCTATGATTGTCCACAGTGGAACTAATTTTAAAGGCCACAAAAACGATGCAAACCAACATTACGCAGAGCGCCAGAAACAAGCTCACGATTTCCCGAACCGAGTAGGCAGCATGAGAGGATACCCTCTTGCGACGCGTCTTGCGCATCGACACC
>Ga0307981_1001739_pt1 | contig 18817 bp, 13 predicted proteins | sample OrgLakmetagen987_FD_201849 | JGI IMG/M metagenome (GOLD analysis project Ga0307981, IMG submission 201849) | Saline water microbial communities from Organic Lake, Antarctica - #987 | ecosystem: Environmental > Aquatic > Non-marine Saline and Alkaline > Saline | place: Antarctica: Organic Lake... | reverse complement strand
CTTTTGCAACTTTTGAGTGAAAGTTGCAGGAAATTTCAACTTTTGCAACTTTTGAGTTAAAATTGAAAAATTACCTTCAATTATTTAAATCTTTTTATTTTAATTAGATTATGTTGACTTAGTGAAAATTGCAGGAAATTTCAACTTTTTCAGTATTTTTTAATCCATTTAAAGTTATCTAAACACAAGTTATCATATTCAACAATGTTTTGCTGCGAAGCATGCAATTACTCGACTAATAGAAAATTTGCTTTTTACAAACATATAAAAACTAAAAAACATGAAAGTAAAGTTAAGAGAAAAACAAATAATGTTTTCAGATGTAATAATTGCAAAAATTTTTTTAATGCCGAAGATGAATACTTTGAACACATCGAATTTCATCTTGCTGAATCAAAAAAAAGTAAAAACACTGTTATTATCAATTATCAAATTAAACAAATCAAAGATTACGAAAGTGAAAACTTAAATTTAAATGAAGAAAATTTAAAAATAAAAGAAAATTATGAAAATTTAAAAATAGAATTTAATAATTTTGGATTAATAAACAGTAACTTAAAATACGAATTATTGCAAAAGGATAAACAAATTAATGAACAAATAAAAGAAATAGATTTTTTAAGAATCAATCATATTGTAAATGAAAAAAAAATAGAAAAAAGAGATGAAGAAATTAGATCAATTAGAAAAGAATTAAATGAAGTTAGAATTCAAAAAGACAAATTAAATAAGCAATATTTAGAAACTATTAGCAAAGATAATGATAAGTTAAAAAAAGAAAAAGCTAAATCTGTAATATTTAAAAACTGTAATTTTATAATTAATAATAATAAAGCTAAATCATTTATTAAAATAGATCCAAAAAAAATTATGGATGACTATAAAAAAATAAAAAACATAGAATCTTGCAATAAAACTATACCAAATATAGATTATTTTAAGCAAAAATTACCATTGAAAGAAATTAAAAATAAATACATTAATAATAGGATTAAGAATTTTTCTTCATCGATCTTGGATTTTTATAAGAAAAAAGACATTAATAAACAGTCAATTTTCACCATAGACCTGGAACCATTCGATGCTGAATTTAATAAAAAATGTGTTTATTTTTTAAAAAAAATTGATAATACAGAAACTTCCGATTATCCTGGATGGATGTTGGATTTTGATCATAACCATGTTAAAAATGATATAGTAACACCTGTTTTAGAATATGCGAAACATAATATTATAGTTTATCAAGATATTTTTAATAAAGAAAATTTTACAACTGGCATGACTGATAGAAAATTAAAAATATGTGATTATTATTTAGAAGCCATTCAAGATGGAACAATGAGTGATGGAATATTAAAAATACTAGCAAAACAACTTAGACTTGATGGCTTTCAATCTAAGATAAATAATAAATCAATCAAGGAAATGAAAAAAGGAGAAACTAGTAAAGAGTCTAGTTACGATGAGTCTAGTGACGATGAGTCTAGTAATGATGAGTCCAGTTATAATGAGTCTAGTGATGATGAGTCTAGTGACGATGAGTCTAGTAATGATGAGTATAATAATGACGATTCTAGTGATGTTTCATTTTAACACAACTTTATTTTTCAATATAATGTTGTTAACTCATTCATATTTTTTAAATATAATGCTCAAATTTTGTTAATATTTTATATTTTCTTTTTATTTTTGGAATAATATCTTCAATTTTATGATCATATTTAGTTCCAACAACTACTATCTCATAATCTAAATTTTCCGGAATAAAATGGTTTTTGTCAGTTTCGTAAATTGTTGAATTCATTATTCTGTTTGATATGTAAGTTTTTCCAAGTCCTGTTTTGCCATAAAATATGAAAGTGAAATTTAAATTTATATTATCGCCATCTGCCTTATCATAATAATAAAAATTGTCACCATCAAAATTTATTTCATCTTCCTTCATTTTCATATTTTTAATCATATCAATTTTATATTCATCAAAGTTTACAAAATTAAAATTCACAATGATGAATTCTAAATCTTCTTTAAAATCTTCTTTATAACCTTCTTTATAATCTTCTTTGTTGTGAACATTTAATAAATTATTTTTATCAAATTTTCCTGTTTGATTTAAAATTAGCACATTTCCTTCTAATTCACATTCATTAAAATAATACCCATAACTATTTTTTATTCTGCATCTATCTATTATTTCATCTGTCCATTCTTTTAACAATTTAAATTTTATTAAATGACCTTCAAATACCCAAATTGGAGCTTTTTTTTTTATTTTATGATTTTTCAATTCATAAAATAAATTTAAATTTATTTGCAACGTTTTAATCAAATTATGATACCCTCCAATGGAACAGGAAAGTATTCTATCTTTGAAAAATGAAAACACTTCATTGTCAATTACAATATTTTTGCCAAGATGTATATTTTTATTAATTTCATCTAAATCTAAATCTATAAATGTTTTTTTATTTAAACAATGACCAAAATTATTTTCTTCATCAAATAATTCCATTACATTTATATGTCCTGTACTATAACAATCATAATCATCACCATATTCTGAATCATGAATTGATAACTCATATTTTCGGCCATTTTTATTTTTAATTATAAATACATACTTATCAATTAAACAATAACAATATTCTTCAGTGGTTTTTTCTATTCTTAAACCAATTATTTCATATAACATTTTTTATGATAATTATTACAATGCAAATTATTTTTTATGTAATAATTATCTGTGTTTTTTCTTTATTTTTTCTCATTTTGTTAAAGTTATTTCGCAATTTATTCATTCATGTTTTACAACATTTTGTTTTTCGAATATTTAAAATAAATAGAAGGTTAAAATGCTGTAAAACATAAATTGCAAAAATAATAATCAGATATTCATTTTTTTTGCGTTAATCTCACTAAATGGCCTTTACAACGTGAAGTATCTTAAAAATATCATGAATTATACCTGGCCTGTATATTATTGTTTTCTTTTTTTTATTTTCACTTTATAATTTGTATTATCTCTTTCGAAATCTTCATCTTTTATTTTTTTAATTACATCTTTCAGTTCTTCCATTTTTTTATCCTTTAGTAAATCTTATAAATATTGAATTTTTTCATTCACTCCATTAAATTTTGCACATATTATTTTAGGTGGCAAATATTTATATTTTCCATCGCATATTCCACAATGAGACGTATGATCATATTTTTGAGAATGATGAATTGATAAAAATTTTAATTCTTTTGGAAGATAATCAAAATGAAAATAATCTGCAATTAAATTATTTATCCTTAGATATTCTACACAATTTGGCAATAACGCTTCTTCGCGTTCTTAATTATATTCATTTAAATACGCAAATTTTAAATTATCATTTTTTAATCGTTTTTTCCTGTTAATTCCATTTTTAACAATCTTAAAAATATTAATTTGCTTGGTAAATATTCACAATTAAATATTTGACAAGGCATACTCAAAACTGTTAAATTTGCACTTATTAAATCTGTAAATTTAAACTTTTTTTTAAAATTTCCTTCAAAAAATATATCCTTGTACATATGTATAGATTCTAAATTTTCTGGAATTTCACTTTTTTTATCTATTTCATTATGTAAAATTATGTTCTTAGTTATTTTATTATCTTTTATCATGACAAATTATCGAACATTTTTTGTTCCTATTCTTACATTACCCTTGAATTTACATTTATTAAAACGTGAATAATCATCATACGTTTCCTTTTTTAATATATAATTATGCATTTCTTCCATTATCTTTTTAATATGTTCAATTTTACCCAAAAAACATGATTTACCATTCGTTAATTTATTTACATTGTCTTTTAATTCCCTTATGTCATATTCGTCAACGTTCCATAAATGATGCTCATAAATTTTTTTTTCGTAAATTGCTTCTATAAATGAAAATGTTTCATAATCAAAACGTCCAATTTGATCAATGAATTTTTCCTTTAAAAAAATCGTTGATAGTCCTTTTTGATAATTTTCACCCGATAGGCATATTAAATCTTTTCAGTCAATGCATTTTAATATTTTCCTTTCTGTCTCATATAAATCATCTATAAAGCAATTAATATTTCTACTGCAATCATCGAATGTATATTTAGTGTGATCTGTTAAAAAATTATTTTTATAATGGTAAATCACAGTATCTTTATAAAAAAAACGATCTAGGCCAACCATGCCGTTTAATTTTAACAGCGACAACGATGCACAATAAATAAGTCCTCAATTTTTATATAATAATTGAATAAATTCAGTCCTCATATTTTAAGTTCATTTATATATATCATTGTTATTAACGACGAGCATTTTTTTTTATATTCGATAATTTGCGAATATTTAATTATCGCGTCCATAATATTTAATCATATACTGAATGTTTTATTTTAATTTCATTAAAAATGGTCAATAGTAAATAAATTAATATTTTCTTTTTTTTTTCATGTCAAATATAGTGTCTTTTAACGATGATATAGTTTCTTCCAAATCGATGATATCCCTTCTTCTTTTTCTATCTAAGCGTTCTTTTACAATATTAAAATCGTCATGATCATTTTTCAATTTATCGATTCTTTTTTCTAAATGTTCCTTTTCTTTTTTTAATCCGATAATTTCTTTATTTGTCAATGTGCATGTTGTTGCCATATTATCACTTTTTAATTCAATTATTTCTTCATTTTTTTCTTTATTTATCAATGTGTGTGTTGTTTCAGTATTCTCACTTTTTAATTCAATAATTTTTTTTTTAAGGAATTCGTTTTCTTTTTTTAATTCTATCGCTTCTTTATTATATTCTTTTTTCACCGTTTTTATTTTTTCATCTTGATAGCTTTTTAATTCTGTTATTTTCTTTTCAAGATGTTCCCTTTCTCTTTTTAATCCCATTATCTCTTGATTTGACTTTCTTTCTTTAATCGCGATTTTATCTTCTAACTCATAAATTCTTTCTTGGATTTCCAAATTTCCTTTAAGATTGACATATTTATTACCAAAATTACCAAAATTATGTTCAATTGTACTCATGCGTGATTTTACTCCCGAACATTTAAAATTTTTAGTGTGACATATGATGCGAGTTTTACAAATTAGTGACTTTTTACAATTGTCACAGTCGCATGAACTAAACCCACAAGTATTGCAAAATAAGCTTTTACAATAATAACATTTGTATTTTAATGATGGTACTGTTTGATTACAAAAAAGGCAAGGATTTAACGTTGTTTGATTATTTTCATTTACTTCATTTTTTTGCACACTTGGGTTTGGATCTTCCTCCAATTTTCCCTTCAATTCATCCAATTTATTCATCAGTTCACTTGGGTTATGATTCAAGTTTTTTATCAAATTTAGGAACGATGATGTTGCCTCTGATTCATTATAAAATTTCCTTTCTTTTTCACCCTTATTTACAGCGGGAGACGATAAGGTTATATATTCTCTTGTTGTTGACATAATTAATATTAATCATTAATCATCTCACCAAAACACTTCAATATAAATAAATTTCAATTTTTTAAAAAAATGTATCAATTTTTATCAAAAAAAATGTAATCGCAGAACTTTACCACAAGTATTTTAATAAGCTATCATTTTCATTTAAAAAATAATTATCATTCATAATAATAATAATGTTGAACACTGATGATGTTTATCATGACGATGATTACTATTTGGATGAATATCTTAAATTAATGTCATCAAACTCAATTGATGTTAATTTAATGATTAAAAAAGGATTTCCTCCACCATGGGTTAAAATTAATAAATTTTATAATTTATTAAATCATCATGATAAACATAATCGTAACATTTCTTTAAAAAATATTAAACTTTCTTTCCCAGGTTTAACTCTAATTGATGATTCTAATTTAACATTGTCATATGGAACTAAATATGGTTTAATTGGAAGAAATGGAACTGGAAAAACGTCATTGCTCAACTACATATTAAATCAAAAATATTATTCAATTCATGTTGTTGAACAAATGTGTTTTCCAGAGAACGTCCCCGTTATTGATTATTTACTATCCACTGATAAGGAAAGAGAATGGCTCATAAAGACAAAAACATTATTAGAGTCAAATGACTATAATACATATGCATTACATTACGATATTAACGATATTCATCAAAGATTAAGTGAAATTAAAAGCGATAGTTCCCACTCTAAAGCATCAGCTATTTTATTTGGCCTTGGATTTAACAAAAACGAAATTGATAAACCATTAAATAATTTTTCCGGTGGACAAAGAATGATAATATCTTTAGCTAGTGCTTTATTTATAGAGCCAAATATTTTGATGTTAGATGAACCAACTAATCATCTTGATATTTATGCTATAGCGTGGCTAGAAAATTATTTGAAAAATATATTTAAAGGAACATTGCTCGTTATTTCTCACAATAAAGATTTTTTAAATAATGTTGCTGATTGCATTATTCATTTACATATGAAAAAATTAACCTTGTACCAATGCAATTATTACAAATTTGAGCAACAAAGGATCATAAATAAAAAAATTAATAACGATAAATATGATAAATATATAAAAGAAGAAAAAAAATTAAAAAAACTGCTCAATGATCCTAAAAATAACAATTCATCTAATGCGAAAAAAAAATTAAGTAAATTGCAAAAAGTGGAAATGGACGTTGATGAAAAAAAATATGAATTGCTCTTTCCAAAACCTGATAACATTGGATTTCCTATATTGCAATTTAAGAATGTCACTTTTAAATATGAAGATAAAATTATATTGAAAAATGTTGACTTTGGGTTTGATTTAAACAGTAAAATTGGATTAGTTGGAAGGAATGGTTCAGGAAAAACAACTTTGATTAAATTAATGAATAAAGAAATTGACCCTAACATTGGAGAAGTTTGGTTAAACAGAAAATTAAAAATTTCAAAGTTTGATCAACATAATATATCATCTTTGCCTCAAAACATCACTCCATTAGAACATTTAAAAATTATTTTTAAGGAAACAAATGACCAAATTATTAGATCTCATTTATCCAAATCTGGAATTTACGGCAAACTCCAAACTAAAAACATATCATTTTTATCGGGTGGTCAAAAAGCCAGACTTTCATTCGCATGCATCACGTATAATAATCCACATTTATTATTTTTAGATGAACCAACTAATCATTTAGACATGGAATCCATCAATTCTCTCTCAAAATCTCTCAAGGAATTTAAAGGAGGTTTCATGTTAATTACACATGATAAATATATTTTATCCGAAGTTTGCAATGAAATTTGGTTAATCAATAATAAATTCATTACAAAATATCATCAACCTTTCGATGATTATTTTAATAATATGCTGGTAAACCAATAATAAATTGTCTTATTAACAACATTTTAACAATTATTTTTTTAATAATTACAAATTACAAATTACAAATTACAAATTACAAATTACAAATTACAAATATGCCTAATCTTGGTTTTTCCATATCCATCATAAAATTTTTATCATCCACTTCTTCAATTTTAAATCCGAGTTTTTTTAATTTTTCATGTTCAATATTTAGCAAATAGGATAATTTATCATTGTGCAAAAAATTATATTTAAATAATTTACGTCCTTAAAACTTAAATTTAAAAAAATTAATGATTAGTTTAACTTTATTAATCTGCATTAAATCACATTTTTTTTCATTTTTTTAATAAAAATAGATTAATATTGGAAGTGAAAATCAGTTAATGTAAGAAGTAAAAATCGATTAATATTTCATTGGTTAATTAAAATATTGGAAATCCATTTTTATATTTTATTTTAAATATTTTTTACACATTGTATCTTGACGCCGGGCAACTCCATAATAGAATATTGTCACTGTGATTATAATATTTAAACATTTTTGCATAAATTTCCTCTAAATTAAAACCAGCGAACATAACTAAATTATTATTAATATTTTGGCATTTTGTAGTGAAATCTTGTGAAAACACAATTTAAAATTGTGTTTTCACGATTACATCATTTTGAAGTTCCATCTTCGATCGAACTTCAAAAAATTGAAATCTAAATATATTAGGTTAGACCATAATTCATTATCTTTTGACATCAACAAGCAATTTTTATTTATCATTCGATAATTCAACAAAGATTTCACACTCAGATTTTTAAAAATCATTATCCAAATTTCTATTGGAACTCCAATGGAATCGTTGATGTTTTATATCTATTCATTTACTTTAATATTCAAGTATATACTAAAACTTTTAATTTTTTTATTGCAAATTAAGTTTAATACATGACCTTAAATTGATTAGTTGTTATATATTTTCATCATATATATTTCTCTCCTTTTTCATTTTAAATAATTGTGCTGTATTTTTTGTTACGGAAGTCCTTTAAAAATAATGCTTAAAAATTGAAGTTTAAATTACCATTTTAATCTTAATAAATGCTGTCATAATTAACATTCACTATGGCTGAAATTATTCAAAATATCATGAAAAAAGAAAACTATGAAGACAAAATTAAAGACGAAAAAATAGTCCTTAAATGGAAAGTCGAAATGGAAAAACAAGGGGGAAAAAAATTATACATCGATCTTGCAATTGACTTAATTAAAAAAATGAAAAATAATCACAGTGAAATAAATATCTACGATCACATAAACTGGCACCTTAATTTGCGCGAAGGTACAGTTATTGCCAATAACATTTATAAACAATGCGACTGTAAATGCAAAATATGTGTTGGTGATGAATGTTGCTCTGACGAATACGATTATGAAGACGATGATGAAAGTGATAATAAAAGCGATAACGACAATGAAAGTGAAAACGAAGATGACGATGGAAACGAAATGACTAAATACAGTAAAGAATGCAAATGCATTGGAAAAATAATTAAAAAAAAATATATCTCAAAAAATTGTTTCACAAATTACGATATCGAAAATAAATTTAGGATAAAACTTATGGAAGAAATTGATAAATTTGCGTTAAGTAAAAAAGTTGATTATCATCCATGGTCTAATAATTTGGTCAAGGATATTGTTCACCCCTCTCTTTATTGCTATGTAAAAGGCGTAACTGAACCTAAAATTAATAATAACATTATATTCTCTTGGCTGCCAGCAGAATGTAAAGTTTCAAAAAAATCAGCAAGTTTCACGAGCTATATTAATAATATTCCAAAAAATAACGACACTAAAAATCTTTATCATATAATTGAAAAATTATTGTATTCATTCATTCCTAATTTTCAAAAAGTGGTTGATCGTCTTTGTAATTCTACAAAATTAATCGATTCTAATTTACAAGTCATCGTCAAAATTGCTGAAATTAATTTGACGCCTAGCAATACTAAATATCATGGTGGCACTTGGCATCTTGAAGGGATAACTGATGAAAACATTGTTGCGACTGGTATTTATTACTATAATATGGACAATGTAACACAAAGTAATTTAAAATTTAGAACTTGCGTTGATGAAGAAATAGTTTACCCACAAAACTGCGTTCAGTTTGTTAAAACACATTATGATATGGATGACTACGAATACGATGAAAATGAAAGAAGAGGAGGAATTATAATTGATTCAACTATGAAATTAGCTCAAATTAAAACAAAACAAGGATTGTCACTAGTGTTCCCTAATAATTTGCAACACTGTGTTTCGTCATTCGAATTAAAAGATAAAACCAAAGAAGGTAAAAGAAGCATAATTGCTTTTTTCCTGATTGATCCTAATAAAAAAATATTATCGACAAAAGATGTCACAGAACAATATGACAAAATATCTTTAAAAGATGCTAAAATATTTAGAGAGATGTTAATGTTTGAAAGAAAAAATGAAATTTTATTTCATAATTCTGTTTATAAAGTTGGATGGTCTCTTTGTGAACACTAAGTTTTAACATTTGATTATTTTATTTTAATAAACATTTTGCTGTTCATTTTTAATTTTTTTTATTATATTGGCTAAATTATCCGAAAATATATTTGCCTCACTTTTATACAAATTATAATTATCGATTACTTGCGATATTTTTTTCTCCTTTTTTATTTTATTGGAAGAATATCTCTCCATATTTTCTAATATTTTTTCAATCTTTATTAATCCTAATTGTCCACTTGAACCTTTTAATTTATGCGATAAATATCGTATTTCATCTAACTCATTATTTTTTATAAATGAATCAAATTTTAATATTGACTCTCTTATATCTTTTTCTATTTTCTCCATTAATATTGTTCCCAATTTGTGGTCTTGACCTACTATCTCCTTTATTCTTGATAAATTTAATATATCGTCGGCCGTTGTTGTGTCTTTTTCTTTTATGTCTATATGCGTCTTCAATTTTGATATAAATGATTCTAATTTTATGGGTTTTTGCATCACGTCCAACATACCTACATTTATACACTCTTCGAAATTTCCCTTGCCTTGCTCTCCGGACAATCCTATTATTTTTATATCCTTATTGATTTTTTTTATTCGCACAGTCGATTCTATTCCATTTAAAATTGGCATATGTATATCCATTAATATTAAATCTATTTGTCCTTCATTATTATTTACTATATTTACACATTTTTCACCGTCGCTAGCCTTTAAAATTTTAACATCATAGTTTTCCAAATAAAGTTCAGTTATTCTTAAATTAATTTCATTATCATCTACTACTAATATTGTTTTTGTTTCAACTGGCTTACTTTTTTTATTATTTTGGTATTCCATTATAATGTCATCTAATTTTTTAAAATTTACTGGTTTATAAATTATTTGATCAAAACCTATATTGTCGCACGCTTCCCTCGTATCAGAAGATATATCTGCTGTTAGTGCAACTACATTGACATTTATTTTATTATCTTTTAATATTTTCATGGTCTCCAATCCATCCATATAAGGCATGTGAATATCCATTAATATTAATAAATAATTGTTCAAAGTATTCATCATTTTTATCACTTCGCTTCCATTTGAACATACACTTACGCGAAATCCTTGCTTGGATAAATATTTATTTAACACTGTTCTATTTAATTCATTGTCCTCCACTACTAATATTGGTTTACTATTTACATTCACATTTTTTGGCTTACACTGCATTTCACTTATTAATTCTGGTTTTATATCGCAAAATAAAGAATGACACATCATATGCAATAATTGATATTTCCGAATTGGTTTAAGTGTGCATGCTAATATGTTTTTTTCTCTCATTAATTTTTTATGATCAATGCTTGAACTTATGGCCAATATTTTAATTTTTTCTAATCCTATTTCCCTCAATTTTCTGGCGACTTCTATTCCATCCATTCCTGGCATATGATAATCCAGTAATAATACGTCATATGGATTGTTTTTTATATCTGCAACTTTTAATTTTCCAACTCCCTCTTTTCCAGTTCTGCTAACTCCGACATTTTTTACAAAAGGTTTTAATAAATTTTCTAAGGAAAAACAATTTGTCGAATTATCGTCTATGATGTATACGTTTAATTTTTTTAATATTTCTTTTTCTATTTCTTTAAGTTCAAATCCGTTTACATTGTCAATCTTTGTGTCTATTTTTAACTTCGCTGTAAAAGTAAAAGTACTCCCTCTTCCTAATCGACTTGTTACTAATATATCTCCATCGAACAAATTTACTAAACGTTTACATATGGCCAGTCCTAATCCTGTTCCTCCATAATTTCTTGTTATACTCGAATCAGCTTGCACAAAAGGGATGAATAATTTATTTATCTGCTCTTCTGATATTCCTATTCCTGTATCTATTATTTCAAATTTTAATATGCACTCATTATTTACTAAATCTTTTTCCTTCACTGATATTTCAAGGGCAACTTCTCCCAATTGTGTGAATTTTATCGCATTATTTATTAAATTTAATAATATTTGCCTTAATCTCCCTGGGTCACCTTTTAAATTTAGAGGAACATCTGTTTTTATTAAACTAACCAAATCTAAATCTTTGTCAACTGAAATATTGCTACTCATAATACTAAGCACATCTTCCACCAAATTATTTAAATTAAACGAAATTGATTCTAACTCTATTGAATCGGCTTCCGCTTTTGAAAATAGCAAAATGTCATCTAAAATACTCATTAAACCTTCTGCTGAATTTAAACATGTTCTTACATAATCTTTTTGGGACATATCCAATTCTGTATCCTCTAATAAGGACAACATTCCAAATATTCCGTTCATAGGTGTTCTTATTTCATGAGACATGTTTGCTATGAAAGTTGATTTCACTTTTGACACTGACTCCGCTAATTTTATTTTATTTTCTTGCTCTTCTTCTATTTTTTTTATATTCTCATAATATATTTCTATATTTGTGCAAATATCTATTAATGGTTTTATCATTTTTATTATTTTTTCATCATATCCTTGTGCCCTATCAGATACCCCACAAATTGCTATCAATTTACAATTATAGACCAAAGGATATGACATATAATTTTTTAAAGTTAAGTTTTTGTTTCTGAATGGGCATATTGTTTCGTTTTTTAGATATTCTTCAGTAAATTTATTGCAATATTTTGCTTGTTTATCATACATTGACATGTTATAAATTTTTTTGCTTTCTACGTCAGTGAATATATAGTTTTTTAAACTATCATAATTTAAGTCATTTTTACTCCCTGTTATCTTCTCCCAATCTTCCTCTACACTTGTTGTTATCGCTGTTAATTGCTCATATTTTATATTGTCGTTTTCATCCCTTGAAATATAATCTAGATATCCATATTTTGATTCTGTTATTCTCGATATTTCGTCTATCATTATCCTTCTCATTTTGTGTTTGTTCATTTTTCCATTTAAAAAATTTTCCAAAATGTTATTTAATCCTTTCCATATTTCACTGTTTATATAACTTTCGGTTTTATCTATTAAAAAACCAACCCAACCTGTTATCTCATCTTCTTCGTTTACTATAGGGTATAGAAAATAATCAAATATTCCATAATTATCGTTATTCTTCAACAATCTTATTTTTTCAAAATTTTCTTTTTTTCTATTTTTAGCATTCTCCCATAATTTTTTGTATTTTTCGATATCCTCGCAATGTATTATATTTTTATGATTTCCTTTTTCTTTACACTCATCTATGTTTATATCCAGTTCACTCTTCCACATGTCAGAATAATAGTTTATTTTCTCGTCCTTCTCTGCTGTCCATATTAATTGCTTTAAGCTCGCCATCGCTTTTCTTATGTTTTTTTTTTCTAATTCTATCTTATTTTCTTGTTCCTTGATCAATTCATCTATATTTTGAAATGATGCTATAAATGTGTAATTATCATCTTTTCGATATTCACCTAATGATAATATTAAATTTATTTTTTTTTTTGTTTTACTCATTCCCATCACTCTTCTACCTGATACACCCAATATCTTTCCTTTCCCTGTCCTCACATAATTTTCTATATATTTATCGTGATTTTGAGACACTTCATTTGGCATCAATATTTTTACATTTTTGCCAATTAATTCTTCTTCATCATACTCGAATATTTTTTTTATTTCTTTGTTTACATATTTTATTTTCAAATTATTATCTGCTACTACAATCCCTATTAATACTATGTCCAATATCATTTGTCTCTCTTTTTTATGTTGTTCTATTATCTCCTCATATTTGTTACTTTTTGTTACATCTTGAAATGAGGCTGTGAATATATCTCTCATTTTATCATGATTTATAGTTAATATTAAATCCTTTTCCGCATTATTCTTCGTTTTCCCTTTTACTCTTCTTCCATCTGTTCCTATCACTTTTGGTTTCTCTCCTTGAGTGTAGTTTTTCACATACTCATCGTGAACTTTTGCCGTTGAATCACACATTAATATTTCCACTGATTCGCCTATCAGTTCGTTTTTATTATATTCAAACACTTCGGTTGTTGCCAAATTTACGAATATCATTTCCAATTTATCACCTTTTTGCTTCGCTATGATTATCGGAGATAATATCACATCAAATATGGCATATTCCATATTTATATATTACACGCCACATATATTTTTTCACACTTATTTTATAATTTTTTTAATCGTTTTTTTATAACATCATTATTATTCACATTTACATTCATTCATTTTATTTTCATCATCATTGGCATTTTATTTGCATACTTTACAAAATATTTTAATAAATAAAATTATTTATGATCAAAAATTTACAAAAAAATAATTGACAATTGCAGATAAATTATTTTTTGTTTAATAAACAAAATTATTTTTTTTATTTTATATTTTTGGCACAATGTTTATTATTGTCACTCATAATAAATTTGAAAATTTTTTTTCTTTTTTTTCACACATCCAAGATGGAATATAATTTAACACTGAATTACTCACTGTTCCTAATGTTTCATTGTTACCTATTAATTTTGTTCCATAACTTGATACTGTGTCGATTCCATAACTATACATAGTGTCAATTCCATAACTATACCAATTATTACGTAATTGTCTTTCTTCATTTTTCATATGTTCATCTATCTCTTCTTGAGTAGGTTTTCTAATTATTTTAAAATCTTCAAAATATTCACTCTTAAATAATTTATCACTTTTTGACGATTCTTCATTTTTCAATGATTCGTCATGTTTTAACAATTCGCCGTCGTTGTTTGAAGAGTTTTCACAATATGACATCTTTTAAGTTAAGATGCTTCAATATGTTAATTACACATTGTCCATCATAATTATATTTCAATTTTTTTTAAAGATGTAATTCTTCAAAATTTCACTATGAGTGTTTTCGACCAAACTAATCACAGGTTATTTCGACTAAAATGGATAATTTACCCTTGTGCATTTTAATTATAATCGAACGATATATATAAATAACTTGAATATATTGTGTTTTGTTTTTGATAAATAAATTTGTTTTTGATGTTTTTCAAAGGCTATTTTAGCAGTTGGGTAAAAAACCCATTTTGTGCAACTAACTAACTGAACGAAAAACTCTATACTATAAAATCATGGGAGCAAAAAACTCCAACTGACCATCATAGCACTTCTAATTCACATCATTGACTCGATCATTTAACAATTGCAAAATCACTTTACATCCATTTGGCGTTGCGCAGGATCGCGCGTTCATCTTTATAATTTGCAAAATCCGAAAACACTGGATAATGCAAATGCCCATCTCAATACTTGCAAACTCCGAGGACATGGATATTTGCAAGAGTCACTTATGACCATTCAGTGTTTGTTGTGTCACAATTTAAAGTATTTCACTTCGCCTCCTATGAAACAAGCTTTGTAATCATCAGATTGCCTTTTATACTCATAGAAGTATATTGACAATGGCACTTTGGCAATTTCCGCATCGAGTCTCACTGTACCGCATCGGTATTTAGGATTTGACAAATACTAAATTTCGCAATAGCTTGACATCAAAACATACCGTGGAAGAAATTCACCAATGCTCAGAGTTTCATTTTTCAGCGAGTCAAATATTTGAGTCACAAAAGAAGATCGCTCAACTCCGCGTAGAGGTAGATCAGTTTTAACTCTCTTTAAGAAAGCTAATTCTTTTCTCTTCTCTTCTAGAATCTCATTAAACTTCTTAGAACTGTAAGTGCACACTGGCTTAGCGTTACTGTAATATATGTGACAAGTTGAACACTCGAAAGTACAGCGACCGCAAGATGAAGAAAAAATCTTTAAATGTGAGCACCTGTAAAGGGTCATCGGAAAGCAGAGAGGAAGGATTTTAAAATCATCGTTAACTTCACGATCGAGTTGACGAATGATGTTTTCAGGAGCAGGGGCAAAGGTGAGTGGTAAGCTTGAATTCATGTTGAATAGTTGCAAGGGTTAGATACGCTTAAAAGTTTCTTTGGAAAACTCGTTTTAAGAGTGCTTATTTGTTCATGATAATGAAAGTTCCTAATATTTAGAATTTTAATTTTTTTGTATACATTTTGAAAACCTTATTAATAAAATTAAAATGAGGTATTGTGTGTTATTATTTTTGATAAATAAATTTGTTTATATTCTTTTTAAAGTAAGCGTAAAATGGAAAACGCAAATGCACATTTATTTATCAAAAATAATAACACACAATGCCACACCTCCTCTGCTATCTCCTCTAACACATATCCTCCTGCTATCTCCTCTAGCACATATCCTCCTGCTATCTCCTCTAACACATATCCTCCTGCTATCTCCTCTAGCACATATCCTCCTGCTATCTCCTCTAACACATATCCTCCTCAACTTTATCCTTATCTACTTTATCCTCCTGCTATCTCCTCTAACACATATCCTCCTCAACTTTATCCTTATCTACTTTATCCTCCTGCTATTTCCTCTAACACATATCCTCCTGCTATCTCCTCTTGTATGTCCTCCTGCTATCTCCTCCCTGCTTTCACCCACATTTCTCCAATATTGTTGATCCAATTGAATGGGCATTTGATTGCATATTAGACATCTTGATATTTTCCACACTATCGTAACACTCAACGTCTTTCCTCATTCCATGACCCACCAACAGTATCATCTTGTTCCAAATAAACCTTTGATCTGTTAAAACTTTGAGAACCCTTCTTCTCCATCCTCCTCCTTCTGGCACATCAGAAGTATCTTCTGCACTCAATTCACCCAAAGTCTCGTCCAACAACAATACCTTCGAACCACATGTTAACGCAACGTATAGCAACATTCTCTTTTTCTGTCCACCTGACATTTCAACTGTACCTCGCCCAAATAGATCAGAAAGACAAAGTTCCTCCTCAAGCTCAGGATTGATCCCTTTAAACTGTTCAAGTTTCTTAGCTGAAAAATTTGGAGAATATTCACTTGCTTGAGGAATGTAAAACACGAACTTAGACCATTCATTCTTACCAAAATCTTCACGATTAACTCCATCAATGAAAAAGTTTCCAGTGAGAATGTTTGATGTGAACGTTTTAAGAAGAGTAGATTTTCCTATGCCATTCTCAGATTCTAAATAGTACACTTTACCTCGAAAAAAGGTAAAGTTCAAATTCTTGATCTTGATATTTACATCATCATTTTGAATGCTATTGACGAAATACCCAAACGACACTTCACTCAATTCGACAGTCTCAAAAGAGTTTAACTTCCTATTCTTTTGGTTGAATTTAAAGCTATTCTTCTCACATGACTCACAAAAATTCAAATAGTTTTCAACAAAATCGACATATTGAACACTCTTCACATTATCGGAAAATAATCCAATAGTCCCCGACATCCTAGTGAAAGTGTACACGAAAGGCACATTATTCGTCAAACAACACAAAATCGTAACTATTAGGTCGAGACCTAGTATTATGTGTTTTTGGATCGATTGTTGTCTATCAATTTTTGAATTTCTGTTTTTTTGAAAATCAGCGTCGATCACATCTCCAATAGATAGTCTCATCCTGACAAAGTTGAAATCTGATATCTTCGTTATCTCGCGACCATCATCTTGAACAACATTGTAGAGAGATACATCTGTTATTTTTGTCATCACAAAGCACAAAAGAACTATCAACAAAACAAGAAAAAACTTCAAAAAAAATCCAAAACCTTCTATGCTCCAAAGAGTTATGCTATATTGAACAATCGTGACCCAACTGAAGGGAATCAAAAACAAGTAATCTGACAACTTATTGACGTTTTCATCAAAATCTATCATATCTCTCAAGTCTTTGCCTGTAAAAGGTGCTCCACAGTTCACATGAGATAAACTCATCCTCACTTTGAGATCAGTGCATATCTTGTGAGACATATCAAACATTATTTTGTTAACTATGATTACACGAATATAACTGCATAGAGACGTAAACGCAACTGTGTTGAATACACCATTATCACTGGATATGCTCAAATTTTGGATCATCGAATCGGAAACAATGTCAGCCAATTGGCTTATCACTGGGAGGAAAACTACGCACAGTACGTTAAAAGGAGTAATCATCAATAAAACGCGGGCAAGGACGCTTGCATTTTTCATGATTGTTTTGTAAGACATGGGTGACGCTAGTGTAATATTATTACTCGTTGACGAAGGTTACAAGGAAACAATAAAGGTAAATATTAATGGAATGCCATGTGTTTCCAATTTTCAATTTTTTTAATCGAAAGTGCTGTCTTAAAAAATTGAAATCTCAATAACGCTGATCTGGAGACTTAAAAATCTTGAAATGCCAAAGGCCCTTAGATACCACAAGAAACCAGAAACCTCAGATCTGAGACTTGAGACCCCCTGAGACCCTCTGAGACTCGAGACCCCCTTAGACCCTCTGATACTCGAGACCCCCTGATACCCCTGAGAGACCCCTGAAACCCCTGAAACCGAGACCCCTGAGACTTGAAATCTTAAACTCGAGACTCGAGACTCGAGACCTGAGACCATCTGAGACTTGGGATCTTAAACTCGAGACTCGAGACCTGAGACTATCTGAGACTTGAAATCTTTTTATTTTAAAAAAACTTAAAAAAAATTCTAAATTTAAACCTAAATTTTTAAATCTCTTTAATTAGATTATATTGACTGAGTGAAAGTTGCAGGAAATTTCAACTTTTGCAACTTTTGAGTGAAAGTTGCAGGAAATTTCAACTTTTGCAACTTTTGAGTGAAAGTTGCAGGAAATTTCAACTTTTGCAACTTTTGAGTTAAAATTGAAAAATTACCTTCAATTATTTAAATCTTTTTATTTTAAAAAAACTTAAAAAAAATTCTAAATTTAAACCTAAATTTTTAAATCTCTTTAATTAGATTATATTGACTGAGTGAAAGTTGCAGGAAATTTCAACTTTTGCAACTTTTGAG
>Ga0307981_1001737_pt1 | contig 18837 bp, 18 predicted proteins | sample OrgLakmetagen987_FD_201849 | JGI IMG/M metagenome (GOLD analysis project Ga0307981, IMG submission 201849) | Saline water microbial communities from Organic Lake, Antarctica - #987 | ecosystem: Environmental > Aquatic > Non-marine Saline and Alkaline > Saline | place: Antarctica: Organic Lake... | reverse complement strand
CAACCCTGACATCTGTTGTGTCTGTGGCAATCAGGCAGGTGGAGCCGTGGGCAGAATGAGCCCCAGAGGGCTATTTTCCAGCCTGAAAACCCTGCATGTGGGCCTGTTTGGTGTACCGACGAGAGATTAGACAGGGACTTCTACGAGATTTTGCGGCGGTATTGTGAAAATTGAAACCATAAAATGTGTTAGGGGGAGTTAGGTCACTGATTCAGGGGAAAGACAACGGCAGTATTTTTGCAGGCCCGAGCTGCCACGGTTTTCACGGTCAGCCGCTGAGACGCGCACTCTCCGGATCGTCTGATTGCACCGACGGGACCAATGCCCGGACCAGTTTGCGCATATCCAGAACACCCACCGGAGCGCCATCCTTCATCACGCGGTAGCTTAGCGCGGTATCGCCCTCAGACAGGGCGATCACGGATTCCAGCGTGTCGTCATGATCGATCTCGCCCGCCCGGCCGCCTTGCGCATCCGGCGTCCGCGACATGACGGACCGGACCCGCAGCACCCGCGCGCGGTTGATGTCGCTCACGAAATCCTCGATATAGGGATCCGCCGGATGCAGCAGGATATGCTGCGGCTCCCCCTGCTGGACGACGAAGCCGTCCTTGAGGATCACCAGATGGTCCGCCAGTTTCAGCGCCTCGTCCAGATCGTGGGTGATGAACACCACCGTCTTTTGCAATTCCGCCTGCAATTCGATCAAAAGATGCTGCATGTCCGTGCGGATCAGCGGATCAAGTGCGGAGAAGGCCTCGTCCATCAGCATGATGTCGGAATTGCTGGTCAAGGCGCGGGCAATGCCCACACGCTGCTGCATCCCGCCCGAGAGTTGATGCGGATATTGATCCGCCTGCCCCTGCAATCCGACCCGGTCGAGCCATTTGCGCGCCTCGTCTGCGTATGCGCGCTCGTTCTCCCCCTCGATCGAGGGGGCAAGACCTGCGTTCTGCAACACTGTGCGGTGTGGCAACAGCGCGAATTTCTGAAACACCATCGACATCTTGTGCTGGCGCAAATGCCGCAATTCGGCGTCGTTATACTCCAGAATATTATCCCCATCGACCCAGACTTCGCCTGCCGTAGGCTCGATCAGGCGGTTGAGGTGCCGGATGAGCGTGGATTTGCCCGAACCCGACAGCCCCATGATCACCGTTGTTTTCCCGGTGGGGACATCGACGTTGATGTCGTTCAGGCCCAGCACCTGTTTGTGCTCTTCCAGCAGGTCGGTCTTGCCCATGCCATCGTTGACATATTGCAGGCCCATCTGCGGATCATCTCCGAAGATCTTGTAAAGCTTGCGGATTGATATCTTGATGTCTGGTTCGTTCATGTGTCTGACCCCTACCGCGACTGGCTGACATTGATGCGGGCAAGTGCCGCCTTGGTCACGCGGTCCAGGATGATCGCAAGCAGCACGATGCCAAGACCGGACAGCAGACCCACCCCAAGCTCCAGTGACCGGATACCGCGCAGCACCAGCACGCCAAGGCCGGGCGCCGACACCAGCGATGCGATGACCACCATCGCAAGGCTCATCATGATGGTCTGGTTCACGCCTGCCATGATGTTGGGCAGCGCCAGCGGGATCTGCACGTTGAACAGCTTTTGCCGGTCGGTCATGCCAAAGGCATCTGCCGCCTCGATCACGTCGGGGTCCACCAGCCGGATGCCAAGATCAGTCAACCGCACAACCGGCACAATCGCATAAAGGATGATGGCAATGCCGTAGAGTTTCGGCTCCGTCACCGAGAACAGGAAGATCAGCGGGATCAGATAGACGAAGGGCGGCAAGGTCTGGAGCATGTCCAATATGGGGATCATCGTCCGCTGCACGCGGTCACTGCGCGACATTGAAATCCCGATAGGCACACCGAAAAGCACGCAGATGATCGCACAGACGAATATGATCGCCAGTGTCTGCATCGTGTAGCTGTAGTAATCTACAAAGGCGAGGAAGCCGAAACACAAAACGACCAGCCCGACCAGCTTGACCGAGCGGCTTACGGCATAGGCGATGCCCATAAGCAGCGGGATCATGATGAACCACGGCACTGCCTGCATCACCCACAGAGCACCTTCCAGCGCCCAGCTCAGCGGTTGGGTGATCGGGTCGACAACCACTTTCAGGCCGTCTTTTATTGTCAGAAATCCTTCCTCCAGCCCGCTTGTCAATGCACGCGACTGCGGAAAGGACGTGCAGGCTTCATGTAGCACATCCATGGAGGGAAATGGCGTCTCCCATCCGGACACGACGACGTCATTGCCCGATGTTTCCGCCAGCAGTTGCGCCATGGAGGTCATGCCGCCGCCGTCATCACCGCTGTCGCCACACCAGTTGCGCAAGCCCAGCCCGTCGAAAATGAAATCGTAAGTCGCCATGCAAACCTCATCCGGGCTGGTTGTGCTGCCCATTCTGTCTGTTATTCGCGTATCAGTAGCAGGGCCGGATCATGCGAACCCGGCCCTGCCCGTTGGCGCGCCATTGATGCCGCTATGCCCTGACGAGAACAGACGGCCTGGCGAGGGGCAGCGCCAAAAGCACCGCCCCCATTCGCTTATTGCAACAATGCAGACAGCTTTTCGCGCGCTGCATCGTTGATCCAGCCGCTCCATACGTCCGGATTGTTCGTGAGGAAATAGACAGCCGCTTCCTCGTTCGAGGCGTTATTGTCTTCCTTCCATGCCAACAACTGGCTCATCGTGTCCGTCTTGAACGTCACATTGCCCATCAACGCGGAGACGTCGGGATGGCTGCTCATGAAGTCCTTGGTCACGATCGTCAGCACAGGTGCTGCCGGGAAGGCGGAGGGTTTGGGATCGGCTGCATCGGCGTTCTGGTTCGCGGCATGCGCCGCCTCGTCATATGCGCCCAGATCAACGCTCGTCATGTCGAACATGCCAAGCGGCGTTGTCGGACCCCAATAATAGCCAAACCACGGCTCTTCGCTCTGGTAAGCCGCCGCCATGGAGGTCGCCAGCGTCTCGCCGGATCCATGATTGAAAACCTCGATGCCGCTGTCCTCGAGGTTGAAAGCGCGGATCAGGTTGTCATTGACCAGTCGACAGCCCCAGCCATCAGGGCAGTTGTTGAACATGCTGCCGACCAGTTCGGGATTGGCCATCACGCCTTCAATCGTGGCAAGCTCGGGGTGCGCCTCGACCAGATAGGTCGGCAGCCACCAGCCCTCGACACCGCCGGGATCGAGCACGCTGCCCAGTTCTTCGATCTTGCCGTCGGCTTTGAGCTTTTTATAGGCATCACCGGCAGAGTTGGTCCACAGCTCCGTCACGATGTCGGGCTCATTGTTTTCAGACAGGGAGGTCATGGCGGGTGTGGTGTCGGACGGCACGACCGTCACGTCGCAGCCATAGCCCTGTTCCATCAGGAATTTGGATACAGCCGTCACGATGGCCGCTGAATCCCAGTTCATCTGGGTGATCGTGACTTCGCCGCATTGCTCCTGCGCCAAAGCGGCCGTCGGGACCGCAAGCGCGGCAAGTGCAGCACTGAGTATAAAACGTTTCATATCGCGTTTCTCCTGAAATTATTATGTTTCGCCCGGCCACGACATTGCGATGCCGTAGCTGCATAAAGCCCTTCAACGCCGCAATCGCCTCCCGAGCGGTCAGCCCGCTCTCCCTTTCAGGAATGTCGGGAGGTATGATTACGACATATTTTGTCGCTTTCGTCACCTCATTAACACAACGCTGTCGGAATACAACCAAGCAACTTTTTGCTTATGGGTTGAGTGAATTACCTATTTTTGATCGGATGGTCGCAGGACCGTTGCCCTGATTTGGTGGCAATCGAAGGGCGGTGCTGTAAAGCGCCTGCCTCCACGTTTCAGAACACCATAGAGGCGCTGCAACGACAGCACACTAATCTCGATCAGTGTCGGAAAATGAGGTGTTTGCCGCAGCGAAACGCATGGCTGCGTCCAAATCGAATGTGAACAAAGACCCTCCCGGCACAGAACGGCATGTTCGGCCAAGAGTGCCATCTTGGCGCAGGGCGCGGCGACCATAAGAAAAAAAGATCAAGCAGACCCCGTGCTTCTGGATCGTTGCCCCGGTGCGCGGGCACCCTCGTCACCAGTGGTCGCATTTCCAGTTTCGGCAACAATGAGCATTATCGCCTGACCGTCGGCGCCGTTTGATCCTTGAACTTGCTGGCCGCCTTGTTCACGACAAAGGCTGGACCGGCAGTCAAGTCCTGCGCATTCAGCACCTGATCTTCTCTGGTTCGTAAAAAGAGAAAAGTTATTTATACCGGCATCTTGCGTGAACCCTGCAACAGATCGGACAGTCATTCCGCAACGGGCCTCCGCTATAAGGGTTCAGCCGTCGCGGATAATATCTGCCAAGCGTCCCATTGCGAAAGGAACACTTGACCGGTCACCTGATCCAGCAGATGGGACCGTTTCAGGCGGTCCATGACCGGGCCCTTCACTTCGCTGAAATGCAGGGTCACGCCGCTGTCGCGCAGGCGCTGGTTCAAGGCTTCAAGGCTCTCCAGCGCGGAAAGGTCCACCTCGTTCACTGCCGAGAACATCAGGATCACGTGCCGAACTGCCCTGTCGTCGGCCAGACGGCGAAGGAGATGGTTTTCCAGGAATGCCGCATTGGCAAACCACAGGCTTTCGTCGATCCGCAGGGTCAGGATCGCGGGATCGGTTTCCACCTTGTGGCGCAGGATATTGCGGAAATGCTGGGTGCCGGGCACGAGGCCCACTTCGGCGATATGCGGACGCGAGGAACGCCACAGATGCAGCAGGATGGACAGCGCCACCCCCGCGATCACCCCCGCCTCGACCCCCATCCCGAGGGTGAGCAGGATGGTCACCGCAACGGCGGCGAAATCGGCGCGCGAATAGGTCCATGCCGTGCGCAGGATGGAGAAATCGACGAGGCTGAGGACGGCGACGATGATGGTGGCGGCCAGCGTGGCGGTGGGCAGATAGTGGATCAGCGGCGTCAGGGCGACGGCGGCGACGGTCAGCCCGATGGCGGTAAAGGCGCCAGCGGCGGGCGTCGCGGCACCGGCGTCGAAGTTCACGACCGACCGCGAAAAGCCGCCCGTCACAGGAAAGCCACCGGTGAAGGCCGCACCAATGTTGGCGGCACCCAGCCCGATCAGTTCCTGATCCGGGTCGATGCGCTGGCGCTTTTTCGCGGCCAGCGTCTGCGCCACGGAAATCGATTCCACAAAACCGATGACCGAGATCAGCAGCGCCGGCAGCGCGAGCGTCCGGATCAGGTCGGGCGACAGGTCCGGCAGGGTCAGCGGCGGCAGGCCTTGCGGCACGGTGCCGACAATGGCCACCCCCATGCTCGCAAGCTCCAGCCTTGCCACCAGCAATGTCGTCACCACCACCGCGAGGATCGGCCCGGTCCGGACCAGAAAGCCCGCAAACCCCGCGGGCATGCCCAGCCGCAATAGCGCACCCTTCATGCCTTTGCGCACCCAGAACAGAAAACCGATGGCCCCGGCCCCCAGCGCCAATGTGATCAGGTTCACCTCGTCCAGATGCTGCCCCAGCGACAGCAGCATCTCGGGCAGGGTGTGCCCGGACGCCTGGACTCCGAGAATATGCTTGAGCTGCCCCATCGCAATCAGGATGCCGGTGGCGGTGATAAAGCCCGCGATCACCGGATGGCTCAGGAAATGGGCAATGAAGCCAAGGCGCAACAGCCCCATCGCCAGCAGCATTGCCCCCGACAGACCCGCCAGCGTCAGGGCAGCGGCGGCATAGCCGATGGTCCCCTGTTCGGCCACTTGCCCGATGGCCGCCGCCGTCATCAGCGACACCACCGCCACCGGCCCGACGGCCAGCGCGTTGCTGGTGCCGAACACGGCATAGAGCAGGATCGGCGCGATCGAGGCGTAGAGTCCCGCTTCCGGCGGCAATCCCGCCAGCATCGCATAGGCCAGCGACTGCGGGATCAGCATTATGGTAACGATGATTGCCGCCGTCATGTCGCTCGACAGCAGCTTGCGGTCGTAGCGGCGACCCCAGCCAAGGATCGGGAAATAGCGGTCTAATGCGGCAAATGACATCGTATGGTTCCAATTTGCAATGAATCAGCGGAAGTCGGTCCGCAGGTCAATGTGCAGCGGTCCATTTGGTCGGGCGGTCAGGCGGCGGCGATCTTTTCGGGTCTGGCCAGCCATTCATGGCCCCGCAGCATGCCCTTCCAGTAGACCGGTGGCAGGATACGCTCCTTGAGCAGCCAGGCGGCGCGGCTGGGCTTTGTGCCGTCGATCACGTATGTCGGGAAACTCGGCAGCAGCTTGCCGCCATAGCCGAATTCCGCCAGCACGATCTTTCCCCGCTCTACCGTCAACGGGCAGGAGCCATAGCCGTTGTAGTGCGCCACGGCCTCCCGCCCTGCCATATCGGCCACCATGTTCGTGGCGACCACGGGGGCCTGCATCCGGGCGGCGGCGGCGGTCTTGGCGTTGGGCGCGTTCATCACGTCGCCAAGCGACCAGATATTGTCGAATGTCCTGTGGCGCAGGGTGGCCTGATCCACGTCCACCCAACCCGCGGCATCGGCCAACGGCGAGACCTTGATGAAATCTGGTGCGGTCTGCGGCGGGGTGACATGCATCATGTCGAACGACACTTCGATGCGTTCCATGGGCGTGTCCGGCTTTGCCACATCAAACCACGCCTTGCGGGCAGGCCCGTCCACCGCCACCAGATCGTGAAAGAAGTTCAGATGTGCGTCGTATTTCTTCACATAATCCATCAGCGCGGGCACATATTCCTTGATCCCGAACAACACGCCGCCTGCGTTCATGAAATGAACGTCGATGTTTTTCAGCGTGCCGTTGCGGAACCATGTGTCGCCCGACAGATACATCGCCTTTTGCGGCGCGCCGGCGCATTTGATCGGCATTGGTGGCTGCGTGAACAGCGCGCGCCCGGATTTCAGCCCCTCGACAAGCTGCCAGGTATAGGGGGCCAGATCGTAGCGATAGTTCGAGGTGACGCCATTGCGCCCCAGCGTATCGACCAGCCCTTCGATCCGCGCCCAATCCAGTTTCAGTCCCGGACAGACCACCAGCCGCCGATAGCCCACCACGCGGCAGCCATCGAGGATGACCGCATTGTTCGCAGGCTCGAACGCCGCGACGGCGGCCTTGATCCATTTCACCCCCTTGGGGATAAGCGACGCCATGGTGCGCGCGGTTTCCTGCGCCTCGAACACCCCGGCACCTACAAGCGTCCAGCCCGGCTGATAATAATGGACATCTGCCGGGTCGATGATCGCGATGTCCAGACCGGGTTTGCGGGACAACAGGCTGGCGGCCACGGAAATGCCTGCGGCCCCCGCGCCCACGATCACGACATCATAGGTTGCATCGGCATTCGTCGTCGGTGTCTTGCCGCCATTGGATATCCGGCGCACGACACCCGCCATGTCATAGCCTGCGGCCTTGCTCGCCCCCAGAATCTCGGCCAAAGGTCGCGTCCCCGCCTGTGCCAGAGACCAAAGTGTGGTCGAGCGCATGCCAGACCGGCAATAGGCCAGAACCGGCCCCGGCAGATCGCGCAGCGCGCTGGCAAAGGCTTCGGTATCGGCATCCGTCACCATGCCGCCGCTGATGGGGATATAGCGCGTCTCCATCCCCAGAGGGGTCGCAGCTGCGGTAATCTCCTGAAAGCTGGGCTGATCGGCGCCTTCGCCGTCGGGGCGGTTGCAGATGACGGCCCGAAAGCCCTGTTCCTTAAGCGCGGCCAAATCCTGCGGCAGAATTTGCGGGCTGACTGACAATCCGGGCGTCAGGGCTTTGGGGTCCATCAGGTTTCCTCTCTTGGGGTTTCGTTGGAAGGCCACAGATCATTGAAAAGCCGCAGAACAAAGCGACGCAGCATTACAGGGCGTTGACCGGAACTTTCAGCATTGCGCGACCATCCTTGTCTTTCGGCACCTCGCCCGCGCGCATGTTCACCTGCAACGAGGGGATGATCAGGCGTGGCATGGCCAGCGTCGCATCGCGTTCGGTGCGGAACGTCACGAACTCATCTTTCGTGGCGCCGTGTCCCACATGGATGTTGTGGGCCTTTTCCGCCTCGACCGTGGTTTCCCACTGGATGTCGCGCCCGTTCGGCCCGTAGTCGTGGCACATGAACAGGCGCATGTCGTCCGGCAGGGCCAGCACCTTCTGGATGCTGTCATAAAGTGTGGCCGCATCGCCACCCGGAAAATCGGCACGGGCCGAGCCGCCATCGGGCATGAACAGCGTGTCACCGACAAAGGCTGTATTGCCCATCACATGCACCATGCAGGCGGGCGTGTGGCCGGGGGTGTAGATCGCCACTGCATCCATGGTGCCGATCTTGTAGATGTCGCCATCCTTGAACAGCGCATCGAACTGGCTGCCGTCGCGCTGAAACTCGGTGCCTTCGTTGAACACCTTGCCGAACGTGTCCTGCACGACCATGATCTGGTCGCCGATGCCGATCTTGCCGCCCAGAGCGGCCTGAATATAGGGGGCACCGGACAGGTGGTCGGCGTGGACGTGGGTCTCGATGATCCATTCCAGATTCAGGTCGTGCTTGCGGATATGGGCAATCATCGCGTCGGCATGATCATACGTGATGCGCCCGGCGGCATAGTCGATGTCCATGACGGAATCGATGACCGCGCAGGCATTCGAGGCCGGATCCTTCACCACATAGCTGATGGTATTGGTAGCCTCATCAAAGAACGCCTCGACCTCGGGCGTCACGGACATGTTTATCGGATAGTCGGTCATCACAATCTCCTTCAGGATCAGGTTTCCCGGCGCAGCACGCGGGCCGCGCGGGTGCCGGTGAGGGCCATCAGGGCCTTGGCGGCAAAAATTCCGGCAATCAGGGCCGCGACAAAGGCCACCACTTCGAACCGGCCGGTTCCAAGCGCGGGCAAGGCGCCACCGGGACAAAAGCCCGTAATGCCCCAGCCGATGCCGAACACCGCAGCACCGCCCAACAGGCGCATGTCAAGATGCGGATTGTCAGGAAGGTGGAATGTCGCGTCGACGATCGGGGCCGTGCGTCGCAAGACAAACCGATAACCGATAAACGTCACGACCAGCGCACCGCCCATGACGAAGATCAGCGACGGATCCCAGTTGCCCGCGACATCGAAGAAATTCAGAACCTTGGCCGGATTGGCCATGCCGGAAATCGAGATGCCGATGCCAAAGATCAGCCCGATAACATAGCTTGTGACATAACGCATGGATCAGGCCCCCAGAACATGACGAATGATGAATACGGTGATCGCGGTTGTGACCATGAAGGTCGCGGTCGCAGCAATCGACCGGCGTGACAGACGTGCCATACCGCAGACGCCGTGCCCCGAAGTGCAGCCCGACCCGTAGGTGACCCCGATGCCCACAAGAAACCCGCCGATCAGCAGCATCGGCAACGTCACGGGCACCTGAACGACCGGCATCTGCCCGGTCAGCGCCAGAACCGCCAGCGGCCCGGTGACCATGCCGGCCAGCACCGCCAGACGCCAGCCGGTGTCAGGATGGGTGGTGGGCGTCAACACCCCGGCCAGAATGCCGGTCGCCCCCAGGATGCGCCCGAGCGTCAGCATCAGCAATACCGAGGCCAGGCCGATCAGCGCGCCCCCGGCCAACGATTGCCAGGGCGTGAATATGGTGTCGATCATGATCATGTCCCGCAGGTCCGGATGCCGAGCAGTTTGTAAAGCGGACAGAACCGCAACCCCGCCGTGCCGATCATCACCAGACCCACGGCAACAGCGCCATATTGCCATGCCACCGCGCCGAAAAGTTCCGCGCCACTGAACAGCGCCACCGCGATCAGCGCCAAGCCGACAGCCAGACGCAGCGCCCGGTCCACAGTTCCCATATTCGCAATCATAGTCTGAACTCCTGTTGAATGATGACCCTTGCTACGCCTTATCGAATCGCAGTTCAGTGACGATGTCACCGAACGAAAGGGTTTGAGGGTCCGCAGCTTGAAAATATGCTAGTTGGCGAATGCTCCCCACGCACTTGCACAGGTTAGTCGATAGGATCGGCACGGTCTGATACCGTGCAATTCACCTCTGGAAGGAGAATCTCCATGCCAAAGAGGTTGCGTCATCTGTGGAACAGGCACCGCATCCTTCTGTCGATGTTTGCCCTGGCACTTGCCTTGACGACGGTTTTCGCTGTTCGGATGGTTGTCTCAACCATGCATTGGTCAGATCCGGGAAATCGGGATCTGGCCATCGAGGGATGGATGCCGGTCCGCTATGTCGCGCGATCCTGGAACGTGCCGCCAGAGGTGGTCGCAGACGCACTCGCGCTCATGCCAGACGCAAGGATGACCGTGTCGGACATCGCCGAGGAACGCAGCAGCGATGTGGCGACGATCCGCGCCGAAATGACGGCAGCCATTCTTCTCTGGCGCGCAGAACATGCCGATGACTGATCTGTTCTTCGGTCTGGTCGCAAGCCATGGCATTGCAATCATTCTGGGCATCACCTTTCTGTCGTGCCTTGCGGTGCCGGTTCCAAGCTCTTTCGTGATGCTCGCAGGTGGCGCCTTCGTGAGTTCCGGGGACCTGACGGGATGGCAGGTCGTGGCGGCGGCCTTTGGCGGTGCGGTGCTTGGAGATCAGATCGGCTATGAAGTCGGACGGCGCGGCGGTGCGCCGCTGCTGGCCCGGCTGGAGCGTTCGCCACGACGGGCGCTGGTCCTGAACAGGTCGCGCGGCCTGATCGACCGCTGGGGCGGGAGTGCTGTGTTCCTGTCCCGCTGGGCCATGAGCCCGCTTGGCCCTTATGTAAACCCGCTGGCAGGGGCCCTTGGCATGGGTCGGCTGCGCTTTGCGGTCTTCGATTGGGCGGGCGAGGCCGTCTGGGTCACGATCTATGTCAGCCTTGGCTATTTTTTCGCCGGCAACATTGTCTGGCTTGCAGAACTGGCAGGCAATCTGATGGGGTTCAGCGCGGCAGGCGGCATTACCGTCTTGCTGGGTCTTTTCCTTTGGCGGCGTCGTGCATGATCGCGGACGGGTTCTGGCCTGAGTCGAGCGCGGCCAGCCTTTCCAGCCCCGCCCGGTCGATCAGATCGACAACCCCGCGTGACTGCCCGATCCAGCCGCGGCGCTGAAACTCGCCCAACTGGCGCGAGATCACCTCGCGCGCAGTGCCAAGCTCCACCGACAATTGCTGGTGCGTCGCCTTGACGTGATCATCTCCGCGCGCCAGTTCCAGCAACTTCTGCGCCAGCCGGATATCGACCCGCTGAAAGGCGATGTCATCAATCACCCGGAACAGGTCGGTGATCCGCCGCGAATACGCAGAAAAGATGAAATTGCGGAACGCAACCGATTGCGAAACCAGATCATCGAAGACCGCGCTCGGGATGGCGACGGCGCGCACGTCGGTCTCGGCAATGCCTTCGGCGGAATAATCCTCATGCGCCAGCATACAAGCCGTCGTCATGACACAGCTTTGCCCGGCCTCTACCCGGTAGAGCACGATCTCGCGCCCAGATTCCGAAAGCTGCTGCACCCGCACGCGGCCTTTCAGCAGCAACAGAAGGTTCTCGGCCGCCTTGCCCGGACCAAAGATGATTGTTCCCTCGGGCACCGACAGCACCGAGCTTTTTCGGGTCAGAAGGTCCTTTATCCCCGGCTCAAGCCGGGACAAACCTGTAAACTGTTCGATCCAGTCTTGTGTCATTCAGCGTCTCCCACCGGGCTTTGCGTTTTTCAATTGGTCAGATTCCAGTGACTTCGGCGCAGGTTGCCCAAGGTCACGAGTCACTTGCGCCTCCCGCAATCACGACCTGTCCTATCAAGTCCTGTTCGCGTCACCGCGCCGAACATGGCACCGATACGCGATACAAGATAGGCTTGGACATGCAAGATGCAGCTTATTGGATCGTTCCGTTCAGGCTCTCAGCGCCTCCGGGCCGCACGGATACCGGTTTCGGTGCGGCGGGTTCACGGGGCGCGATGCGCAGGGCGCGCAGGGCGTTCAGAATGACGGCGATGTCGATGACTTCCTGTAGCAGCGCCCCCTGCACCGGAGTGAGGTAGCCAAAGGCCGCCGCGATCATGCCAGCGACCGACAGGCCGATCCCCGCGACGACGCTCTGGACGGCGATCCGACGGGACGCGCGTGCGATCTCGATCCCCGGTCCCAGCCGGTCGATCCGGTCCACCAGAAGCACAACGTCGGCGGCCTCGGCCGAAGCGGCAGCGCCGCGCGCACCCATTGCGACGCCGACGTCGGCGGCGGCAAGCGCCGGCGCATCATTCACGCCGTCGCCCACCATCATCACAGGTCCGTTCTTGCGCTCGGCAAGAACAAGCTCGACCTTCTGATCGGGTGTCAGACCGGCCCGGATGTCATCGAGGCCAAGGCCTTCGGTCACCCGCTCGGCCACATCGACGCGATCCCCCGTTGCGAGCAGAATACGCTCGATCCCCTCCCGGCGGAGCCCGGCCAGCATGGCGCCCATGCCCTCGCGCAGGGGATCGGCCATGACCAGATGCCCTGCCATCTGCCCATCGACCGCCACGGCAACGACGACCGAACCCGCCGCAAGGGCCGGAAAATTGCCCGACGCTGCACCGACACGCCCAGCCACGAAATCGTCACCGCCGACCAAGACCTTGTGTCCCTCCACACTCCCGAGCACGCCTTCGCCCGGGATCTCGGCCACCTCGGAGGGCACGGGCAGAACAAGGCTGCGCGCCTTGGCCGCGGCGACGATGGCTTGCGCGACAGGGTGTTTCGACGCCTGATCGAGTGCTGCGGCGAAACGCAGGATGTCATCCTCAGCCATGCTGCCCGCGCTGTTGATCAAGACGATCTGCGGGCGTCCGTCGGTCAGTGTGCCGGTCTTGTCGAGGATCAGGACACGGATGCGCGCCATGGTCTCGAGCGGCCCCGCGCCCTTGATGAGAACGCCGAAATGCGCGGCGCGCGACAGGCCCGCCACCAGGGCGACAGGCACGGCAAGGATCAGCGGACAGGGCGTGGCCACCACCAGCACGGCAACGGCCCGGATCGGATCGCCCGTGAACCACCATGCGGCAAAGGCGATCACGACGGTCACGGCCAGAAAGCCCAGCGACCAGCGATCCGCCAGCCGCGCCATCGGTGCCTTTGATCGCTGCGCTTCTTCCACCAGGCGCACGATTCCGGCATAGGTGCTTTCCTTTGCAAGGTGCGTCGCGGTCAGATCGAACGGCTCGCCTGCATTGGTCGAACCGCTCATGGCGTCATCCCCGCGCGGCAGGCGCACGGGCAGCGACTCGCCGGTCAATGCCGAGGTATCGACGAAGGCCGCGTCGGACGCGACCGTGCCATCCACCGGCACCACGTCGCCCTGACGGATCAGCAGCAGATCCCCCGGCGCGATGTCCTCAAGCGACACCTCATCGAGCCCGCCGTTCTTGTGGCGTGTGGCGGTTCGGGGAACACGCGACAAGAGATCGTGCATCTCGCGCCGGGCGCGGCCCTCTGCGAAGCTTTCGAGAAAAGTCCCCCCGGAATACATCACGGCCACGACGGCCGCTGCCAGCGTTTCGCCAAACGTGAGAGCCGCCGACATCGACAATGCCGCAACGATATCCAGCCCGACCTCGCCCCGCCACAGGCTGCGGAGGATCTCGACCAGCAGGGCAGCCAATACCGGCACGACCCCGGCAAACCATGCGATGCCAGCCAGATCGGCCCTGCCTGCGACATAGAAGGCAAGCCCCGCAAGCAGACCGGTGCCCGCAACCAGCAGAAGCGCTGTCTTCAGCCAGTCAGTTCTTGCGTATTCCATGCGGCTCACTTTTCCTCATCGGTGGCGACCCCTGCGAGTTCATTTGAAAACAGGCGTCCAACTCCGACGCTAAGGTAACCTGCTTTATCATCGCGCAAGAGAAAGACTACGTCGAGCCCGCGTTGCCGCGCGAGATCTGCCCCCGCCTCTGCACCAAGAACCATAAGCGCGGTCGCCCAGCCATCCGCCTGCGCACAGGTCTGCGCCACGACAGTGACTGACGCTGGCGCAGAAAGGACCGGCGCACCACGGCAAGGGTCCATGGTGTGCGACAGGCGGCGTCCCTGCACCTCGACCCAATGGCGATAATCGCCCGACGTCGCCACGGCGGCGCCTTGCAGCGCAAGAATGGAATGGGGCGCGCGGCGATCTGGATCGGGTGCTTCCACAGCAACCGTCCAGGGCTGCCCGTCGGGCCGAAGCCCGCGCGCGTGCATTTCGCCGTCGATCCCGACGAGGCCCGCCTCGATGCCGCAGGAACGGAGTGTCTCGGCCAGACAATCGACACCATATCCCTTGGCGATACCGTTGAGGTCGAGTGCGAGGGGTGCTGTCTTGCGAACGCGCCCCTCCCGGATTTCCAGCGCAGTGTGAGCCGGAACGCGCAGCGCGGTCATCGCGGCCCGGATGCGGTCTGGCGCGGCAGCGTCAGCGCCAAAGCCCCAGGCCGTCACCGCATCGCCCATGCCGATGTCGAACGCCCCGCCGGAGGCGCGCCCGATTTCAATCCCAAGCCGCAGAACCTCGATCAGTCTGGCTGGCACCGCCACCCACACGTCCACGGGTGCCGCGTTAAGGCGCATCAGGTCGCTGTCGGGCTTCCAGGTGGACATCTGCGCATCCACCTCATCGACCGCCGCTTGCAGCGCCGTGCGAACCGGGGCCGGATCGAATTCCGGCGGCGCAAAGAACGTGGCCTGCCAACGCGTGCCCATGGTGAAGCCTTTCAACGCATGGCGCACCAGATCAATAGACATCTTCGACATATCGCCCCTCCGCCTTTAATGCCGCAGGTGTGATGCCCGCTGGCGCGAGGATCTCGGCCAGCGCGTCGGTCACGCCTATGGCCATGTCGCGCCCGCCGCAGACCATGATACGCGCGCCGTCCCGGATCAGCCTGGCCAAATCGTTGCGCTCGGCGCGCAGTGCGTCTTGCACATAATTTGGCCTGGCTGCGCGCGAGACCGCCTTGTCCAAACGGGTCATGCGACCCTCGGCCTGCCAAATGGCAAGCTCTTCTCCATACAGAAAGTCGTTCTGTGGATAGCGCATCCCGAAGAAGAGATGGATGTGTCGATGACTTGCATTGCCCCGTATGAAACCTGCCAGCGGCCCGATCCCTGTGCCTGCCCCGATCAGGATCAGTGGCGCGTGACCCCGGCCCGGTTTGAAACCGGGATTGTGGCGCACATAGCCCGTGGCCGTATCGCCGGGGCCAAGTTGGGTCAGCTGAGCGGAACACAAGCCACTGGGTTGCCGTTTGACGACGATCTCGACAAAGCCGTCGCGGCGGGCTGAAGCCAGCGAATAAAGCCGCGCGATTGCGGACCCGTTCGGCACGATGCCCAACAGATCACCCGCCTCGAACCGGGCAAAACCCTGCCCGGTAAGCCGTTGCCAAAGCGTCACGCGCGGCAATGCGAACCGAAGGATTGCCGTCGGCGCCTGCATCTCGGCCCCATAGTCGCGGCGCGAGATCAGCGTCAGCCTCTCTGTCGCAGGCAAAACGGGTTCGTGAGCCAATTCCAGATCAATTCCCAGCGCCTGACCAAGTGTGCGGCCCCAGCGGGCAAATTCCTGTGGCGACTGGCGGTCCACGGTGTCGAACGCGACGAGTTCGGGCCAGCCATTCGCCTCGGCCTCGACTGATACCGTTTGTGCAAAGGCGCAATAGGCCGGGAAGCTACGATCTCCAAACCCCAGCACCGCAATCGGCATGTCAGGCGCGCGATCGCGGGCGGACAGACGGTCGAGGAAGCCCTTGGCAGAGGCCGGTGCATCGCCGTCACCGTAGGTTGCCGCAAGCACGATGATCCGTTTGGCGCGCGCATAGCAGTCCGGCGCGAAAGCCGACATCGGCGCGGCATGGACGCTTTGACCTGTCTCGGTGAGGGCCTCGTGCAGCGTGGCCGCGAAGCCCCATGTGCTGCCCCCCTCGCTGCCGATCAGAAGGATCGTCTCGGCCCGGCCTGCGGGTTGGTTGCCTGCGATACGCGGCCGTGCGCGCCTGCCGGCCAGCCAGATCAGAACGCCCGTCGCACCCATCGCGGGCACTCCCAGCGCCATCAGTCCCAGCAGCAGCCCAAGTGCAGCGGCACCCTGCCCCGTATGCAGCATGTAGATGGTTTCCGAAACCCGCTCCCAGCCCGTCAGATCGGCCCACCCAAGAGCCGCGCCTGTGCCTTGGTCAAAGTATCCGGTGCCTCGGTCCGTCTTCAGCGTGAAGACATCCGTAGCGTCGCCGGGATAGGGGAAGTTCAGTTCGCGCAACTCAGAGACCGGGGTCTGTCCAAGCCGGTCGATGACGGCGATTGATACCCCCGTCTCGCCGCTGACTTCGGTCGGGAAAGCTGGCACGGACCCCGCAATGGGGAGAAGATCGAACGTGGAGGCCGACATCCAAAGCGCCGTCACAGAAGACAAGACGAGACCGAAAACCGCGATACGCGCAATCTCGACGTGGAGCCGACCGGACCGAGGGCCGCGCAAAGGCGCGAACCAGCGCCGCCAGCCACCGGCGCGCTGTGCGACAAGGACAGCACCCGACAGCGCAAGGAAAAGCATCGCCATCGCCGCCACTGCCGTCGCAATCCGCCCGCCATCCCCCAGAAACAAGGACCGGTGCAGGTTGGTCAGCCAGCGCTCGGTCTGGTTGGGGTCTGCCGAAGCGACCCCCTGGCCTGTCGCAGGGTCGATCACGGCGGCACCCGGCGTGCCGTCCTCGAACCAGTAGGCCGTGATCCGACCCGACGGGGACCGTCGGATCTGCTCGACCCCAAGATAGGCTCTCTGGATACGGGTCGCGAGGTCGGCGACGCTTAGCCCGGCTTCGGCTTGCGGCGCGGCGAGGCGTTCGGCCGCTGGAAAGACCGAAAGGGCCGCCCCGCTGAGCGTCAGGACAACGAGAAGAGCCAGAGCCAGAAGGCCCGGCCAGCGATGAAGAGCGCGGATCATGACCCTGTCTCCTTACATGTCGTAGGCGAAGCTGGCGACGTAGCGGCGCCCGGTGACCGCGCTGCCCGCACCATCTGTCGTCAGCGGTACCGCGACCTCGTTCGGGCTGTCGCGCATGTCTTCAACGGCGGCGTCGATGTGCAGGGTGTAGCCCGCATCAAACAGCGCATCCGCAAGATCGAGCGTGATCTCCAGTGTCCGGCCTGAACCGACGCTGGCGCCGGTGATGCCATCGATCTGGCCCGTGTCACCTGCGGTCGCGCGGTGCCAGTCGGTCAGGTGTTCGTAGTATTTCGACTTTTCGCCCGCCATCCAGAGACTGCCCATATAGGCACCGGAGGCGTCGGTGACGTAGAACGCGAGGTAGGCACCATCGCCGCCGTAAGAGTTCAGCGTCGTGGTCAGCGTGACCGGCCGCGCCATGGCAAGGCCGGGAAGTGTCAGCGCCGTGGTCAGCGCGAGCGTTGCGAGAAGCGATTTCATTGGGCAATACCTTATTCTTGGATTGGGGATGGGATCGGCGAACGTCACTTCATCTGGACCTGCGGCGGCGCGCCATTGCCGAACAAACCGTTCTGTGGCGGGGCGACAGTGCCAGCCGGGACCGGATTGAGCGCGCCGGTGCTACATTCATCGTCATCGTCATCGTCATCATCGCCATCGCAATCATCATCATCATCATCATCGTCATCGCCGTTGCGATAACCGCGATCATCATCGTCGTGGTCGTCGTCATCATCGTCACTGACAAAGACCAACGGCAGCGTTTCGGGTTCAGCGTCGAGGACCGCCGAGAAGACGCCGAATGACGCGCCATCAGGCGACGCCCGCATTGCGCTGAAGGCGGGCAGTCCGGCGGCGGCAGTCAGCGCTGTCGTGGCGATCAGAAGGGTAAGGGTCTTTTTCACGGGTGATTTCCTTTCGTGTTGCTGACTGTAATCTGGACACCGGACCTGAGGGCTTCCTGACGGTCGGGCGATTCCTTCTTCAGCTTGTCGTCAGAAAGGAAAAAAGGCCCCACCACAGACGGCGGGGCCAAGATGGCCGAAGGGACAGTCGGCCCAAGGGTTTCGATCAGGCGATATCGCCTTGACCGGGCACGCGCTTGTCGCCGGTGACCATGGCACGGGCCAGGTTTTCCTTGTGGCGAAAGGATGTCAGAATCACTCCGCCTATATGGACCGCGATCAGGAACAGCATCAGGTTGGCAAGCACCTCATGCACCTCTTCAAGCACCTCTCCGCCGCCCATCCCATACCCTTCAGTCTCGCCATCCTCATCGGCAAATGCCGGGGAGACGATCTGCGGCAGATCGGGTAACATCGCGACACGGCCGGGCTCTACCATCAACCAGCCGGTGAAGGCCGCACCCGACAGCGCCAGAAGGATCACAACGACCATTGCGGCACCTGCGGGGTTGTGGCCGAGATACCGACGCTCCCTGCCGCCCAACATGCGACCCAGATAGCCAATCGTTTCAGACGGCCCACGCACGAACTGCGCAAAACGCGCGTATTTGCTGCCGATCAAGCCCCAGATCAACCGGAACGCGACCAAACAAGCCACGATGTAGCCTGAGACCTCATGCAAGGTGCTCAGCTCCTCAGCGCTGAGATATGCAACGGCAAAGGCTGCAACGAGCCCCCAATGAAATACCCGGATCATGGGGTCCCAGACGCGAACCTTGGCGTCAGGGCCTTCGGCCACGGTAGACGCGCTATGCGCTACTGTCTCATACCAACGGCCTTAAGATCTGACTCTGGGATTTTCTTTTGCAGAATAAGCTGATTCATTGGCCGCAGAGTTTGGGAGGCTATTGATGGCAGTTAGGATCACGCGGGACGACAAGACAGCA
>Ga0307981_1001734_pt1 | contig 18845 bp, 9 predicted proteins | sample OrgLakmetagen987_FD_201849 | JGI IMG/M metagenome (GOLD analysis project Ga0307981, IMG submission 201849) | Saline water microbial communities from Organic Lake, Antarctica - #987 | ecosystem: Environmental > Aquatic > Non-marine Saline and Alkaline > Saline | place: Antarctica: Organic Lake... | reverse complement strand
CTAGAAGCGATAGAGCCAATGCCTTTGTGGAGGAAACAATTGCTCTGGGTACATTGAAACAGTATAATCAAATCGAATCTAGATATGAAAACTTAATATCAACGCAGACCTAAACTAGAGCCTAATTTTATTAATTTCTAACATTTCTTTTTCAGAAGGTGGAATTTCTGGTGTTTTTAAAACAGACCATAAAATAGTAGCTAAAGAAAGAAAGGCCCCAATGAAAAAGGAATAATACAACCATTGCGGAATGATTCCTGCTTCTAAAGACTCTCCTCCAAACAAATATTGAAATAAAACAATAGAGCCATTGGCTAACAGTATCCCTGCACCAACAAAAAGGCTTTGCATTTGAAACCCAAGATTCAATTGTTTTTCTGGCAATTTGTCTCCTATAAAAGCTCTGTAGGGTTCCATGGCCATATTGTTACCAACATCAAGAATCCAGAGTAAACCTACCGCAAACCAAAGCACAGGACTGTATGGGAATGCAAATAAAGTCAAACTACCTAGTAAGGCACCAATTAGAAAATAGGGTTTACGCCTTCCCCAGCGATTAGACCAAGTTTTGTCGGACAGTGCACCAATAAAAGGCTGTACAATTAAGCCTGTGACTGGGCCTGCAATATTCAATATGGGGAGCATGTCTTCTGGCGCTCCTAAATATAGAAATATAGGGTTGATGGCCGTTTGTTGCAAACCGAAGCTATATTGAATCCCTAAAAAACCAATATTCATATTAAAAATCTGCCAAAAGGATAAACTTGGTTTTTGCAGCTTCATATTAGAATCATATCATTGGTTATTTATATTTCAAACTAATACTTGATAGAAGAAATTAACTCGTAAAAAAAGACAAACTTCCAATCAAATTTTTCAAACTTAAACTTTGAAGTTGATTTTTTAAGGTCCAAGTAATTATGATGATTATTTAACAATACTAAGTGCAAATCCACCACCTGGAGCTAATTTCACTTTTAAACTGGATGCATTTGTTAGTTCTAATTCTTCTATTTCATAAGCTTGTGGGTTGTTATCCCAATGTGCGTTTGGTGCATCTTTATATAATTTTGCGTTGTAGGTTTTTCCCTTTTCTAAAAAATTAAAGGTAAGCTCTTGTGTCCTTTCGTTTTCATTAGTAACCCCTCCAATAAACCAATTCCCTGTTTCTCTTTCTTGTCTTGCAATGGTTACAAAATCGCCCACTTCACCCTCTAATACTTTGCTTTGTTGCCAATCTACCCCAACATCTGTTATAAACTGAAAAGCAGGATGTAACTTCCCATCAACCCTATAATTCTCGGGTAAGTCGCAGACCATCTGGATAGGACTATAGATTATAACATATAAGGCTAGTTGATGTGCTAAAGTTGTATTTACTTGATTTTGCTTTTTATAGGTGTTGAATTTTATATCAAATACTCCAGGCGTAAAATCTATAGGGCCAGAAAGCATTCTTGTAAATGCTACAGTTGATATATGATTTGGCGGATTTCCACCATCTGTGGCCCAAGCATTAAATTCTTGACCTCTTAGTCCCTCTCTTGAAATTGCATTTGGATAGGTTCTCCGTTTTCCTGTTGCTTTAATGGGTTCGTGAGCATTTATTGCAATTTCCTTTTTCGCTGCTTCTACCAAAACCTTATGGTAGTGATTTACCATCCATTGTCCATGGTGATATTCTCCTTCTGGAATAATTTCGCCAACATATCCTGTTTTTACTGAATTCATTCCGTTAGCTTTCATGAAATCATAGGCCTGGTCCATCTGTTTTTCATAGGTTAATGGTGCTGCAGATGTTTCATGATGCATAATAACCTCAACGCCCTTTTCTTTTGCATACGCCATCACTTCATCAAAGTCATAATCTTTATAAGGGGTCATAAAATCGAAAAGTCCTTCTCTGTCTTCTGCAGAGGCAAGCCATTTATTCCACCCCGTATTCCACCCTTCTACCAAAAAGCCTTTTATGCCGTTTTCTGAAGCAAAATCGATATACTTCTTAGCGTTCTTAGTGGTAGCTCCATGCGAAGATGATGCTGATTTGCCTTCGGTATATGTATTCATATCCTGACTCCCTTCCATATCCCACGTAGATTTTCCAATATGCATTTCCCACCAAATACCCACATATTTCATTGGCGTAAAATAGTCTACATCTCCTAATTCATTTGGATCGTTTAAATTCAATATCAGTTTAGACTCGATTAAATCTCCTGCTTTTTCTGCTATTTGGATGGTTCGCCAAGGGGTATTAAATGGCACCGTTAGCTTGGCCTTTGCTTTTAGCCTTTCAGAACCTACCAATTCACTTGTCATTTTTAAATTTACTGGGTCCACTTTCATCGTCATGCCTGCATAATTTGTTAAATCTGCTTCATGAAAACTCAGGTATAACCCTGCATCTGTTTTCATAGTAACAGGAGTATTTACGGCATTATCAGGAATATAGGTTGCGGATAAATTTTCATTATTTTTCTTAGACAATGCATCAATTTCAGAAAATTTTGTTTCATTGTATAAATGCTCATAAATATCCCAATCGCCAGGAATCCACCAAACGCTGTGATCTCCAGTTAAATTAAAATCAGTATTTTCATCTGTGATTAGTATTTCCTTTAAATTGACTTGTTCAGGAAATTCATATCTAAAACCCATACCGTCGTCATATACCTTAAAATGGATATTTAACTGTCTTTTATCAGCTGTTTTTTCCTCCAAGTATACGGTGAGTTCATTGTAGTTGTTTTTTACATCAATTTGTTCACCCCATGGCATTTGCCAAGTTTCATCTATGGTTGCTATTGAGGATTTTATAATTTTAAAGTTATCTTTTAAAGGCGGAAGATCCTTTAAATCGAAACTCATGAATGATGTATCGATAACTATCTCACTTTTGTGTTTTACCAAATACATTGGATTTCCTGTTTCTGACAAGGCAAATTCAATAGAGATATTTTTATCTGGAGAATCTATAGAAAAACTTGTTTCGGTGTTATGACAAGCTGTTAAAAACAAGAGTGATAAAAGTATAAAGCTAAAATAAGGGCTTTTTTTTTTCATAATATATGAGATTAATTAAGGGAAACAATTACCGCCTGATAGGGCTTAAGAGTAATAGTATGATTATTTATAGCTAAGCTGCTATAATTATTGATTTGTATTTCTGCTAGCTGTTGTATTTGCGGTGATGTAATGGATGAATCCTGATCTGTAAAGTTTAAAAGCACCAACATTTTTTTACCATCTAATACTCTTGTATAGGCATAGATGTCTTCATTATTTTTATCTAATAACTCATATTTCCCATAGACTAAAACCTTGTTTGCATTTCGAAGTTTAACCATTTTTCTAAAATGATTGAGCACACTAGTGGGATCTTTATCCTGTTTAGCAACATTGATGTCTTTATAATCTGGATTTACTTTCTTCCAAGGGGTTGTCGTTGTAAATCCAGCATTTTTTGAATCGTTCCATTGCATTGGTGTCCGAGAATTTTCTCTAGAATAAAAATTGAGATTTTTCATAAACTCCCCTAAATCTTTACCCTCCTTAACCGCTCTTTTATAATCACCCAGAGCAGATACATCAACGTATTCTTCAATGCTTGGCATGTCTATATTCGTCATGCCCAATTCATCTCCAAAGTAGGTGTAAGGTGTACCTCTCATGCTTAGCATAAAGGTATTTAGCATTTGAGCAGAAACTGTCCTGTATTCTGGACTTGAGTTCCCAAATCGGTTAACTAATCGTGAATTATCATGATTGGAAAGAAAAATAGAAAGCCAGCCTTCTTCGGCAAAAGAAGTATCCCATTTAGTAAATATGGCTTTAAAATCAGTTAATTTAAGTTGGTCTGAACCTACATAATCAAAATGATAGGCCATTTGGAGTTCGTTCCGATCTGCATCTACAATATCATGTGCGTCTTGGAGTGTGGTTCCTGCTCCTTCTGCTACAGCAAAGATGTCATATTTACTAATGACTTCATTGTACATCTCGTTGAGGTAACCATGTAAAGGTGGATTCATTCCATACCATTTGTTAAAGTCTTTTTCGTGTCCTTTCGGCCATTCTGGGAATGAAGTATCTTTACTAGCATATTGAAACGCATCCATTCTAAACCCATCAACTCCCTTTTCTGCCCAAAATTTCATAATGTCATAGACTTCATAACGGACTTTAGAGTTTTCCCAATTTAAATCAGGTTGTGCTGCTGCGAAATAATGTAGATAATAAGCATTAGTCTGTTCATCATAGGTCCAAGCGCCTTCTGGATCAAATAAACTGTGCCGAAAAGGGGGCTCTCCCTTTTCTGCTGGCCACCAATGGTAATACTCTCTGTAAGGATTATCTCTTGAGCTTCGAGATTGCTTAAACCAGTCGTGCTCAATGCTACTGTGGTTAACTACAACATCTAGGACAAGTTTAATTCCACGCTTATGTAGACCGTCCAGCATATTCTGGAAATCTTCCATGCTACCATACCTAGGTTGTATCGCTCCATAATCGCTTACGTCATACCCATTATCTACCATTGGAGACTCAAAAAAAGGATTCATCCATACCATGGTGATACCCAAGCTTTCTAAATAATCTAATTTCTCGATGACCCCTTTAAAATCACCAAAACCATCGCCATCAGAATCTTTGAAACTCTGAGGGTATATTTGGTATAAAACGCCTTCCTTCCACCAAGCTCTAGAGATGTCAACTGAATTTTTCACTTTGTTTTCTTTTTTCATCTCTTCCTTATTTTTACACCCTGCAACGCTGACTAGTACGACAATACATAAAATTAATTTTTTCATAACTATTTCAATTTAAGTGGCATAAAAATTTCTGCTTTCCAACTCAATTCATCTCCGCCGTAGTTGGGATTGCTATAGAAAAATTCTACAGGTGTTTTATATATTTCAATGTCTTGTTGTTTTGCCTCTTCTAGCAAGGCATACCAAGCTCTATCAGAAGTTATATAATTTCCATTATAAATAGCTTTTATGGCTTTTACACCATTATACTGCTTGTATTTTAGACCCTTGTGTTCTGGTAAAGAGTCACTTTTGATAATAGGAAAACAAAAATTGTATGCAATACTGTCATTTTTGATATTCCAGTTGGTCACTTCAACAAAAGGAGTACCATTCATCTTTATGCCTTCGCTAGCTAACATTGAACTTAAAAATGAATAATTCCGCATCATTCCTTTTGCTTTATTCCTCTGTAAGTCTTTTATAGAAACATAAGCGCAATACGTGGATGGCGTTGTGCTTTCTCCAACAACCGACACTCTAATTTTTTTTAGGTGGCCATTTAATTTATCCATAAAATTAGTGATAGTCTTTAGTGTAATTTTTTCAAAATCTGTATTAGAAAATGGAATAGACATTTTATTTTGAAAGCTGTTTTCTTTGTTGCTTACATAAACTTTCACTTTAGAAACAGAATCGTTTACAGAGCTTATTTTCCAATTATAAAGATATACAGTATCATTTATAGTGATTTTCTGAGTTAGACTATTTAAGTTTTCTTGCTGAACAGTATTTGACCCCTCTAAACCTAAATTCCATTGTTTTAAGGATTGATTGATAGTGCCAGCAGTCGTATTCACTTTAAAAGTGACTAAATAATCATAGGGTTTTAAAAACAGATACCAGGTTAAAAATCCTGCTATCAAGAGACCAACTACTACAGCTATTTTCCTTGCGATTTTACTCATGGGCCATTATAAGATTTTCAGTTACCAACTTTCCTATCTTTTTACCTTGGTCTAAACCAATTTCTACAGAGGATCTAAAATGAATACCACCATACATCCTGCTTATGGTGGCTTCATCTGCTGCAGCTTTAAAGGAAGCGAAAGACCGTATTGGTAATCCGAAAGCAAGCTCTGTATCATCATCGAAATAAAAATTATTTCCAAAAATTGAAGTCAAAACTGTAGATGCAGCACCAGAGGCTACAGAATGTCCGCTGGTATATTCTGGAAAAGGAGGTGTTTGTAAAATAGGCTTCCATTCATCATCAAAATACGTCTTGATTAGTGTTTCTGGCCTTACTAAATTAGACCTGTACTTTTCATCCCAACAACTGATAAACGCATCAGCAATAGCGATAGATGTTTTGGTATAAGCAAAAATAGTTTTGTTAAAATCTGCACCGCTTTTTTTGGACGCGATCTTTGTAATTCCTATCCAATGCGCGCCAGGCGTTATTTTTTTAACGGCAAACATTAAGTGCCCTCTAGTTACAGTGACATAAGGATTGCAATCCCAAAATTGTGCAATTGCTATTTCTTCTGATTGATCTCCTTTTTCGGATATTGTATTACTAATATCATAAACTTCCTTTAGTTCTTTATAAAATATAGAGCTTTTATCCATAGAAAATTTGGGCGGAGGGATAGGTTTAAATTGGGCAGCAGAATCTAAGACAAAAGGACGCATTTTGTTCCAATGAGGTTCTAAGCCATCCATATAGGAAGGTGGTGTGGGCTGCCATCTAGATTCCTCTTTAGAATTCACCCTAAACTTAGACATCGTCCTAGTTTGAGCGTAATTATCAGCTCCCATCCAATTTGTAATAAATGTAGCAACTGCTAAACCGTATTCTTTAGAATCTTCAAATTCTCTTAGATTTTTAGCTTCCCATAGGCTGTATAGACTATCTCTGTGCTTTTCGATTTTGTCTTCAGAGAAAATTAACTGCTTGCTTAAATTTATATGTGCAATGAGTGCTGCAAGTGGATAATTTATTAGTTTTTGTGGGTCTGCTTTTGGAATCCCTTCTAAATGTTTTATTTGATTTTTTAAAGAGTGGTAAAGCGTGTCTTTTTGTGCTATAATTTCGTAAGCAGCAATATTTGGATATGCAAAAATTCTACTGGCCACAGGTGGGGAAAAAATATCGTGAACCATCACTTCCATCACTTATCAACAGAGGTATGAAAATCTTCAGTGGTAACTATAATAGGTTCTGATATATCCTTACAAGAGAACACTAAAAATAAAATCATGAGTAACGCTAAAGAGGATTTGTATGTCTTTCTTACCATCTTCTATTTTATTAATTTATACACTTGCGCGCTATCATTATTAATAGTTGTCAATAAATATGGTGCTCCTTTTAAAGTGATAATATCTAAATTTTTAATCGCTTTTTGGCTGAAATCTAGCCCAATAGTGCTCCCTAAATCGATGTGAGTTTCGTCATAAATTAATGCGCCAGGAAATGAATCGAATCTTCCGTGAAACGGAATGACACCGAAATAATTTCCAGCGGCTAATACTTCTTGATTTTCATCTCCATTAAAATCATATTTTAAAAAGGCCGAAATAGGCGAAACTTGTAATTCATTTTTAAACGGTATAAATTCAAATATATTATTTTCATTTTTTAAATATCCAGAGGCCAAGGTATGTACCTCTAAAACGGTCGCCTTTTGTAAAACGGATGTCTCAAAAATATCTTCAATCGGTTCTCCTGCAAAACTTTTATAGGTTGTAAATTTCTTTTTTAAACTTACGATCTGGCTTGCTAATTCATCCAACCCTAATACTGGATAATAATTACCGTTTTTATAGTTGCATACAATAGTTTCTGTACTTCCATTTCCATCAAAATCTGCATAATACATTTTTAATGGATAGTCTTTGGAGGCTTTAAATTTAGTATTTGTTCCCCAGTTTCCCAGCAAATAATCTGTATCGCCGTCTTTATCAATATCAAAAGGTATAATTTGTTGCCACAATCCGTTTAATTTGGAATCCAAGAGTTTTTCTTCGATGAAACTACCATTGGTATTTTTAAAAAATTTAGGCGACATCCATTCTCCTACAAGAATTAAGTCTGTAAAACCATCTGCATCATAATCTTCCCAAATGGCATCTGTAATCATCCCCATATTTTGGAAGGCTTGGTTTTTTAAAATTGAAAACTTACCTCTTTCATTTTTTAAAATATATGAATTAGGAATTTTACCAAAGTCGTTAGAAACAGCATTGTTTCCAATAAAAACATCTAAATCTCCATCACTGTCATAGTCATTTGCTTTTATAACTGATGCATTTTCAAAGTATTTTGGAAGTTCTTGTTTTATAAAACCAGTATCAATTTGAGTGAAATAGGTATCTAATAAAGGAGCGCTTTTATCATAAAAATCTGCACCTCCTGTACCAATAATCAAGTCACTTTTTGCGTTGTTATCAAAATCTGCAATAAGCGCAACAACGTCCTCGTTTCTGTTATCTTTAGCAAAGGTTTTTATTTTTCTTTCTACAAACATACTATCTGTCTGCATAAAAATCCTAGACGATTGAAATTTGGAACCCCCAAAATACACGTCTTTTTTCCCGTCGTTGTTCAAATCACCTATAGCTGTCGCTGGTCCTCGATCCGATACTTGATAAGGAATTAATTTTTGACGATTAAAATCTATATAATTATCTTCCTCATGTGTGAAATTAATACCCAAATTGTCATCTACTTTCTTAAATACTTCTTTTGCTTTTGAGACTAAGGAGGTATACTTAAAAGGTTTTGTATCCTTTGGGCTAATCACTAATCTTTGATTTAAAGCTACATCATTTATAATTTGCTCAGTTTTATTAGGCCAAATGATTTTTAAAGAATCTATTTTTGAAATATCGCCAAAACCAAAATGAACCCTTGGTTCGGAGGAGGCTTGGAAACCTCTTACCGTATACAATTCTTTGTATTGTAAGGTTCCTTGATAATAGGCATAAACTTTAGTACCAATACCAAATGTATTGGGTTTAGGATATTTGAATTCTAGTTGAAGATAACTTGCGTTTTCATCGGTTTGATTTACATACACGGATACCTCTTCATCAATGTTATTTACCACCAAATCCAAATCACCATCATTGTCTAAATCTCCCATTGCCGTAGCACCCGAAATTCCCTTTTTATCATCTAGCCATGTACTGGATTTATCTTCAAAAGTTAAATTTTTAGTCCCTTTAAAAATATAGTTATGTGCCTCTCCTGGAGGCATTAGTTGCAATGCTTGCTGATCTACTAATTTTGTATTGTCTATTTTATTCTGAATTTGATCACTGGAAACAAAGTTGATATAATCTAAATCGTTGGGTCTTTTGTTAATGCCATTAGAGATAAAAAGATCCTGTTCTCCATCTTGATTATAATCTGCAAATAAACTGCTCCAACTCCAATCTGTGGCTGCGATACCGCTTAATAAGGCAGTTTCTAAATATCCTGAATTCTGCTGATTTATATAGAGCATGTTTCTGCTGTACTGATAATGGTACCCATACTTCTCGATCTTCATTTTTTGAATTTGGATATTTTCATCTCCTTGAGATCTTTTTAAAACGTCTTCATCTTCAGCTAACATATCTAAAGAAATAATATCTGATAACCCATCATGATTGATATCAGCGGCATCATTCCCCATAGAAAAACGAGAGGTATGTCCAAAATATTTTTTCAATTGATTGGTAAATGTGCCATCTCCGTTGTTTATATAGTAATAATCATCCTCATGAAAATCATTGCCCACATACATATCTGGATATCCATCCTGATTAAAATCACCTACGGAAACAGCTAAGCCGTAGCCATTTATACCTCCAAAAATCCCTGCGGTTTCGCTTACATCTGAAAAGGTTCCACCATCATTTCTAAGTAATTTATCACCAGTCTGATCATTGCGTTTGTTTCTTAAATCCACTTTTCCAAATGATTCTTGCGTATGAATTGCATGGTTAAGAAGATAGATATCTAAATCTCCATCAAGATCATAATCTAAAAACGCAGCAGATGAACTATAAGAATCGAAGTCTAACTTATATTTTTGAGCGGATTCTGTAAATGTTTCATCTCCATTATTGATATACAGTTCATTATGACCATAAAAACCGTTAATACCCACCACCGCGCAGACATAAATATCCAAAAGACCATCACCATTTACATCTCCCATTACCGCCCCTGTATTCCATGAGCTATTCCCTTCAACACTTGCTTTTTGGGTGATCTCTTCAAACTTTAAGTTTCCTTTGTTTATAAAAAGTTTGTTCTTAACTTGATTTCCTGAAAGAAAAACATCTAACAATCCATCATTATTAACATCACCTAAAGCAACACCACCCCCATTATAATAGTATAAGTAATCTAAAATATTCAGCTCGTTAGACTCGCTAATGGTATTGCTAAATACTAGTCCTGTGGTCTTAGACGAAGTGGTTTTAAACAACAAATCATTGTCGCAGCTTATAAATAAAACCGCTAAGCTTAGTATGATATATTTATTATTAGTCATTGATAGCAAATAGTTTTGGTGACTGATTGTTAATTGCGCTAATTACATAGGTTTTACCATCTTTATCTTTGATGGTCTTTAAGTGTTTGACTTCGTTTTTGACTACAAAACCTGATGTATTGTAGTCTTGCCAAGTAAAACCTAATTTTCCATCGCCCAATAAAACGGATCCATAATTGGCATCTAAACGGGAGAATTGAGGTTTAAATTCAAAGTTATTTCCAGCCATTATAAGGTCTAAATTTCCATCTTTATTAATATCGGCACAAATGATTCCACAAACACATGAAAACTGAACCCTGCTTGGTAATTTTTTCACAGTAAAGTTACCCTTACCTTCATTAACAGCTATAATAGTTTCTGAAATATTATTTTTTTTCATAATGGAGTTCTCTACTTTCTCCTTTGCAAATAATTCATCAATCGACTTTTTGGCATATACAGAAGCTTTTAAATTTTGTTTTTTCAAAGAAACCAATTGCCCTGTTAGTTCTTTTTTCATGTGGATTGGGTAGTCTTTCCCTTCCTGATGGTTGGTTGTGATTTGTTCAATAGTCCCATTATTATCAAAATCATTCATCCACATTTTTATAGGGTTTTCATTAGATGTCTTATGAGCTGTATTGTTTCCTTGGTTTCCAAAAATAAAGTCGATGTCTCCATCTTTGTCCAAATCAGCTGCTTCAACGACGTTCCACATGCCGTGTAATTCGTCTAAAGAAGAAGATTGTTTGATAAGTCTTCGTCCATTATTTTTATAAATTTTAGGCGTATCCCATTCCGATGTTGTGATTAAATCTTTTATCGAATCATTATCGATATCTACCCAAATGGCATCGGTAATCATTCCTGCATCTTTTAGTTCATAGGTCACTTTTTCTGTTGTGTCTTCAAAAGTTCCGTCGCCATTGTTTTCTAAGAATTGATGTGAAGGATTTATTCCGTATGCTCCTACTACAGATCTAGCCCCCACAAAAACATCAATATCCCCATCATTATCAAAATCATATGGAGCAACTACTGCTATATTTTTCCTAAGAGAGGGAAAGTTTTGTTTCGATAGTTTAAAATCACCTTTTCCGTTATTAAAGTATAATCTTACTGTATAGTTTATTTGTTCACTACTTTCATTACCCCCTGTTCCTATTAACAAGTCAAGGCTGCCATCCCCATTGGCATCAAAAAAAGAGGCGGAAGTATCTTCAAAAAAATCATCGTTTGAAAAAGCTTTTTGGTCTGATTTTTTTATTTTACCATTTCCAAAATTTAAGTACAATACCCCAGCTTGATCTTTGGCACCACCGATATAAAAGTCTTCATTTCCATCATTATTAACATCACCAACAGCTAATGCTGGTCCTTCTTGTGATACCATTTTAGTGATCAACCCTTCATGATCAAAATCTGAATAACTGTTTTCCTCGTGTTTATTAAATTTATTTTCTGTGATCTCTGTTAATAGGGTTTTATTTTTTTTAAATTGACCAGGCTTTTGAGTTTCAGTTGCTTTGAATTGCTGCAGAGTTAGTGTCGCATTTGTTTTGATATCAATTAATTTCTGTGTTTTATCATTTGGCCAAATAACCCGTAAAGAGTCAATGACTTCTGTGCTGCCCAATCCTATGGTCATCACATAATCCATGGAGGATTGAAATCCTCTAGACGGAATTTGCTCTTGTACATATACTTTGTTGTCAAAGTAGATTTTCACAGTACTCCCAATGCCAAATTTGTTCTTTTTTTCTCCTTCTAATTTTATTTTTAAGTAGGTGTTGTTTGTCAAAGAGTCTGTATTGTTCTTATAGACAAAAGGCTTCATATTCACATTATTAATCACCAAATCTAAATCACCGTCGTTATCTAAATCACCGTAAGCAACTCCATTGGATAAACTCGGAGTTTCAAAGCCCCAGTCTTTATTAGCATTTTTAAACGTGAGGTCTCCATTGTTTTTATAGGCATAATTAGGCTGTGGTTTTACAGGCATTTTACTAATAATAGAATCAATAGCTTGTTTTTTCCCAGTTAGCGCCATTTTTTGAATAATTTCATTAGCAAAAAAATCTACAAAGTCTAGGTCTGTCAAATCGTGATTTATACCATTGGTGACAAAAATATCTCTGTAACCATCATTATCCATATCAAAAAGCAAACCTGCCCAACTCCAATCTGTTTTGGCAACGCCACTGAAATAAGCAATTTCAGAAAAGGTGTTGTTTCCATTGTTCAGCTGAAGTGTATTTTGTATGTATTGTTGTGAAAAATCTTTGCTTTGTTTTAATTTAAATACATTGTAGTTTTCAAATTCCATTATAGATTTTACGCGTTGGTCCGCTTCAGGTAACATATCTGTAATAAATATGTCTGCGTTCCCATCATTATTGATATCTGCTATATCCACACCCATAGCAGAAAGGCTAAGGTGAGAAGTCCATTTTTGGATCTCTTCTTTAAAAGTGCCATCTTGGTTGTTTATGTACAAATAATCGCGTTCGTAAAAGTCATTAGACACATATATATCTGGATATAAATCTCCGTTGATGTCGGTGACCATAACGCCTAAACCAAAGCCTATCAAACTTCCATATATTCCTGCTTCTTCACTAACATCTACAAATTTCCCGTTGTCATTTCTGAGTAACATATCTCCAACACCTCTAAATATTTCGGGCACATTCCCCCAATCTTGGGCTCGCTTATCCCTTTGTTCTGCATAGCCTAAACTGCTTACAGGAATATTACTATTGTTTAAAATATAAGCATCTAGATCGCCGTCTTTATCATAATCAAAGAAGGAAGCATGTGTAGAGAAGCCAGTTTTATCGAGGTTATATTCTGCTGCTTTTTCTGTAAAGGTTAAATCTCCATTGTTGATATATAAATCATTATCATGGTTATTTCCTTTCATATTACCTGCATTGCTAACGTAGATATCAAGTAATCCATCAGTATTGATATCTACCATCACAACCCCTGTAGACCAAGGTTTGTCACCCTCTACACCAGCAGCTTTAGAAATATCCTCAAATTCTAAATCCCCTTTATTTAAATACAATTTATTAGCGACCATATTACCAGTTAAGTAAACATCTGCTAAACCATCATTGTTTATATCTCCTATGGCAACCCCTCCACCATTATAAAAATTCCGATATTTAAAGATGTTAAAGTTTTTCTGGTTTTTAACTTCATTGAAAAAATCGATGCCTGTCTCTTGTGAATTTAATAAGGTAAACAGAGTTTCAACTTCATCTGAAGTCGGTGTTATTTCTTGTTCTTTTTTACAGGCGTTAAAAAGAAGAGAAATCATTAATACTGGTAAAATCCTTTTTAATATAAATTGCATACGTGTAAAATTATATAGACAATGAACTAAATATATTTAAGTCTAACTCCTTTATAAATTTGAAAATTTGGAGAAAAAATTGGTCTAAATCCCTTTATTGATGAGTAAAAAAATGAGCTTTATTTAAGAACTAGATATATTTTTTCGAATGCTCGCTACAAATTGTTTCTTAATTCTTAAAAAAATGTTAGCTAATTTGAAGGTATTTAAATAGATGACTCCATCAATATTAAATGCTTAATACACAATAACACTATTTTTTAAATAACTAATTATAGATAACTTGAACAGGTTCATTTGTAAATTTAAAGTAAATAAGTAGTAGTGTTATTAACTTTTTAAATGAATAAAGAGGGTGTTTTAAAACACCCTCTTTAACTCAAATAATCAAATAAATATACAAAGTTTTAGTAGCCTTCGTTCTGTACTAAATTTGGATTGGCAAGAACATCAGATATCGGTATTGGAAAAATAATTGACGTTGGACTTGATGCCTCTTTAAGGTTCCAAGCTTTAGTGTATTGGCCAAACCTTACCAAATCTTGTCTTCTTACTAATTCCGCGTACATCTCTCTACCTCTTTCAGCTAATAATTCCGCTTCACCAAGAGTCGTCAATGGAGAAGCACCTCTTATAGTTCTTAACTCATTAATCATAACTGTGGCATCGTTACCCATTCTAAACATCGCCTCTGCCTTCATCAAGTAGGAATCTGCATATCTATAATTAATAACATGCGTTCTGTTGGCACCACCTACTTCATTAGGATGGTACTTTAACATTCTAGTTCCATCAGTTTCTAATATTGCATTATCAGCAGGAGCTGAATATTCTGCTTTGGTTACTTCTTTGGTAAAGACTAAAGGAATACCACCTACATTATCTCTTGCATTTAAAGGTGTACCGTCTTCTTCGTATTGTTGTCCAATTAAGAAACCATAACCTATTCCTAGATTATCAGCATTTGCTGTAGTCGCATCTGGCACAAAACCTCTTCGTTCCTCTTGGCCATCACCCACATAATTTGTGTCAGGATCTCCTTCAAATAATTGATAAAATTCTGATAGCGTTGTAAAGCCATTCCATCCACCTCCACCATTATCAGGAGAATTAAGATTGTAATGTAAGGTAAGCCATGTTCTCCATCCTGCATCTGCTGGAGACCACCATAAGGTTTCTACATCATTACTAGGTCTAAATATATCAAAAAAGTCACCAGAAGCAGCTAAGGCGTAGCCGTCTGCCGTAATCGCATCTACTGCGTTTATGACAACCTGCATATCTGCATCAGCCGCATTTGTTCCTAGATAGATGTGTTTGTTCAAATGAAGCTTTGCCAATAAATGATTGGCAGATGCTTTTGTAGGCGATGATTTCAAATCTATGCCACTACCAGCAGTCACTGTTGGTAGGCCTGCAATAGCATCGTTTAAATCTGCTACTATAAAATCGATTGCTTCTTGACCTGTAAACACCGTTGGAATCGTACTATTTGGTAAATCTACATCTCTAAAAGGAACTTGTCGCCACATATCCAAAACCCAGGACATTGCCCAAGCTCTGTAAAAGCTGGCTTCTGCTTTAAGTTGAACGATTTCTCCACCTGAGGTAGTTATGCTTTTCTCGTTAAGAACACGTGTTGCATTAATGGTAACGCTGTTAAGTTGTTCCCACGAGAATCTTATATCCTGTAAGTCAGCATCCCATGTGTGTCTATGAATCGCTAACCATCTACCATTATCTCCCCAATCTGTTCCTCTAGTAGCCACTACATATTCATCTGAAGAGACCTCGTTTAAAGCATACAGCCCATTTTGACTTCCCAAATCTCCTGTAGCAATAGTGTTCCTAATATTAGCCACTTCACCTTGAATATCTGAAACGCCTGCAAAACCAGAGGTTATCAGTGAATCTGTGCCTTCAATTTCCAAATCTGTGCAAGAAAAAGCAACTGGAAGTAAAAGCATTAAATAAAAATATTTTTTAATTTTTTTCATGAGTATCATTTTTTTTTTTAAAATGTAACATTAACGCCAAGAGAAAAAGTCCTTGGTCTTGGAAAAGCTAGATAATCTATAGAAGCGGATGGCAATCCATTAGCTGGAATATTAGTAGTGCTTACCTCAGGATCTAATCCACTATAACCTGTAATTAAGAATAGATTTTGACCACTAGCACTTACACGTAAACTTTGAATGTCTCCTTCACCACTAAGTGGAAAATTATAAGAAATCTGAGCTGACTGCAATCTTACAAAATCACCTTTTTCTAAAAAGAAAGTACTAGGGTTAGTTGAAGATAAAACGATACCATCATCAACAACGCTTTGTAAATTGTTTCTACTTCCTATCTGAGGAGTTGCAAAAAGGGCATTAGCGGTATTGTTATACACATAGTGTCCAAACTGTCCTGCAAAAAATACAGAAGCATCCCAGTTCTTGTATTGAACACTTGTCGATAATCCAGCATTAAAATCGGGTAATCCAGATTTATCAAGTATGGTAGGGTCTGTAGCTACTTCAGCTCCATCTACCTCACGTAAATTATAGGTAAATAATGACCGACCATTCGTTAATACTTGCGTAGTAGCACCAGTTAGACCTTGTCCAAACAAATTACCCGCTTGAAGATCGGGACCTTCGTATTCTGTCAATTCATTTCTGTTGTAGGCGATGTTAAAGTTTGCGTTCCATATAAGAATGTCAGAACGTACAATGTCATAATCTATAGCAAGTTCTAAACCTTCATTGATAAGTACAGCATCGATATTGTCAAAAACAAAAGGCTGTATTGCTGGTTGAATTGAAGGTGAATTTAACAATAGATCTCTCGTCTCTTTCCGGTAGAAATCAAAACTCCCTGATAAGCGGTCATTTTTAAAACCAAAATCGATTCCAAAACCAAATTGCGTTGTTTCTTCCCAACTAAGATCTGGTTGTGCATCTGCGACAGCAACATTAGCTGGTGCAGTAAGCTGTGAGTTTTGGGTAATTCCTAAAGTATTCCATCTCGTTCTGTTTACAAAACTGCCATAACCAAGCCCATCTTGATTACCTGTAAGACCCCAGTTTAATCTCATTTTTAGTGTGGAAAACATATCTTCACTAATAAATTCTTCCTGATTTAATTTCCAGGCAAAAGCAGCGGAAGGAAAATACCCATATTGATTCTCAGGACCAAACCTTGAAGATCCGTCTGCTCTTAGTGTCGCAGTAAATAAATATTTATCCTGTATTGAATAATTTACACGTCCAAAAAAGGATTGTAATTCATCTGTATTGTCAAATGTATCAACCGAAAGCGCATCAATAGGAATAGTCGGCAAACCTGCAGCTGTTTGATTAAGAGAAGGAAATAAATTAAGTATTCTGAATTCATCTGCGGTACCACCTTCAAAAGTTCCTATACCATAAGCCTGATAATTACTCGCGAGATTTCTAGTATTGCTGTATGCCGTCTCAGTGATAGCTCTTATATCACTCAAACTAGTAGAATTATACCCTTGGCCCAGAATATTTTGCCCATTTCTATTAAAATCCTGGTAAGAAAAACCCACAAGGGCATCTAACCTAGAATTTTCAAACTCTTTTTTATAATTTACTGTAAATTCTAACAATTGGCTCTGTGTGTCCAAATTACTAATCGCGGCGCGACCGTTGCCTATTGCACCATTATCTACAGCAAGAATTTGTGGACCTAAAACTTGACCTCTTTCAGAAGTAGAATTGTCTAATCCCAAAGTCAATTTTGCAGAAAACTCATTTGTAATTTCATAATCTAAAGATAAATTACCTAAAAATCTGTTGGTGTTTGTATTGTCATCATAATATTCTAGAAGGTTGGCCGGATTTCTATCTGGGGCCGTATCAAAATCTGGATTATTAGTTAAGGTCGGGTTTGAGTAATAAGCAGCGGCCAATAAATCTCCTGTACTACCTGAATTCCTACTTATAAATGGTACTTGGTCATTTATTCTAGAAAACGTTCCTTGGAAAGAAACTTTTAATTTGTCCTTTAGAAAACGATGGTTTGCATTCACTCTAGCTGTAATACGCTCCAGCTGCGTATCTTCTATAATACCTAGTTGATCTGAATAGTTTACAGTTGCTCTTACATTTCCTTTTCCATAACTCCTAGAGTACGATAAGTTCGTATCTGTTGATACGACAGTTCTAAATATATAATCTTGCCAGTCAATAGCACCACCAAGATCTGCGCCACCTCTGTCAACAAACTCTTCCGTAGATAAAAGGTCAAACCTATTCCTAGTTTCAGACATAGTTACATTAGAGGAAAAATTAAATTGCCCTTCTGTGCCTGCAGATCTTCCTGATTTAGTGGTAATAATTACAACCCCATTTGCTCCTCTAGACCCGTAAATAGCAGTAGAAGAAGCATCTTTTAAAATACTCATACTTTCTATATCATTCGGGTTCAAGAAGTTTAATGGATTTCTAGAACCACTAGATCCTACACCAATATCTGCTCCCGATGCTGAAACACTTTCGTTTGAAACTGGTACACCATCAATAACGAATAAAGGACTGTTATTTGCTCTAGCAGAGCCTGTTCCTCTTATTCGCACTACAATTCCCGCTCCCGGCTCACCACTTGATTGTGTAATTTGAACACCGGCAGATTTACCTTGGATTAACTGTTCAGGAGAACTAATAGCACCTTGATTAAAATCTTTTGCTGAAACTGTCGACACAGCACCTGTTGCATCTTTAACTGTTGTAGTACCGTAGCCAATAACTACGATCTCTTCTAATTTAGAAGCATCTTCAAGTAGTGTTATATCAAGGACAAGTTGTCCGGAATAGACCACCTCTTGTGTTTTATAACCTAAGTAACTAAATACAATAACATCGTTAATAGATACGTTATTAAGCGTATAAGAGCCATCCATGTCTGTTTGAACGCCATTATTAGTGCCTTTAACAGAAATGTTGACCCCTGGTAACGTAACGATCTTATCGTTAACAGTACCTGAAACGCTTTGAGAGTGAAGTAAACCTCCTAAAAAAAGGAACATAACACAAATTATTTTCGTTAATAAATTTTGTTTCATAAGGCTCTAGTTTAATACAGCTATTATATGTATATTTAGATTATGAACATAGATAATTTAAAAGAGGAAATACTATTATTATCCACTCTAGATCGTGATAATCTGTTAAAGGATATTACAGATTC